>JAEEGI010015681.1_pt1 | contig 15744 bp, 10 predicted proteins | sample 8958751 | NCBI WGS metagenome assembly JAEEGI01 (sample SAMN16246545, study PRJNA631951) | gut metagenome | biome: gut microbiome; feature: rumen; material: KS-attached | host: Bos | place: Iran: Karaj | collected 2018-10
ATGTAATCCTTTCAAAGAACTCTTTCCTCTTGCCCTCAACTCAGCTTTTTGAGCGAAAGCGGATGCAAAGGTACGACGATTTTATCAAACCACAAAACTTTTCAGCCACTTTTTTCAAAAAAACACGAAAATTTTCGGATTTGTTTACAAACAGGAGAAATATGCAGTCTCAAAAGCATACAAAGGCTACTCATAGACATCTTCGATACCATTTTCCTCCATTGCATTGTCATCAATGTAGTCACAAGGATTATATCCATCGTCAAGTTCGAAAACAGCATTCTGGTTATATCCCAGCTGAGTGTCAGCATATACCTTTTTCATAAATAGGGCAAAAATGGGTAAGGCCATAGATGCACCCTGGCCTATCTGCATAGAATTGAAGTGAATGTCACGGTCATCACCACCGACCCAACAACCACAGACCAACGTCGGAGTAAGTCCCATGAACCAGGCGTCACTATTATTGTTAGTTGTGCCAGTCTTTCCTCCCAGTTCTCCTATAAAATTATACTTGTGGCGGAGTCGTCCTGCCGTTCCTTCGTCAACCACTGCTTTCAGCATGTAGAGCATCTTATGAGCACTCGTCTCGCTGATCACCTCATTCACTTGTGGCTGGAACTGGGCAATAATATTCCCCTCACTATCTTCGATGCGTGTTACGAACAAGTGAGAAGCTCGGATGCCATGATTCACGAATGCAGTGTAAGCGCTGACCATTTCGGCCACACTGATTTCACAAGGCCCCAAGCAGAGAGACATAGATGGATGTATATCCGGATTCTTCACTCCATAACGGTTGAGCAGGCGTACAAATGCAGCTGGATTTAGTTTACTCATCAGATAGGCAGAAATCCAGTTATTGGACTGAGCTAGTCCCCATTTTAAGGAGACCATCTCGCCAACACGGGAAGAACCGCTGTTTCTAGGTGTCCAAGGTTTACCATTTACCATATAGGTTTGCTGGACATTGAGTACATGGTCACAAGGAGAAAAGCCATTTTCCATAGCTAAGGAATATAAAAGAGGCTTGATGGTAGAGCCAACCTGCCTGCGTCCATCCATTACCATATCATAGGCAAAATGCATAAAGTCGAGTCCTCCTACGTATGCTTTCACATGTCCGTTCTTTGGATTCATAGCCATAAAGCCGCAACGTAGGAACGATTTGTAATAACGTATTGAGTCGAGTGGCGACATAAGAGTGTCCACTTCTCCGTGATAGGTGAAAATAGACATTTCAACAGGTTTCCTGAAAGACCTTTCAATCTCCTGGTCGGTAGCCCCTTCACTCTTCATCGCCCTGTATCGTTCACACTGACGGATAGAACGCCAGAGTATTTTACGTATTTCTTCCCTTGAAAGATTGCTTGAATAGGGAGCATTAGCCTTATTACGTATTTCCTTGTTAAATTCTTTCTGCAAATATCCCACTACATGGTCATAGCAGGCTTGCTCGGCATAAGACTGCATTCTAGAGTCTACAGTAGTATAAACTTTCAACCCGTCGGTATAAATACTATAAGGATCGCCATTACGCTTGAAGTTCTTATTACACCAACCATATAGAGGGTCAGTCTCCCAGAAGATGGAGTCCTGATAATACTTGTTTTTACCCCATGAGGGATAGTCGTCAATAGAAGGACGCTTTGCCGTCATATATCGGCGGAGGAAGTCACGGAAGTATACCCCGATACCTTCTTTATGGTCAACCACATGAAATTTCAAAGCCATAGGTTCATTGCAATACTGCTGGCATTCGGCTTCAGTCAGATATCCAGCCTTTTGCATCTGCCGAAGTACTACATTTCGCCGTTCACGGCTGCGTTCCGGATTACGTACAGGATTATAGTATGATGGATTCTTGCACATGCCTATGAGTGTGGCACTCTCAGTAACAGTCAAGTCAATGGGTTCCTTGCTAAAATAAGTGTTAGCAGCTGTTTTAATACCTACAGCATTGTGCAGAAAGTCAAACTTATTGAGATACATAGCCACTATCTCATCCTTCGTATAGTTACGTTCCAGTTTGACAGCTATCACCCACTCTATCGGTTTCTGTAGAACACGTTCCAGTGTGGACTTGGCTTTTTCTGTCGTATAGAGCTGCTTTGCTAGCTGCTGTGTAATAGTAGAACCTCCTCCTGCAGACTTCTGCCCCATTATCCCACGCTTGATGACAGCACGTCCCAACGCATAAAAGTCAATACCGGAATGCTCATAATAGCGAATATCCTCTGTTGCCACCAAAGCCTGCACAAGGGAAGGTGCCAACTTAGTATAGTCGATAACAACACGATTCTCACGGTTATAGTTCCATGTGCCCATAACTTTTCCATCGGCCGAATACACCTGTGTAGCATAGCGATTGATAGGATTCTGCAGATCCTCTATTGGTGGCATATAGCCAATCCATCCTTCGTTAATGGCATAGAAAGCGAAGGCAGTACCCAATACTGTCAAGAACAGTAAAGTCCATAATGAACGCACAATAAACTTTCTCATATCTTCAGTATTCTATATTCAAATTATTCAGGTTATATCAATTTTCCGGTGCAAAAATACGAAATTCTTGCAAATAAACGCACGGAAATGGAAAATAATGTGTAAATTTGTGCCATCAATAACCAAAACAGGAATGGAAAAGCATAATTTCGTTACAATTGCCAATCTCACCCGCGAGAAAATTCTCTACATGATTGAGATGGCTCAGGAGTTTGAAAAGCATCCCAACAGGGAGTTGTTAAAGGGGAAAGTGATAGCCACACTTTTCTTCGAGCCTTCTACTCGTACCCGTCTTTCATTTGAGACGGCAGCAAATCGGCTTGGTGCGCGCGTCATAGGATTTGCCGACCCTAAGATTACCAGTGGCACAAAAGGTGAGACGCTGAAGGACACTATCTTAATGGTAGCCAACTATGCGGACATTATTGTCATGCGCCATTATATAGAGGGAGCAGCACAATATGCCTCAGAGGTTAGTCCCGTCCCCATTGTCAATGCAGGTGATGGTGCCCACCAACATCCTTCCCAGTGCATGCTTGACCTTTATAGCATTTACAAAACCCAGGGTACGCTTGAGAATCTTAACATCTACATGGTTGGTGACTTGAAATACGGACGTACCGTCCACTCCCTGCTGATGGCTATGCGGCATTTCAATCCCACTTTCCACTTTGTAGCTCCCAAAGAACTGGCTATGCCCAAGGAATACAAGCTATATTGTATTGAGCATGGGATCAAATTCCAAGAACATACAGCTTTCAATGAAAAGGTCATAGCCGATGCGGACATTCTTTATATGACGCGTGTACAAAAGGAACGTTTCTCTGATCTGATGGAATACGAACGTGTAAAGAATGTATACGTGTTGAACAATGATATGCTGCGTTCAGCCAAGTCGAATATGAAGATTCTTCATCCCCTACCCCGTGTGAATGAAATAGCCTATGATGTGGACGACAACCCGCACGCCTACTATATTCAGCAGGCAGGCAATGGGCTTTTCGCCCGCGAAGCTATCTTCTGTGATGTATTAGGAATCAGCCTCGAAGATATTAGAAAGGACAAAACGATTATATAAGACATGAACAAGAAAGAACGTTTAGTTGCCGCAATAGAACACGGCACCGTCATTGACCACATACCTGCCGCAAAGACCTATCAGGTAGCCAGCATCTTGGGGTTGTTCGATATCAAGAACCCCGTTACTATCGGTTTCAATTATCCTTCTCTAAAGGTGGGAAGCAAAGGTATCATCAAAGTATCGGACAAATTCTTTACTGATGATGAGATTTCACGTCTTTCCGTTGTTGCACCCAACGTCATTCTCAGTATCATCCGTGACTATGAGGTAGTGGAGAAGAAAGCTGTCGTGACACCCGACGAGATTCATGGTATCGTAAAGTGTAACAACCCCAAGTGTATTACCAACAACGAACCCATGCAGACCCATTTCCACGTAGCTGACGGCATACTGACCTGCCACTATTGCGAAAAAGAACAGGACATCAATCGCGTGGAACTTGTTTGATACCTCTTTCGCGTACATTATTTATATTATATAGCAGATGTTTGGGGAGTTCCAGAAGAAGATGCATAATGTTTTTGATTCATTCGCCTTGCATTGACAAAAGGAGCTCGGGCTCTTCGTAGAGACCCTCCATAGAATTCCCGAAAAATAAATAATATGAGTTCAAACACAATTTACCCCTTCTGCAAATAAATGCTGCAGAAGGGGTAAAAGATTTTAGAAAGAGTAGTTGAAGCCTATGCTAGTGTACTCCTTGAACTGCCAGTACCCCAGATCATCGTCGCGGGTATTTGCATCATCGAAGCGAGGATAGAGGAAAATGTTGGCGGTAATATATTTCGACACCTGAAGAATAAAGGTATTTTCCCACTCTATCTCTGCACGTTTGTAGCTAGTGAAAGCATAGAAACGAGACTTCCATTTCACCGTCTCAGACAGTTTCCACTCCAAATCGGCCGTAATCTGAGAACCGAAATCCAACAGGTAGTGTTTCCCGTCATCAATACCGTAACGAGAAGGGAACCAATCGTACTCAGTATTGTCTGGAGAATTTTTCTTGGGGAAGATTGTACGGTCTACGTAACGATAGTTCAAAGCAAAAGGCGAAAGGTTGACTGTACCCGTCAGTTTCTTATCGAATGCCTCCACCTTGTAGTCCATACCAAGACCCAGATTAAGATTAAAAGGCGAAAGGAAGTCGGAGAAGGTACGCATGTCATTTGACTTCAGACCACGTGCAAACTGTGTGTATCCAATAAACTGTAAGGTATAATACCACCGTTTGGATGCCTGGAGTCCTACCTTTGACGTAAGACGAAGAAGGTCTTCATTGGTTTTGAACTTGTGGAGGGAATCGCTCCGTGAAGTCAAGAAACCGATTTTTGCCTCCAACTTGTTGTCCCATTTCCATTTCGACTTGTTGTCATAGTTGGCTTCCAGTGTAAGACTGCCCATCAGCGAATAGTTTGACTCACCACCCTTGTACCAGTTGCCGCTCACATAGTTCTGCATAAACTGCAGGAATCCGTCACCTTTTCTTGTCCAGAACTTTGGCTTGGTCACCATGACTTCCGTCGTAGCAATTTCCGGCTCATCAGGCATGGGGTCCGCTTTCTCAACAATAGCCATTTCCTGAACAATCGGCTGGTCAAGGTCATCACGTAAAGAGCCGCTTTCCTCAAGTTGAGTCTCAGTGGTTTCCACCAACTCAGGTCGATTCAGATAAACATTCAACAGTGCCTTGTCTACGGCACTTTCAGTCTCATTGGCCTCATCAGCACTCATTGATAGCTGGGAAGAGGCCACATTGTGATAAAAAGTAACAGGCGTGAACAGACGATAATAATGACCATTCAGACTGTCAACAGGCTGCGCGGCGCTGACGCTGAGCGTACAGGCTGCCGCAAAATACAATGTAATTTTACGCATAACTGAGTGCAAAGATACAAAAAATAGATTTTACACCACAACAATTCTCCACATTTTTTATTTTTTATATGCGTTCTTGGTCCTATAGTTGTCTTTTTCCCTATCTCTGCCATCAAAAGATGGCGAATTTACGACGTCTCGGCAAAAAAAGAAATAAATTTCTTTGTTTTGCACTCAACTTTTCGTAACTCTGCCATCAAAAGATGGCGAATTTACTACGTCTCGGCAAAAAAAGAAATAAATTTCTTTGTTTTGCACTCAACTTTTCGTAACTTTGCACCTTGATTTGCAAATTTGAACCAAAACCATTAGAAAATGAATAGAGACACCATTATCGGATTTGTATTGATTGCACTGGTGCTTTTCCTCTTTAGCTGGTGGAACCAGCCTTCGAGCGAACAGATTGAGGCACAACGCAAAGAAGACAGTGTTCGCACGGTCATGAAGGAAAAGGAAGCCAAGAAACTGATGGCAGAACAGGCTGCCCGTCAGGCACAGGCTGAAGCAGCGGCTCATGGAGACACCAGCGCCCTGTTTTTCTCGGCACTTAACGGCACCAACAGTCAAGTCGTACTTAAGAACGGAAAGGTAGAGTTGACCCTCAACACCAAAGGAGGAACGTTGTCGAAGGCTGTGGTGAAAGGTTTTGAGGACAAGGACGGCAATCCGGACGTGACACTCTTTGCTTCAGAGGATCATCAGATGAACTTTCTGTTAAGCGGAAAGACAGAAAACATTGTAACTCAGGATCTTTACTTCACTCCTTCCAACATCACAGACAGCACTGTCACTATGACTGCCCAGGCATCCAACGGAGGACAACTGGTGATGGACTATTGTCTTGGACCTGACCACATGCTCCATTTCTCATTACAAGCTATAGGTATGGGTGGCATTTTTGCTCCTACCTATAAGGAAATGGATATTGAATGGAATGACCACAGCCGTCAACAGGAAAAAGGATTCTATTTTGAGAATCGCTATACAGGACTATTTTATAAGGAAGCCCATGACGGTTCCACAGACAATCTGTCAGAGACTTCCGACAAGACCGAGACCATTGAGGAATCGCTTGACTGGGTGGCTTTTCGAAACCAGTTCTTCAGTGTGGCACTGATATCTAAAGACAATTTCGCAGGAGGCTCTACCCTTAGCAGCGTACAGGACAAAAAGGAATCAGGATACCTGAAGCAGTTTGAAGCCAAGCTACGGACAGCATTTGACCCTACAGGCCAGAAGCCCTCAGAATTTGAGATGTTTATTGGCCCCAACGACTTCCGCCTTATCCAGGACGTGGAAAAACAGAGCCAGTTCGGCAAGGATCTGGACCTCGAACAGCTTGTCAACCTTGGATGGTGGCTCTTCCGCCTGATTAACCGCTGGTTTACTCTCTACCTGTTCGACTGGCTGGCCTCGCTGGGTTTCTCTATGGGTATTGTACTCATACTGATTACCCTGTTGCTGAAGGCGCTCACATTCCCTATGGTAAAGAAACAATACATGTCGAGTGCCAAGATGCGCGTTTTGAAACCCAAGTTTGACGAAGCTACCAAGCAGTATGACAAGCCTGAGGATCAGATGAAAAAGCAGCAGGCCATGATGCAGCTCTACTCGCAGTATGGGGTAAGCCCGTTAAGTGGATGTCTGCCTATGCTGGTGCAAATGCCCATCTGGATAGCGATGTTCTGGTTTGTGCCAAATGCCATCCAACTGCGCGGACAAAGCTTCCTGTGGATGGAAGACCTTGCCACCTACGACCCTATCATCTCATGGAGCTCGCATATCTGGGGTATTGGTGACCACCTTTCACTTTCCTGTCTGCTATTCTGCGGATCGAACATTCTGTACTCATGGTTCACAATGCGTCAACAGAAGGACCAGATGGTAGGTGCACAGGCCGAACAGATGAAGATGATGCAGTGGATGATGTATCTGATGCCACTGATGTTCTTCTTCATGTTTAACGACTACTCCAGCGGCCTGAACTTCTACTACTTTATCTCACTTTTCTTCTCGAGTATCATTATGTTCGTGCTGCGAAAGACTACCAACGATGAAAAGCTGCTGGCTATCCTTGAGGCACGTTATAAGGAGAACAAGGCCAACCCCAAGAAACAGAGCGGTTTGGCTGCACGCCTTGAAGCCATGCAGAAGCAGGCTGAGGAAATACAACGACAAAAACAGAACGGATATAAGAAATAAGAAGATGAAGATAGGATTTGACAACGAGAAATACGTCAAGATACAATCTGAGCACATCAGAGAGCGCATAGCCCAGTTTGACGGAAAACTTTATATGGAGCTTGGAGGCAAGTTGTTTGACGACCATCATGCCTCGAGGGTTCTTCCGGGTTTCAAGCCCGACTCAAAGCTTCGGATGCTAGCCCAGCTTCGTGAGAGTATCGAGATTCTAATCGTTATCAGTGCCGAAGATATTGAAAAGAACAAGGTGCGTGCTGATCTTGGCATTACCTACGATGAAGATGTACTACGTCTGCGTGACGAATTCATGAACCGTCAGTTCATGGTAGGTAGTGTTGTCATTACCCACTACAATGGCCAGCACACTGCAGACCAATTCCGTCACCGTCTTGAGCGCATGGGTATCAAATCCTACATTCACTACCCCATTGACGGCTATCCACACAACGTAGAGCTCATAGCCAGCGACGAAGGTTTTGGCAAAAACGACTATGTAGAGACTTCACGCCCGTTGGTCATTGTCACCGCTCCGGGTCCCGGCAGCGGTAAGATGGCCACCTGCCTTTCCCAGCTTTATAATGAGAACAAACGTGGCATCCGTGCCGGGTATGCCAAGTTCGAGACCTTTCCCGTCTGGAACCTGCCCTTGAAACACCCTGTCAATATTGCCTACGAAGCTGCCACTGCCGACCTGAACGATGTCAACATGATTGACCCATTCCATCTGGAAGCATACGGAAAGACCGCTATCAACTATAACCGCGACATTGAGATCTTCCCTGTACTGAACACTCTCTTTGAAGGCATCTATGGAGAAAATCCCTACAAGAGTCCTACGGATATGGGCGTCAATATGATTGGTTTTTGCATCAGTGACGATGAAGTGTGCTGCCAGGCCAGCCGTGATGAAATCATCCGCCGATTCTACGATGCCACCAACAAGATGGCTGACGGTGCCGACAACGAGAACGAAGTAAACAAAATCCGCCTGCTTTTCAATCAAGCTAAGATTTCCACAGCTACCCGCAAGGTAACCGTAGCCGCCTACGAGAAGAAAATACAGAGCGGCCACACAGCAGCCGCAATGGAACTGGAGGACGGTACACTCATCACCGCCAAGTCCTCACCCCTATTAGGGTGTAGTGCAGCTTTGTTGCTGAATGTGACAAAACACTTGGCAGGCATAGAACACGAGGAACGTCTCATACCTCAAAGTCTTATAGAGCCTGTACAGAAAACCAAGATTGAGTACCTAGGTGGTAAGAATCCTCGCCTGCATACCGATGAGGTACTAGTGGCGCTCAGTGTCCTCTCTCCGCACGACGAGAACTGCCGCAAGGCACTTGAACAACTGCCCAAGCTCCGCAACTGCCAGGTTCACTCTACCGTCATGCTAAGCGAAGTAGACCGCAAGATTTTCAAGAAACTTGGTTGCGGTCTGACCTGCGATCCAGTGAGAAAGACATAAAACCGTTGGGTGTTGGAACTATTACCAACACCCAACTTTCATATTACTCATCCATTAACTTGCGATAGCGTATCCGCTTCGGCTCTTCCTGTCCGAGACGTTGGGCTTTATTGGCTTCATACTCCGAGTAATTGCCCTCGAAGTAGAACACATTGCCTTCTCCTTCAAAAGCAAGTATATGGGTACAGATACGATCCAGGAACCATCTGTCGTGACTAATGATGACTGCACATCCTGCAAAAGCTTCAAGTCCTTCCTCCAAAGCACGTAAGGTGTTGACATCAATGTCGTTAGTGGGTTCATCGAGAAGCAGTACATTTCCTTCTTGTTTCAGGGCAATGGCCAAATGCAGCCTATTGCGTTCACCTCCAGAGAGCACTGCGCATTTTTTTTCCTGATCAGCACCACTGAAATTAAAACGGGAAAGATACGCACGTACATTAATATCCTTGCCACCCATACGCAAAGTCTCATTTCCCTGAGAAACTACCTGATAGACAGTCTTTGCAGGATCAATGTCCTTATGCTGCTGGTCAACGTAGCTCAGCTTGACAGTCTCACCCACGCTGAAACTACCAGCATCGGCCTGCTCCAATCCCATTATAAGGCGGAAAAGCGTTGTCTTTCCTGCTCCATTAGGTCCTATCACGCCCACGATTCCGTTGGGAGGAAGCACGAAATTCAGATCGGAAAAGAGTTCTTTCTCTCCGTAGGCCTTAGCCACGTGCTCAGCCTCTATCACCTTGTTGCCCAAGCGTGGGCCATTGGGAATGAAGATTTCCAGTTTCTCCTCCTTCTGTTTCTGCTCTTCATTAAGCATCGTCTCATAGGAGTTCAGACGGGCCTTACCCTTTGCGTGACGAGCCTTGGGTGCCATACGCACCCATTCCAACTCGCGTTCCAGTGTCTTCCTGCGCTTTGAGGCTGTTTTCTCTTCAAGTGCAAGCCGCTGGGATTTCTGCTCAAGCCATGATGAATAGTTCCCTTTCCAAGGAATGCCCTCCCCCCGGTCGAGTTCAAGAATCCATTCAGCCACATCGTCCAGAAAATAACGGTCATGCGTAACGGCAATGACCGTCCCTTCGTATTGCTGCAGATGCTGCTCCAGCCAGTCTATGCTCTCTGCGTCAAGATGGTTTGTGGGTTCGTCGAGCAACAGCACATCGGGCTTTTGCAGCAACAGCCGGCACAGGGCAACACGACGCCGCTCGCCCCCGGAAAGATTGGTTACCGGCCAGTTGCCAGGCGGACACCTGAGCGCAGCCATTGCACGGTCGAGTCTGGAGTCCATATTCCAAGCATCAGTGGCGTCTATGACATCTTGAAGCTCAGCTTGCCGCGCCATGAGTTTATCCATCTTGTCGGCATCTTCGTAATATTCGGGCAAACCGAATTTCACGTTGATGTCATCATACTCGGCCAGTGCATCATAGACATGCTGAACTCCTTCCATCACATTTTCCTTTACGGTCTTCGACTCGTCGAGTGGCGGATCCTGCGGCAGATATCCCACCGTGTAACCTGGACTCCACACCACCTGCCCCTGATACTGCTGCTCGATTCCGGCAATGATTTTCATAAGGGTGGACTTACCAGCACCATTCAAACCGATAATACCAATCTTAGCTCCATAGAAGAAACTAAGGTAGATGTTTTTGAGCACTTGCTTCTGATTCTGCTGGATGGTCTTGCTCACTCCGACCATCGAGAAGATTACCTTTTTGTCGTCAACTGTAGCCATAATGCGGGAGGATAATTATTCTTGGTTCAACTTGTTACGATAAATGATAATGCCAATTACCACCAGCACGATGACTGCTGCAATTTCAAGCCAAATATTATTCATAGGAAAATGTCTTTTTTAAGTTTTTACTGAATCATCGGCAAAAATACGAAAAAAAATCCATATTCCTATACTTTCCTCAATTATTTTTTTATTACGGCCTTCCGCCTCCGAAGCCGCCTCCGCCTCCTCCGAAGCCACCGAAGCCGCCTCCGCCGCCAAAGTTACCACGAGGACGGTCACCTCCGAAGCGGTTGAAGTCACCTCCACGGCCATTTCTGCCTCCGCCATTACGACCGCCAAAGAGATTGAGACGGTAACTGACGTGAAGCATGGCATAGGAAGTAATGGCGTTAACCTCAGAGTCACGCCATCCGTTGGCGTTCACTGTACGGGTGAAGTTGGTCTGCTCGTGCAAGATGTCATACCATTGCAACATGACGGTGAGCGTCTTGCCGCGCAGGAAACTGTGGCTCAGCTGTGCATTCCAAATGAATTCGTTGGTATTCAGCGACTGGTCGCTGTAGCCTCGTTTGCTGAACATATGGGCATCGGTCGAGAGATTGCTACCCCAAGGGAATGTGATTCTGGTATTGCCGCCATAGGAGAAATTCCAGGTTGTCAAGTTGTTGGAAGCCTGAAGACGGTTCTCAGTATGTGCATAGGTAGCTCGTCCGTTAAACGAGAAATTGAGCCACTTGTTGCGGAAACTGAGCGACACTGAGGGCGACAGGTTATAGGTGTGAGTGACATTCCGGTCGGGAGTGGCAGTACGATTCAGATTAACGTAGCCCACACGGTGGTCATAACGTCCGTTGACCGATCCGCTCACGTCCCATCTGTTCAGTGTGTCAAGTCCTATGTTGAATGTGGCTCCGGCATTGGCACTCCAGTTGCCGTTGATATTCTCCGGTCTCGAGATACGTCCGCCCGTCGTCTCGTTATAGGTCACAACGTTACCCACACTGTTGCTGGTCTGCTGAAAACTTCCGTTCGCATTGAAACTCCAATGGCGCTGTGCTTTTGGCACTTGGAATCCCAGGCTGTCCTCCACCAGCTTCATCTGGCGCTGCTTTTGGAAGTTAGTCTGCAGGTTCATGGTGAACGATGGCTTCAGTCCCGGGTTACCCATAGTAATGGAGAGCGGGTTGGTATCATCATAGATGTCGAGCAGTTGTGTAATATTGGGCTGTTGTGTCTGTCCTCGCAGCTGTATCTGCCAGTTAGTCTGCTGATTGAATCGGTAGCGCAGGTTGAGTGTAGGTGAGATGTTGGTCACGTTACGCACTGTGTCAACCGGCCGTCCCAAGTACTGCTGGACATAATGAGAGCGTTGGGGCTGTGCCGAGAGGCCGATGTTCATATTGTATTTCTCGCGTACGAACCGCAACTGGATGTCTGCATTATGTCCATACTCAGTTCGTTCCGAGAAGCGGCTCAACCGGTCGCTGAGGTAACTCTCGTAGGGATTGTCGAGGAACCCGAAAAGGCGTGTCCACTCGCGATATCCTTCCAAAGCATCGGCAAACTCCATATCAGTAAATATGGGGAAATCATAGGTTGACGGATCGTTCTTCTGATGATTGTAACGGTAACGATAGTTCAGCTGGAGGAATATACCCTGCTGTCCCACCATGTTTCTGCGTCCCCCACCGCCTCCACGATTGCCTCTGCCGAAGGGTCCCCGCATCTGAGTCTGGGTTGTGTCCACCTCTTGAGGTTTGGGCTTGAAGATGTAAAGCGGTTCTGTATAGGTGACACCTAGCGAGTAGCTCAGGTTGTCATTGGGCGAAAGGGTATAACGGTTGGTCTGATAGGTGGAGTCTTGTCCGTTTTTGTCTCGCTGCTGGTAGAGATGCACGGCCGACAGACTGGCATTACGATTGCTCCCATCGCGCCAGCTTGCCTGAGTACTTATTGCCACATTGCGTCCCTTATTATTCAGACGACGATAGAGTTGTAACTGCCCGTTCAAGTTTTTATTATCAGAATAACTGAGCGATTTGTTCTGCCTTCCGTTCACTACTAGGTCAGGGAAACGGCTGTTAATGGCAGCAAGATCTTCCAGCGGATCATCCACATAAGTGAAAGGGTCGGCATTGAACGATGCATTGGTAGAGAACGAACGGCTGTCACTGCTTGAGAAGCTGACGTCGGGACGGAACGAGAGTGTGGTTACTGAGTCGATGGTCCACTGCAGATTCATGTTACCCGTCCAGCTATTGTTACGCGAATAGCTCTGGCTGATACTGTTGGAGAAGGCACCTCCACGCGATGCCAGCACAAAGTTCTCCGACCCATTACGGCTCCAGTTGTCTGCATCGGAGTGGTTCCAGGTCACGCGTCCGCTCATTCTCAAGTTTCTGTCGTTCTCATAACTGATGTCGAGTGCGGCGGTTTTTGTCTCACGCTGACCGTTGTTATTACCTCGTCCTCGCCCGCCACGTCCTGAGAAATTGCGGTCGTTCACATTGTTGGCGTTGCCCATGAAGGTATAGCGCATAGCCCCAAAGGGCTTCATGGCTGTCAGTCGTATGCCGTAGCGGTCGTCGGTACCATAGCCTACGTCGGGGTTGGCCTGCAGGCCGTTACGTGCACTGCGTTTAGTGACAAACTCCAACACAAAGTCGTCGTTACCATCGTCCACGCCAGTCATTCTCGACAGGTCGCTTTTCTCATCGTAGGCCTTCACCTGGTCTATCACATACGAGGGCAGGTTCTTCATCACCGCATCGTTGTTACCTGTCATGAAGTCGCGTCCATCCAGCTTGAATTTCTTCACATCCTTGCCGTTGATGGTTATTTTTCCGTCATCATCGATCTTTGCTCCAGGCAACGCTTCCACCAGCGCCTCAATGACCGACCCTTCAGGCACACGGAACGCATCAGCATTGTACACCACAGTGTCATCCTTGATGACCATCTTGGGAATGTTGGCTGTCACTACGGCTTCCTTCAACTGCACGGCGTCTGTTTCCATCTTCAGGCTTCCAGCATTGAACGGACGGCTGGCCTGCTTAGTAAGGCTTCTCACAATGGGTTTGTACCCAAGGAAACTTACTTTCATCAGATAGTTGCCTGCATCCACGCTACTGAACGAGAAGTGGCCGCGACTGTCGGAAAACACACCCGTGACAAAGGTTGTGTCCTGACGGCCATTACGTCCACGACCTATCTTATATAGTTGAAGGGTAGCTTTTTCAAGCGGTTCTCCCGACTCTGCATCAACGATACTGCCTGAGAGTTGTTTCTGATTGCTATTACTGTTAGAACGCTGTGTTTGCTGGGCAGCCAATGGCAAACTGACTGTTGTCAGCAATACTGTGAGAAGGAATTGGAGAAGGTAGAGACGCTTTGTCTTTTGATGGTTCATACAATTGTTATTAGTTTCTGCATGGTTACTCATATGCATTATTTAGACCCTTTACTACCCCTTTAGTTTAAAGCCACCACTTCTATTTTAACTTTTCTTTCGAAATCATTTCGTTATTTGTAACTATTCAACTCACCAGTCGCCCCACGCCTTTAGTATCATACTATCGTTCCTTTTGTATCATACCATCGTTCCTTTAGTATCATACCATCGTTCCTTTAGTATCATACTATCGAGATTTCAGTATTGTCCGGTGATGAGCGGCCTGTAAGGCCAACAAGCAGTCAGCCCAGGGCATCGCCCTGGGTATATGCACCCGGAAGCCATCGCCCTGTAAGGGCAAAAGCCAATTACTTTAGCGCTGATCCTTTTGCCCTTACAGGGCGTGCTTACGCATTTTTGAATAACGAATTCAACTTTCTTAAGTAAGAAACGGCCTGAAGGGGCACAATTGCGAAAGTCAAATTATTTAACTTTCTTTTTGCTATGAAAAAGGGAAAGTGGCATAACTGCCCAAAAAACGCGAGTTAACTCGATCGATCGTTTGAGTTATCTCGATTGACCGTTTGAGTTAACTCATTTAATCGAATGAGTTAACTGGATTGAAAATAACCATTTCCGGACCTTCCCGATTTGTCAAGAATTCCGATTCCTATTTAAAACCAAATTAGTGCTTTGACCACATGTAACCAGGTCACCTTTGGTTCATTGAGACTATCTGAACAAGTCATTAAGATAATCTGAACACCTCGTTGAGATAATCCCTTAGGGGGGTAAGGGATTATCCGAACGACTCGAAGAGATGATCCGAACAGCGCATTCAGACCATCTCAACCATTAGCTCGTGTCGCACTTTGTGTTTCTTGCTGTGCTATCTCCTGCTGCCTACTGTAGTCGTACATCGCCTTGGCCTGCTCCTCTTCGTGTGTTGCACGTTGAACGTACAAAGAGTCATTCATTTCCGAATAATAAAGTTTATATACTTCTTGCTGCATCTTGGTTATACATTGCACGCAGAAGAGTGATGGACAGATTAGAGCAAGCAGCAATAGAACTAAGTGATATCAAGACAGAAAATAAAGTACTGAAGCAAGATACTTTTTCCAACCAACAACAGGTTATAGAAAACGAAAAACGAATTAAGCAGTTGGAGAAGAAGTTAGGCAGGTTTGGTAAGCTTGTCTTTTTCGGCACCGAGAAGATGGACAATGATTTGAAACAATCTTCCAATTACCAACAAATAAAAGAACTTGCCTATATAGGTAAAAAACTTTCTGAGAGCGATTGGTACAACGTTTGTAATTTGGCAAGCGAATATTATCCTGCTTTCTATGATTATCTCTTGTCTCAAATGAAAGTCGACTCGACAGAATATCGAATCTGCCTTCTGCTACGTTTGCATTTTAAGGCAAGTGAGATTGCTAATCTGCTTGGAGTAACTCCGCCCTATATTTCTA
>JAEEGI010015682.1_pt1 | contig 15743 bp, 13 predicted proteins | sample 8958751 | NCBI WGS metagenome assembly JAEEGI01 (sample SAMN16246545, study PRJNA631951) | gut metagenome | biome: gut microbiome; feature: rumen; material: KS-attached | host: Bos | place: Iran: Karaj | collected 2018-10
TCGGGACGCGGACGGGACTGTGGGGGACGCTGCGGACGGGCTCCGATATTCCGCACGAGACCGATCCGCCGTCGTTTGAGACCAGGTCGAACGGTCCGACGACGCGGCCGTCCGAGTACAGCAGGATCTTGGAGACGCCGTCGTAGACCGTGGAAGGCTGTTGGGACCTGTCCTGGATGCGTCCTTTGTAGAGGAACGACGTGAGGATCCCGTCTTCTGCCGGGATCACGAGGTAGACCATCGGATCCCCCTCCTGCGGAGGTCGCACATGTACTCGAGCATCGACTCCACGCGTTCGTTGCCCTCCTGCTCGAAGTAATGGGAGAACGGAATGACGTCATCCTTCAGGAAGCAGTCCACGGAGTCCTTTCCTATCAGTATGTCGCAGTCCAGGCCGCTCTTTTCGGATATCGACGATTCGTCCGCTATCGGGCCGTATGTGAATTCCAGGCCTTTGAAGTCCGCCTTGCCCTTTCCCATGGGCGTCACCCCGTCGCATTCGGCCATGACGAGGTCCAACAGCCTCAGCAGGACCTTCTCGCGCATGGCCATGTGTATCTTCGACGCATCCGACGCCGTCGCGGGCGAGGCGGACGCGCTGTACGTGATCATCGTCGACGGGTCCTCCGTCCTGGGCTTCCCCTAGCATTCGCAGTACGAGGCGCACAGCCATTTCCAGTGTCCGGAGTATTCGTCGCGGATCCATTCCGCGTCCTCGGCGGTGCTGCACATGGACAGCGACTTGGAGAAGGAGCGCAGCTCGGGCGACCCCGAGAGGCGGTACATCCCGTCCGACTCGTACACGATGTATCCTTCCTTGGATAAGGCCCGGAGGGTCTCCTTGAACTTGGGCACCACGGTGAGGAAGGCGCTGGATGCGGGCCCGTCGCAAAGGGTGTCGATGACGAAGGTCTTGCGCGCCTCCGTGTCATCTTTCATCTCGGCCCATGCGGCGCTGACCTTCGCATGGCATTCGGGACAGAGTATCAGCGGGTCCGTTCCCATGCTGTTATAGCATTCCTCCGGGTCCACGGAGGTGCCGCAGCGGTCACACACCAGTCTATGCGCGGACTTACGGGCGGAAACGTCTACCATGCTTTTACTTCTCCGACCTTGTATAAAATCCTTAGCCGTAATGGAGGACCCGGTCAATCCGAATGATGCCTTTGCGGCCTGTCATGGAGGCATATCTGGGACGAGTCGGGTCAGTGAGGGCGTTCGGTGATTACGTTTATCAATGACGCCGGCGATTCGCATTTGTCTATTCTGAAGGGCGGCGCAGGCGGCACGGCGTTCCGTCATGCGTCTGACGGGTTTTCGAGCAGATACGAGGATGTGCAGGCGAGAGGGCATATGCAGAACGATCGCGGCCGCAAGAGGACTCCCGAATCGGCGAAGGGGGAGGCGGATTCCTTCTACAGGCTTGGGAGGAACTACGAAAGCGGGAAGGGCGTGAAGCAGTCCTACGAGTCCGCGGTGGAATGCTATGCCAAGGCTGCCGCCATGGGGCACAGCCGCGCCATCCACAGCCTGGGAAAATGCTATTTCAACGGCAACGGGGTCCCGAAATCCAGGGAGAACGCCGTCGCCTTGTATCTGAAGGCGGCGGAGCTGGGCAACTCCTACGCCATGCATAGCCTCGCCAAATGCTACGAGGGCGGGAAGGGCGTCGAGAGGTCGTACGAGAAGGCCGTAGAATGGTACAGGAAGGCGGCGGAGCTGGGCAACTCCTACGCCATGCACAGCCTCGGCGAGTGCTACGAGAAGGGGAAGGGCGTGAAGCAGTCCTACGACGAGGCCGTCAAATGGTACAGGAAGGCGGCCGACCTGGGGGACGCGAGGTCCGTCAGCAACATGGGCGACTGCTACTGCTTCGGGCACGGCGTCGAGAGGTCGTACGAGAAGGCGGTCGAATGGTACAGGAAGGGGATAAAGCTCGGCGACTCCTACTCCATAAACGGCCTGGCCTGGTGCTTCTACCACGGCAAGGGCGTGGAGCAGTCCTACGACCAGGCGCTGGCCTTGTACAGGGCCGCGGCCGACCTGGGAAACACCTATGCGATGCACAGCATAGGGAGCTGCTACTTCTACGGCCACGGGGTCCCCGTGTCCTTCGAGAAGGCGGCCGAGTGGTACGGCAAGGCGGCGGACCTCGGGAACGCGTACGCGATCCACAGCCTCGGCTGGTGCTACATCAACGGCAAGGGCGTCGAGAAATCCTATGAGAAGGCCGTGAAGCTCTATGAGAAGGCCGCGGAGATCGGGAACAGCTACGCCATGCACGGGCTGGGCTGGTGCTACGAGAACGGCAAGGGCGTCAAGAAGTCCTATGCGGAGGCCTTCAGATGGTACTACGAGGCGGCCGAGATGGGGAACGTGTACGCCATGCACAGCCTCGGAGAGTGCTACGAGAAGGGGAAGGGCGTGGAGCAGTCGTACAAGAACGCCGTCGAATGGTACAGGAAGGCGGCCGACCTGGGCGACGTGAAGTCCATGAGCAACCTCGGCGAGAGCTACTACTACGGCCGCGGGGTCCCGCAGTCGTACGAGGACGCCATAGGGTGGTACACCCGCGGCATGGAGCAGGGAAACACGTTCTGCATGTACAGCCTCGGCTGGTGCTATTACTATGGCAAGGGCCTGGAGCAGTCCTACGAGAAGGCGGCCGAGTGGTACAGGAAGGCGGCCGACCGTGGAAACGGGTACGCCATGTACGGCCTGGGCTGGTGCTACTATTACGGAAGGGGGATAGCCCAGTCCTACGAGAAGGCGGCCGAGTGGTACTCCAGGTCGGCGGAGCTCGGCAACTCGTACGCCATGTACAGCCTGGGCTGGTGCTACGAGAACAGCAGGGGCGTGGAGCAATCGTACGAGAAGGCGGCCGAGTGGTACTCCAGGTCGGCGGAGCTCGGCAACTCGTACGCAATGTACAGCCTGGGCGAGTGCTACTATTACGGGCGCGGCGTGGGGCAGTCCGACGACATGGCGATCAAGTGGTACATCAAGGCTTCCGAGATGAGCGCGAGCCGCAACATGCTGAGGGACGAGGCTTACGACGCGGAGATGAAGGACGACCTCATCCGATCCGGTCGTGCCGGTTCCGGGAGGGAGTCGACGTATGACGCCCACGAGATCATGTCCTTGAACTCTATGGAGTCGCCTTCGTGCATGTTGAACAGGATCTTCTCGCATTCGACGAGTATCCTCTCCAGCTCGTTCTTCACGTCCTCGGGTATATTTCCAGCCGTGTAAGCGGCTTCGATGCGGGGGCCCAGCGGGCCAATCTCCTCCCCTCCGAGCTTCTTGAGGTACAGCTCCATCTTCGAGCGTATCTGCGTGGCGGCGGCGATGGCCTTGAAACTAGTGCACGGGACCAGCATGATGGCGTGAGCGAGCGTCATTCTACTTTAAGTTTGGGTCTTGCGCCATGACGGCGCCCGATGCCCGCTTTCCGTTCTGACATTCGCATTGCGAGGCTATTATCTATGATGGACGTTACTTCCAACGTCCTATGAAATCCGTATCATTGCTTTACTTGGCAACTTCCAATCAGATCGACATGATGGGCCGCTCCGCCTCAAGGCATCCCGAGGTGGAGGTCAGCTCGTACAACCTCGCCCGCATGGCCGTGTCGGAGATACCGGCGGAGGGGGATCCGCCCGACATCGTCCTGGTCATGCTCCCGGTGGTGGCCTCTCTCGACGACATGAAGGACTTCCTCCGCAGGCGGAATCCAGGCATGGTGGTGTCCGTCGGGAAGGATCCGCGGCTCTGGACGCTCAACACCGTTCCCAAGGAGAAGGCCCTGCGCGTGTACGAGTACCTGTCGAACAGCGGACAGGACAACTACGACGGCGCCTTGGATTACATCCTGTCCGAGTTCGCGGGATTCGACCTCGTTCCTTCGCCGCCCAGGGGGCTTCTCATGCACGGGCTGGTCGACCTCACCCGTCCAGGCGAGGTCTACGGCTCTCTGGAGGAGTACAAGTCCGGCCGCGGATGGGACGAGTCCAAACCCTCGGTGTGCTTCTCGGTCTCAAGGGAGGCCTGGATGTCCGGCAACTACGGCATGCGCAGGTTCCTTTTCGAATGCATGGAGGAGGCCGGCCTGAACGCGGTGGCGGTCATGTCGAAGCCGAGGGACGACCCCGCCTTGGGGGCGTGGGGCCTGACGACCACGATGTACAACCTCCTTACGGACCGCGGGGATCCCAAAGTGGACGCGTTCATCGCGAACTCCTACATGCGTTACGACGTCATGGGGGCGGACGGGAAGGTCATGAGCGAGGCGGAGCTCGTGGCCAGGATGAACGTACCGGTGTTCTGTCCCATGGACCTCCGCTCCATGACCATGGAGGAATGGGAGGCCTCTCCCGGAATAGGGCAGATGTCCGCCTCCAGGATAGTCGTGCCGGAGCTCAAGGGGTTCATCGAGCCGATTCCGATGAGCGTGATGGAGGACCGCTCCCCCTTGGCCGACTACATACCGATCGAGGACAGGTGCCGCCGCATCGCATCCAGGATCCGGAGGCGCGCCATGCTTCGCCGGACCCCCAACGGGGACAGGACGGTCGTGTTCGTGCTGAACATCGGCGCCTGCTCCACTGTGGAGGCCACCCTGGGGCTCGCCCACGGGCTGGATTCGATGGAGAGCGTCGTCCGCATAATGGCCGCGATGAAGGAGGACGGATATCGCTTCGACGTCCCGGAATCCGGGGAGGCGCTGAGGGAGATGATAGTGTCCCGCCGCGCCTATCCGGAGTTCAGATGGACCTCGGTGTCCGAGACGGTCTCCAAGGGAGGCGTCCTCTATCGCATGGGGAGGGACGAGTACGCGTCGATGTTCGGCACCTTGGGGAGCAAGACCAGGGAGGACGTCGTCAGGGTGTGGGGCGAGCCACCGGGCGAGGGCATGACGGACGGCGGCGACCTGATTATCCCGGGCGTCCGTCTGGGGAACGCCTACGTGATCGTCCAGCCCAAGCGGGGATGCGTCGGCAGGGAGTGCAGCGGGAAGAAGTGCAAGGTCCTCACGGACCCTTATTGCCCTCCGAACCACCACTACATAGCCACGTACCTCTACCTCGACCGCGTCATGAAGGCCGACATGATGATCGGCATGGGGTCGCACGGGACCCTGGAGCATCTTCCAGGCAAGTCCAACGGCCTGAGCGGCGACTGCTATCCGGACGTATGCGTCGGGTCGCTTCCCAACTTCTACGTGTTCAACGCCTGCGACTCGGCGCATGCCACGATAGCAAAGCGCAGGGCGTATGCGACCATGTTCGGCCATGCTCCCGCGAGGACCGCGCCCATGGAGCTGTCGCAGGACATGAGGTCCCTCATGGATCACGTTGGGAGCTTCGATCCGGACAACGAGGGCGAGGCTTACCGCGCCTCCTTTTCCGAGAGGCTGGACGAGCTGTCATCGGCCGCCGGAATGATAATCCCCGGGCCTCCCGGCGAGGCCTTGGACCGCAAGGTCGGAAGGGCCAGGGACTTTCTGGACTCCGCCGCGTCCTCCTTCGTGGAGCTCGGCGCCCACGTGTTCGGGGAGGCGCCCTCCGAGGAGGAGATGGCCGACGTCCTATACGCCTCGGAGGCCGACGGCGTCATCGACGGCCTGGAGGATGCGGTGAAGGCGGCGGTATCGGGAAGGGCGTCGTCCGATCTGGAGCGCAGGCTGCTTGCCCTGGCCGATTCCATGCGTGCAAGCGACGAGATGGGCTCCTTGATGAACGCCGCCTCGGGAGGCTTCACCGCGCCGGGGCCGGCCGGGAACCTCGTCAGGGGGAAGACGGCGATATACCCCACCGGCCGCAACCTGTACGGCTCCAACCCGGACATGTATCCGACCAGGACGTCGTATCGTGTCGGCTGCGACCTCGCCGACCGTCTGCTGGAAGCGTACCGCGAAGAGCACGGCCGCTTCCCGGAGGAGGTGGCGCTGTCATGGATGAGCAACGATCTGGCCATCGCCGGAGGCGAGATGATCGGACAGGTGATGTCGCTCATCGGAGTCGAGCCGACGTGGTCCTCCGATGGGAAGGCGGAGGGCTTCAGCATAATCCCCGCCGAGAGGCTGGCCCATCCGCGTATAGACGTCCTCATCCGTCCCGCCGGCACCGTCCTGTCCGTCTACAGGAGCCGTATCGACCTCTTGGACAGGGCCATCGCGGCGGTGGCGGACCTGGACGAGCCTCCCGACGTGAATTACGTCCATGCCCATGCGATGGATTCCGTCAGGGCGGGGGCATCCGCGGACGAGGCCTCCTCCAGGATATTCGGCGCGGGCGCCGGGATGTCCTCCGGGCTCTTCTATGCCATTATGGCTTCGGCATGGGAGAAGGACTCCGACCTGGCCGGGATCTTCATGAGCAACAATGGATACGCGTACGGCTCCGGGAAGGACGGGGTGCCCATGCACGGGCAGTTCGGATACCAGCTGTCGAAGGTCTCCGCGACGTTCAACAAGATATCCTCCGACGACAAGGACCTCCTTCTCAGCGGCGGCTTCTTCACGTCCCAGGGCGGGATGGCCATGGCCGCGGAGGACCTCACGGGAAGGAAGGTGTCCTCGTACTACGGCGACTCCAGGAGGTCCTCCAAGGTAGGCGTCCGCACGCTTTCCGAGGAGATCAGCCGCCTGTCGGCCGTGAAGATCCTCAACCCCCAGTGGATAGAGTCCAACATGGCCTCGGGATACGGGGGCGCCACCGCGATGATGGGGGCCGTCCAGAAGCTCTACGGGTGGCAGATAACGACCAAGGACGTCGACGGCCGCGTGTTCGACGGCGTGGTGGAGAGGTACGTCAAGGACGAGAAGGTGAGGGAATTCCTGATGAGGTCCAACCCCTACGCGCTGGAGGACCTGGAGCGCAGGATGCTGGAGCTGGACTCCAGGGGGCTGTGGGAGGCCGACCCTGACGCCCTGGCCGCCCTCAAGGACGATTATCTCCGGCTCGAGGGCGACATGGAGGACATCTCCGAGGGGGAGGGCTGCCAGAGGTTCGAGATCATAGTGGACAGGATGGACGGGAGCTACGACGTCGGCAGGAAGGTCGAGGACGCCCGCAAGGCGATAGGGGAGAGGCTCGGAAGGCGATCCTCGGAGGAATCTCCCGGTGGCGCTCTCCGGACATGACCTCACGTCCTCCGGAGTTCCGTTGACGACGATCCTTCCGCCCTCGTCCCCGCCCTTCGGACCCATGTCTATGACGTAGTCGGCGTTCCTGATCACGTCCAGGTCGTGCTCTATGACGATTACGGTGGCGCCGGACTCCACCAGGCGCTGGAACACGGACATCAGGACCTCGACGTCCAGGGGATGAAGCCCTATGGTCGGCTCGTCGAACACGAAGACGGTCCCGGCCTGGCCGTGCCCCATCTCGCTCGCCAGCTTCAGGCGCTGGGCTTCCCCTCCGGAGAGCCCCGGAGTGGCCTCCCCGAGCGTGAGGTATCCCAGCCCGACGCCGCTGAGCGCCCCCAGCCTGCTCCTGACCGCCGGGATGTCCTTGCACGCCTCCATGGCCTCGTCGACGCTCATCTCCATGATCTCCGGAAGGGAGAGGCTCCTCCCGTCCTTGGACGTGCGGACGATCCTGGAAGCCTCCTTGCGGTAGCGGGAGCCCCCGCATTCCGGACAGGGGATCTCGACGTCCGGAAGGAACTGGATGTCGAGGCTCACGGTTCCGGTCCCGTCGCATGTGGGGCATCTCATCGAGCCCGTGTTGTAAGACAGGTCCCCTGCCTTCACCCCGGCCTCCTTTGCTCCAGGGGTCCTAGCGAACGCCTTGCGCAGCTCGTCGTGCACGTTGGCGTAGGTGGCGACGGTCGAGCGGACGTTGATCCCGATCGGCGTCGCGTCTATGAGCTTCACCTGGCTTATCCCGGCCGCGCTTATCGACAGGACGTGGTCGGGCAGGTCGGACTCCGATACCAGGGCCTCGAGCGCAGGGACCAGGCTGTCCAGGACCATGGTGGTCTTCCCGCTTCCCGACATCCCCGTCACGACCGTGAGGCGCCCTTTCGGAATCCTGACGTCAAGCGGCTTCACCGTATGGATGCCGGACGTGCGCATCTCTATCATCCCCAGCGAGAACAGCCCCTCCTTCGGAGCCCTGGAACGGAGTCCACGGCCCTCTCCTCCGAGGAAAGGACCTATCCTGGACGAGGGATCCTTCGAGAGGGCCTCCACCGTGCCTTGCGCGATGACCCTTCCGCCGTCATCCCCCGCGCCGGGACCCAGCTCGACCACCCAGTCCGAACGCCTCAGGACCTGGGTGTCGTGATCCACCAGCACCACCGTGTTCCCGTCCTCGACCAGGTCGTCCATGACCCCTATGAGCCCCTCTATGTTCGACGGATGCAGCCCTATCGAAGGCTCGTCCAGCACGTACATGACCCCGGTGGTGCGGTTGCGGACCGACCTGGCCAGCTGGACGCGCTGCCTCTCCCCCGTGGAGAGAGTTGACGACGGGCGGTCCAGGGCCAGATATCCCAGCCCCAGGTCCAGAAGGCGCCTGGCCGTGTCGGAGAACGACTCGCAGATGCTCTCGGCCATCTGGGCCATCTCCCTCGGAAGCGTCTCCGGGACGCCCTTCACCCACTCCGACAGCTCCGACAGCGTCATCTGGCAGGCCTCGTCCAGGGAGATCCCCCTCACCAAAGGCTCCCGGGCCTTCTCCGACAGCCTGGTGCCGCTGCAGCAGGGGCAGACCCCCGTCTTGAGGAACCTCTCCACCCGCTTCATCCCCTTCTCGTCCTTCACCTTGGCCAGGGCGTTCTTGACCGTGTTGACGGCGCTGTAGTACGTGAAGTCCATCTCGCCGGCGTTTCCCGACTTCTCGTTGTAATAAAGCAGATGCCTCTTCTCGGCCGGCCCGTGGAATACTATCTCCCTCTCCTTCTCGGTCAGGTCCCTGAACGGGACGTCGGTGCGGACTCCCATGTCCCTCGCTATGTCCTTCATCAGAGACCACATCAGCGTCTGCCACGGCGCGACCGCCCCCTCATCGATCGTCTTCGACTCGTCCGGGACCAGGGAGTCCTCGTCCACCTCGTATGCGATCCCGGTGCCGTCGCAGTTCCTGCATGCGCCGGTGCTGTTGAACGCAAGGTCCTCTGCGCTGGGAGGGGAGACCTCCGCGCCGCAGACGGGGCATCTCATCTCCATCATGGCGGCGAAGTCTATGCTTGGTTCCAGGTAGTGCCCGTTCGGGCATCTGTGGCTCGCCAGCCTGGAGAACATGAGCCTGACGCTGTTCAGAAGCTCGGTGGACGTTCCGAACGTGCTCCTTATCCCCGGGACCCCGGGACGCTGGTGCAGCGCCAGCGCGGCCGGGACGTGGCGGACGTCGTCAACGTCGGCGCGGGCCGCCTGGGTCATGCGTCTGCGCGTGTACGTCGACAGCGCCTCCAGGTAGCGTCTGGAGCCTTCGGCGTAGAGTATTCCCAAAGCTAGGGAGGATTTCCCGGATCCGGAGACTCCGGCGATCCCAACCACTCCGTGCAGCGGGACGTCCACGTCTATGCCCTTGAGGTTGTGGACCTTTGCTCCGCGGACTTCTATGCATTCAGGCGGCTTCATATCGCCACATGTCCAGCATATGCCGGATGATAAGCCTTTTCAGCGTTTTTCATCGGCCCAGGACCATGTCCAGGGAGCGGCGTATCCCCCTTCCGCTCAGCTCCTCCAACGCGACGTAGTCGGCCTCCAGCAGCATCGCCAGGTCCATCGCCTTCCCGAAACGGAGGAGTCCCGTCTCCGTGTCGACGACGATCGTGCGGATGCGTCTGGAGCTTATGGCCCCGGCCGCCTTCCTGAGGGATTCCGGGCCGTCGTCCTTCGAGTTTCCGCGGCCGTCGGTGAGGACGACCATGACGGGTTCGGCCGTCTGGCCATGTGACCTGTCCAGCATCTCGATTCCTTTCAGGAGCCCCTTGAAGAGCGGGGTCCTTCCTCCTGTCGGCATCTCCTCCAGCCTGCGGTACGCCGCCAGGACGCTTCTCGTCAGTGGCAGGCACTCCTCGGCCGAATCCCCTCTGAAGACCGCCATGCCTATGCGGTCCCTGCGGCGGTACGCGTCGTTTAGAAGCGAGAGCACCGCGCCTTTCACGGCGGTCATGCGCTGCTTGGCGCCCATCGATCCGGATCCGTCCACAACGAAGACGATGTCGGCGGATCTCCGTCTGATCTTGACGTTTTCCCGGAGGTCCTCGCCCTTCAGTACCACGGCCAGGCGGTCATGCTCCCTGAACGGCTGCTTGGGCGCCGCGGCGATGATCGATGCGGACAGCGCGAGGCTCTTGATCCTTTCCCTCGGTATGACGTACCCTACCGCATGCCCCGTGCCGTCGTCGGATACGGAGTAGTCCCTGCGCCCTCCCCTTCCCTTGGGATTCCTGGATACGGGCTCGGGGACGTAGTCCTTCACGTCGAACTCCTCCCCCACGGCGAAGACCCTGTCCCCCTGGGGCTTCCGGTCCTCCGGCTGTCCGGAGTCCTCGCCGTCGTCATCCGCTTCACGATTCCGGGTCTCCTCTCCCTGCCGCTCCTCCTCCGGAGAGTCCTCCGTCTCGTTCCGATTCTCTTCTTCCTGCGGCTCGCTGCGTTCCTGCGGCTCCCGAGGCGCTTCAGGCAGGTCTCTGCGACGATGGCGGAGGCACAGCCTGGCCGCCTTCGAGAGGTCCTTCATGCTCAGCGCATCCCTGCCGTCCAGCGATGCCAGGGCGCATGCGGCGTTGAGCGTCGCGACGTCTCCGCGGTGCCCTTCGATGTTCATCTCGCGGCATATCTCGGCTATGTACCCGGGATACTCGCGAGGCACCGCGACCGCGGACGGGTCCGCGCACGAGACCTTGGAGCGAAGGGCGGAGACGCTCCCCTCCATGTTATCCAGATTGTGCAGATCCCTGTCGAACGCCAGGCGTCTCCTGACGATCTCCTTCCTTCCGTCCTCATCCTCGACCGGCTCCACGAAGACGCACATGTCGAACCTGTCCAGGACGTGGGAATCGATCTCACCCTCGTCCGGGTTCGCGGTGCATACGACTTTGACGTCCACCGCGTACGGAGGCGAGGACTCCGGAGTCGCGATCCCCTCCTCCGCGGCATCCAGGATGCTCAGCAGAAGCTCCGGGCGCATGAGGTTCGCATCGTCTATGACCAGGATGTTCCCGTCGGCGCGGGAGAGGACGGAGTCGGAGCGCTCGGCCTTTCCCGAGCGTATGGCCGATTCCAGGTCCAGGGTTCCGAACGCCTGTCCGGAGTCCGAGGAGGCCGGCATGTTCACCACCTTGCGGAAGCCGGAAAGCTGCGACGTGGCGCGGGCGGCCACGCTCTTCCCGGTGCCCGGGCCCCCGACTATCAGGAGGCTGCGGAGATCGGGGGAGCACAGGAGCGCGGACGCGGCGTCGACGAAGTCGTCGTATCCCACCATCGCGGTCAGTGGATACTCCCTCATTTTCCTGACACCAGCTCGGAGAGGCATTCCTGCAGCCCCTTTCCCTCCAGAGACGCCTCGTCGAACGGATTCCGCCTCATGCGGTGTGCGAGGACCATGGGGGCGACCTTGGCGACGTCGGCGGCCGTGGACTTCCCGCGTCCCTCCCATGCGGCCAGGGCGCATGCGGCGCGTATCATCGTCAGGTCCGCGCGGTGCCCGTCTATCCCAAGGCGCATCGATATCCTGACGGAGAGGTCGAGGGCGTCCTCGCCTATCTCCACGGATTTCGCCTTTTCTTTGGCCTCCTTGATGCGTCTGCGGATCTCGTCGTCGGATTCGCGATAGGCCTCCGCGAACCCTTCGCGGTCCCTTTCGAAGGCGAGCCTCCTGAGGACTATCTCCTTGCGCGTCTCCTGGTCGGCCTCCCCGACGACGTCCACCATGAGTCCGAAGCGGTCCAGGAGCTGGGGGCGCAGGTCCCCCTCCTCGGGGTTCATGGTCCCTACCAGGATGAAGCTGGACGGATGCTGGAACGAGACCCCCTCCCTTTCCACGTAGTTGACCCCCATCGCGGCCGAATCCAGCAGAAGGTCGACGATGTGGTCGTCCAGGAGGTTCACCTCGTCGACGTAGAGGATGTTCCCGTTCGCCCTGGCCAGTATCCCGGGCTCGAACGTCTTCTTCCCTTCCGAGATGGCCTTCTCCAGGTCCAGCGTCCCGGACACCCGGTCCTCCGTGGAGTTCAGCGGAAGCTCCACCACCTCCATCGGGAGCGTGATCCCTTCCGGCTCGGCGTCGCGGTATCTCTCGGCGCATTCGGTGCAATAGTCGCGCTTCTCGGACAGCAGGCAGCCGCATCTGCATCCCTTCACGACGACACGATCCGGAAGCAGGCGCGCCAGGGCCCTCACCGCGGTGGACTTGGCGGTCCCCTTCTCTCCGCGTATGAGGACGCCCCCTATGTCGGGGCTGACGGTGTTCAGTATCAGAGCCAGCTTCATCTGCTCCTGTCCGACTATGGCTGAAAACGGGTAGACTGTCCTTCTAGTCATCGTACCGCCTGGTCCGTCGGTGAGTAGCATGGATGCCGTATTAATATTGGACGTATGGACCGACTGCATTCCTGTATCCAATTATCGCTTCCGCAAGAACGCGTCTCCGCCCGTCCTCCTTCCATACGGTTTGATGCGAACGGTTATATGCGCGTCCAATCTGGGCGTCAGCGATGCGACGGCCGGAAGCTGTCGACGAGGGGGCGGAGGCATTGGCAGGATATTCGGAGCTTGGTCGGGCCGTGGAGGAGGCCGTGAGGAAGGCATCGGAGGGCAGACGCGTGGCGGTGGCTTTCTCCGGCGGCCTGGATTCCGGTCTGACGGCAGCCATGGCCTCGAAGTACGCAGAATCCGTCGTCTGCTACACCTGCGGGACGGACGGCTCCTTCGACGTCCGCGCCGGCAGGGAGCTCGCCGAGGCCCTGGGGCTCCCGTGGGTCCATTGCAGGATCTCCAAAAGCAATCTGGAGGGGATCATCCGCGAGCTGATATCGGCCACGGACGAGTCCGATCCGTTCACGATCTCCTACGAGCTCCAGCTCTTCTGCGTCTGCAAGCACGCTGAGGAGGACGTCATCCTCACTGGACAGGGCGCCGACGAGTACCTCGGCGGAAGCGCGAAGTTCGTCGGATGCTCCATGGACGACTACATCCTCCTCAGGGACGCCGGGATAGAGAGGCTCCTGGACGTCTCCGTGCCGTGCGAGATGAGGATCGCGTCATACTTCGGCAAGGAGCTCCGCCACCCGTATCTCGATCCCGGGGTCCAGGACGTCATATCCCGCATCCCCGCGGCGGACCATCTGCCTAGGGATATGGATTCCCGCAAATCCGTCCTTAAGGAGGCCGCCGCCGGCCTGGGATACCCCGGTCTGGCATTCAGGAAGAAGAAGTCCTCCCAGTACGGCTCCGGGACGACCGACCTCATACGCGCCCTCGCCAAGGAGAAGGGAAAGATGTACAACCAGTACCTGGCCGCCCTTTACGACGAGGTCGCCCTCGGGATCCCTGCCCGCGGCAGAGGCTCCGTCATAAACGCCAGGGTGGACCCGGTGGTAAGGGCCAAGGCCGAGCTGATCCTCCGCAGGGAGGGCCTGACCCCGTCCGAGGCCGTGGAGATGTTCTATCGCAAGGTCATAGAGGACGGCGGCGCGGAATCGGTCAGGCCTTCCCGGAGAAGTTGACGTTTCCGAGGATGTCCTCCATCCCCACGCATTTGCATATCCTCTCGACGCTGTCTGCCTTCTCCTCGATGTTGGACGCTATCCCGCCCTTCAGCATGTAAGGCACCAGCCCGTGGTCGAAGGCGGCGTAGTAGGTGGATATGACGCAGTATTGGGCCACCAATCCAGCCAGGACCACGCCGGTGCATCCGTGCTTCTTGACGACCTCTTCCAGATCTGTCTCCCTGAAGGAGTTCATGTAGGACTTGTGCACGAACTCGTCCGTCTCGGACGTCCTGAGGCCGTCGACCAGCCCGTCGGGGTTCTCCCGTCCGGGGCCGTGGCTGTCCCCGTCGAAGAGGACCACCACCACGGGGTTCCCCGTTCTTCTGAACGCGTCCGCGGCCTCGTTGATGCGGTCCATCCGCTTCATGAGGGACTCCATGACCGGTCCTTCCGGATCCACGAACTTGTTCTGGACGTCGATGATAACCATGGCGACCTTCCTGTCCGAGAATCCGTTCAGGGGGTCCTGCATGTGGCCGTCGCTTCCCATGCTGGGGCCACTGCGATAGGACGATAAATCCATTGTCACTTTCGGACACCTCTCCCGTGAACGTTCTTAAGCGCTCCCGCGGTGGAATCATCATGGAGCTCCTCTCCGAAGGGCTGATAGACGATGCGGTGGCCCGCATGGACACGTCGCTGGGGATACGCGGCGCGGCGGAGGCGATATCCGGACGTCCGGTACGCAAGGGATACAGGTTGGAGGATCCGGCATGCACGACCTACAGGATACTGATAAGGCCTTACATGGAGGCCTTCGGAAGGAGGTACGTCGGGGACAGCGCCTGCCTGGGGGAGTCAGGGACGATCCTTTGCTATGTGGCCATGAACCGTCCTTTGGATGACGCGTCTAGGAAGATGGTCGCCATAATGACGGACATGTCCGTCCCGTCGGGAGTGTCCACGGACGGGTTCAGGTGGGCATGCGCCTGCGGAGCCAGGCCGCGGATAGACAGGGTGTTCGACCTGCGCCCGTACTACATCGAGGCGTTGGACCGGCGCAGGTTCCGCGTAGCCGTGGCCGTGGACAGGGAGGAGCTTAGGGATTTTGAAAAGAGGATGAGGGATGTTGGATGAGTTTACTAACTCTTGTAAATGAAAAAATTACCAACAAATATAATATTCAAGCAGTGGATTCAGAGAGCATGGATTTCATAATGGAGTCCTGCCCCTACTGTGGCGGAGAGGTCTCGGAGGACGACTCCGGAAGGCTCTCGTGCCTCGGGTGCGGAAAGCCCTTGTATCCGGACCGGGCCGACACGTCGTCGTTCCTAGGCTTCGAGCCGGCGCCGGTTCCCGCTGAGGACGTCGACGGCGTCCTGCAGGACGCAGAGGCCCCGGCAGAGGAAGGGCCGGACAAGGGGCTGGAGTCCTATGAGAAGATAATGGAGTACGTCTCCACGAACAACGTCCCGCTTGCGACCGCGGCGGTTGCCGAAAGGGTCGAGGTGGGGGATGACAGCCTCATGCTTTACATGGTCCGCGCCGCGACGAACTCCCGCATGGGCGAGGATGGAAAGGCCCTCGCGGATTGGAAGGCCGGGCTGTCCCGCATGGAGGACGTCTCGGGAATAGACGCGTTCGTCTGCCTCATGGCCAAGACGACCGCCGACCTGATTCTGAACGACGAGCTGGAGTTCAAGGAGTTCGACTACATCGGCCACGTGGACCGCATGGCGGACATGCTGGACGAGAAGCTGGGCTGCTCTTGCAAGGGACATCTGTACGCCTCGGTACTGGTCGATTACATGGACCTGTACGAGGCCCTGTCCGACGAGGGCAAGGAGACCTGCGCCGAGGTCGCGATCCGTCTCCTCAGGAGGGTGGCGGTGTACAGCAGGGACCTGGAAATGCTCAAGGCGCTGATAACCCGCGTCCTCGAGGCCATGGACTATAAGGACGAGAGCTACGTCCAGGACGACAACTTCGAGCTCCGCGTGTTCTACGTGATCAACGGGCGCATAGTGACGCACACCCCGGAACTTGGAATGTGCGATTTCCCGTCCGGATGGACC
>JAEEGI010015683.1_pt1 | contig 15742 bp, 14 predicted proteins | sample 8958751 | NCBI WGS metagenome assembly JAEEGI01 (sample SAMN16246545, study PRJNA631951) | gut metagenome | biome: gut microbiome; feature: rumen; material: KS-attached | host: Bos | place: Iran: Karaj | collected 2018-10
GGAACGGCATCCTGGAAGAAACGCCCATCGCCGTGGTCGATGACGCCGCCTGCGGCGACAGCCGGCGCATGATCCGGGAGATGGATGCGACGCGGGAGATGGACATCGCCTGGCGGTGTGCCGACATGGAGGAGGCGAAAGCCCTCCTGCAGCAGCGCAAGGTGAACGGCATCGTATATTTCCCCTCCGATTTCGGCGACCGCCTGGCGGCGAAGGAAACGGCGACCTTCAGCATCTACGCCGACATGAGCAGCTTCCTCTACTACAAGAACCTCCTCATGGGCTCCGAGTTCGTGATGCTGCATGAAATCAACGGAATCAAGATCGAGCGCCTGTCCCTGGACGGACTCACGGACCAGGAGGCCGATGCTTCGGTGAACACCGTCCTGTACGAGGATGTCAATCCCTACAACCGGGCCTTCTCCTACAGCATCTTTCTGATATCGGCCATCCTGATGCTGATCATCCAACAAGTGATGTTCTACGGCATGGGCATGTCCGTAGGGACGATGCGCGAGGAGAACCGCAGTTTCGCCTCCCTGCCGGACACCCTGACGGGAAGAGGCGTGGGTCGTGTGGTTCTCGGACGGGGCGCCGTTTACTGGCTGCTTTTCATGATTATCGGCATCTACGTGTGCTGCGTCGTGCCGGCGATGTTCGGCTTCCCGCAGCGGGGCCGTTTCCAGGACATCCTCCTCCTGCTCGCCCTGTTCGTCACTGTGTGCGTCTTCTTCTGCATGTCCTGGACGACGCTGGTGACGCGGCGGGAATCGGCCTTCCTGCTGTTCCTGTTCATGTCGCCGGTGTGTGTGTTCCTGACGGGCTTCAGTTGGCCGACAACGGCCTTTCCGGGTTTCTGGAAACTGTTCTCCTATCTGTTCCCGTCCACCTTCGGCTGCCAGGCTTTCATCAACCTGAACACGGCGGGCGCTCCGCTCCCGGTCGTCGCTCCGCAGCTCCGCGCCCTGTGCATCCAGGGGGTCGTTTACTACATACTGGCCTGCGCGGCGGTGTATGTGGAGAATTTCGTCAGAAAGTGTCGATGACCTTTTTATACGGCGCAATCATCCCTTCGCTCATCTTTCCGCCCATCTTCCGTTTCAGCCTGGGATTGTTCATCATTCCGCCCACGAGGTACATCATCCAGGAGGTCTTCCACTTCTTCTGCGGGAAGTCGTACTGGCCGTGGCTCTTGAAGAACTTGTGGTCGGCCCGCATCAGTCCGCGCATCATGTAGATGAGGTCGCGGAAGATCTTCATGCCGCCGACGCCGAGGAAATTCTGCGGCGGTGCATACTGCTTCTCCATGGCATAGGCGACCGTTGCCGCAAGGGTGTCGATATCCTTGTCCACATCGCCTTCGTCCGTAGCGACTCCGGCCAGGAAGTTGCCGCCCACCTGGGCACGGGCTTCCAGCAGGAGGCGCAGGTTTTCTTCCACGGAGTAGTCGCCAGCCACGAGATAGCCGAAGGGGGTTCCCATCGTCACGGTCCGGTGACCGTTGCAGAACTGCCGGTCGTCATACATCTTGAACCGGCCGCCCATGGAATGGTCCTTGATCCGGAAGGCGTAGAGGATCGCATCATGCCTGTGGATCGTTCCCCGGAGGAACTCGTCAAAGCCGTCCTTATAGACGCACTTGCCCGTGGCTGCGCATCCGAAACAACTCAGGCAGCCGCCCTGGAACGGGAAATCCCGGATGTTGATGACGTCGCAACCATAAGGAAAGACGGCGGCGAACCGGTCGATCATCGCCTTCAATCCGGTATCGTCAGGGAGCAGGTCCGTCACGATGACGGCTTTCCTGGTTTCGTCATGCCCCACGGCATCCGGTATGGAAGCCAGATGCCGGACGCCTTTTCCTTCGGACAGGCGGGGCTGCTTGAATTCGCGCCTGGAGAGTTTCCAGAGCGTGAACTCCAGCCAGTCAATGGCCTGCTTCCGTCCTTTTTCGGAGAGGATGTCATCCATGTCGGCAGACAGGCCGTCCAGGCAGGGGAGGCCCATGTCGGCGCAGTTGTCTTCGATGAACCGGTGGGCCGTGATGTCGTAGAAGTGTTTGGAGGTCGTGACCTGCGTGGCGGCCTTGCCGGAGAGGTCGATGCCCGACACCTTCAGGAGTTCCAGGAACCGGTGTAACTGACTCGGGACAAGAAAAGTGTAGACAGGATAGCAGAAGACGACAAGATCCGCCTGCCGGACGGCTTCCAGGGCGGGGGAGAAATCCTTCTCCAACGCCTTGATCCTTTGTCCCGCATCGAGATAGCTGAACCTGTGCACGGGGAACTTTTTCTCCAGAAACAGGCAGGTATGAAGCGTGATGGAATTCTTGCCCTTCGGGCTGCCGTTGATGACAAGTATTTTCATAGTTTACGAGGTTGGGTCAATACGCTTTCTTGGAACCGTTGGAAGACCATATGCGGAATTCTGTTTGTCCCCGCACCCTCCGGCAAGGCATGCCAGCACGAGGATGACCAGCACCGGCTTCAGCGTTCTAATAGATTCCATGCCTTTGTATCTGCTTGACAAGCGAAGATACTCCATTATTCCTTAATTCCCAAATGACCATGGAGGAAGGGACGGTTCCGGCCGGAACAAAAAAACCTCCCCCGAAGGGGAGGCCGCCTTGGCAGTCGGCACTCGGTAGTGATAAGTACGCCTTAAACTGTACGCTTGTGCAAGGTGCTGAGCCGGACAATACCGAAAAATGGAATGGCTCCGATTTCCGATCACCTAAAGTGAGGATTGGACGTTTTTACCTCCCGTCCGGAGGTGTGCCCGCCCTGCCTTGGCTGATGCTACTTGAGGTCCGTCGTCCAGTTCGCCTGCTGGAGCTTGGAATCCAGCACCCGCAGGTCCCGGGACAGGTAATCGACCTTTTTCTGGAGCGCGTTCACGTCGACGGTACGGACGAACTTGATCTCATTGCGGGAATACCGGTCGTTCCGGACGTTGGTCGCATCCAGGGTGGCGCGAAGGGCGGCGAGGTGCATGGACAGGACGTCTTTCTCGGCGATAATCTCCGTCAGCGTCTTTCCTTCCCATACCGTCTCCTGGTTGGTCCGGTTGATGCGCACGATCATTTCCTTCAGCTGCTTCAGGGCTGCCTCCAGTTCCTTGAAGAGGTCTTCCGGCTTTTCCGCCGGCTGGTCGCCCTCCTGGACCTTTACATTGTTGGAGAGTCTCTCCCGGAGTTGGGCGATCCGCCGCTGCAGGTCCGCCCGCTGGTTCAATGCTTCTGCTAATTTCATATCGCTTTAATCTGATTCATTCCATGTCATTCTGATGTGCGGGATGCCGTCGAGGATGAACGGCTCCGAGGACTGGCGGAAACCGACCTGCTCGTAAAAGCCTTTCGCGTATTCCTGGGCCTCGATGTCGATGACCTTCGCTCCGAAGCATTCCCGGGCCGCTGCGATGCCCTCCCGCATGATCCGCTTGCCGTAGCCCTTGCCGCGTTCGGTCGTGATGACGCGGCCGATGGAGACTTCCTGCATATGCGTTCCTGCAGGGCACACACGGCACAGGGCGACGATCCTGCCGCCTTCCGTGAGCCACAGGTGGACGGACGCCTGGTCGTCCCCGTCCATGTCCTGATATACGCAGTCCTGCTCCACGACGAAAACTTCGCTGCGAACCCGCAGGAGTTCGTAGAGCTCCTCCAACGTCAGTTCGGAAAACGCTTTCTTATGCAGTTCGACCGCCATGGTGTCAAAGGTAAGCATTTTTTCGTACCTTTGCACCCGCCATGCCCTTGAAGAGACGCATATTCGCCGTCTGGCTGCTGTCGGTCGTCCTGCCGATGGTGTTTCTCGCGCCTTTTCATCATCACGAACTGGAACAGCGGGAAGATGTCTTCTGCGGGGATTGCTCGCGGCATCTTCCGCATCACGGACATCTCTCGGCCGGTACGGCGACGGGGGAGTGCCTCGTATGTCAGCTTCTTTTCCAGCATTTCGCGCCCTCAGAAAGCTCGATAATCCGGTCGTTCCTGTCGGATTCAGAGATTATTTTTCTCCCGCCTTCCGGCGAGGCCGTCCTCCTTTCCTTCCAGCCTGTATCTCCCAGAGCGCCGCCCGTTTCATTCCGCTTCCAGTAAATTGCTTTCCAATTCCCGAACAATCAACTGAACAGAATGAAAAAGACAATACTATCGTTGTCGCTGCTCCTCGTGTGGGGGGCGGCGACGGCTCAGGAGAGCCATCCGGACTCCACGGATGTGTTTTACAGACATCTGGAGCTCGAGGAAACCGTCGTCACAGGCCTGGCCGGTGACACGAAAATGAAAGAAATGCCGGCCCCGGTCTCGGTGGTCCGCCCGGCCGATCTGGCCGCGCGCACCGGCGGCAACATCATCAGCGCCATCGCCGCGGAGCCCGGCGTGAGCGAAATCACCACCGGCGGAGGCATATCCAAACCCGTCATCCGCGGCATGGGCTTCAACCGGGTCGTCGTGGTCAGCGACGGCATCCGCCAGGAAGGGCAGCAGTGGGGGGACGAGCATGGCATCGAAGTGGACGGCGCCGGTGTCCATTCCGTCGAAATCCTCAAAGGCCCGGCATCCTTGATGTATGGTTCGGACGCCCTGGCCGGCATTCTCATCTTCCATCCGGATCCTGTCCGTGCGCCCGGAGAAGCCGGTGGAACCCTGTCATCGGAGTACCAGACAAACAACGGACTGGCGACTTATTCCCTGGCCGCAGACGGAAATCTGAGCGGGTGGATCTGGAACGGCCGGTTCTCGGACAAGTATGTCCATGCCTACAGGAATGCCGCCAACGGCCCGGTGGCCAATTCCGGCTACCGCCAGCGGGCCGCCTCGGCCATGCTGGGCCGTAACTCCTCCCGGGGCTACTCCCGGCTCCGTTTCAGTTATTTCCATCTGACGCCGGGCATGATTGAAGGAGACGGCGGCAACTTCGGCTATTCGCCTGCGTTGCCTTTCCAGCACGTGCGTCATTATAAGGTCGTTTCGGACAATACGTTCCATGTCGGCTCCGGCAATCTGAAACTTCTTGTCGGATGGCAGCGGAACCGCAGGCAGGAGTTTGAGGAGTCGCCTGAGGAACCGGGGCTGGACTTCCTGCTCAACACTTTGAATTATGATTTCCGTTGGCAGGGAACGCTCGGCGATGATTGGAAAACGGCTTTCGGCGCGGCCGGCATGGTCCAGCGGAGCGACAATCTCGGTGAAGAGTACCTGATTCCGGCCTATGGGCTCCTGGATGCCGGCCTTTTCGCCACGGCCACCAAGGCGTTGGGCGCCTGGACTTTTTCAGGCGGTGTCCGGACCGATGTGCGCTGGCTGCGCAGCGAAGCGCTGGCGGGACGGTTCGAGGCCTTCCGCCGCCGTTTCCCGGGTGTAAGCGCCAGCTTGGGCGCTGTCCGGCCCCTGGGAGAGCATTTCACTTTCCGCGCCAATGTCGCCCGCGGTTTCCGTGCTCCCAATCTTGCCGAACTGGGATCGAACGGGGAGCACGAAGGGACCTTCCGGTTCGAGGTGGGGAACAAAGATCTGAAGCCGGAATACAGCCTGCAGGGAGACTTGGGCCTGGATTTCAGTTCCCGGCACGTTTCGGTCCAGGCCGCCCTGTTCGCGAGCCGCATTGACAATTACGTGTTCGCCGCCCGGAACGGCGTACTGTCGGACGAGGGCCTGCCCGTATATGTGTTCCAGAGCGGTCTGGCGCATCTGCACGGGGGTGAAATCGGCGTTGACGTGCATCCCTTTCATGCACTGCACCTGAGCAGCGCCTTCTCCTGCGTATTCGCCCGTGAGTCCGGCGGCGACAATCTGCCGCTGATTCCCGCGCCTCGCCTGTTTTCGGAAATCAAGTGGGAGATTTCGCACGACGGCCGTCTTTTCAACAACGCTTTTGTCGCCTTGAATGCGGACTGGAACTGGCGTCAGGACCGTTTCTATGGAAAAGACCATACCGAGACGGAGACGCCCGGATACGTGCTCCTGGGCGCATCGGCCGGAACGGACGTAGTGGTCTGCGGAAAGAAGCGCATGTCCCTGTATTTGATCGGCACCAACCTGGCCGATGCGGTCTATGTCCCGCATCTGAGCCGGCTCAAAGACATCGGGATATACAGCATGGGCAGAAACATCGCCCTGAAACTGGAAATCCCGTTCTGAATCCGTATATTTGTCACCATGAACCGAAGTTCCCAGATTATCCGGACCAGCGTCGTAGGTATCGTCACCAATGTCCTGCTGGCCGCCTTCAAAGCGCTTGTCGGCATCCTCTCGAGCAGTATCGCCATCGTGATGGACGCTGTCAACAACCTCAGCGACGCCCTGTCCAGCGTCATCACCATCATCGGCACCAAACTGTCCCAGCGTCCCGCCGACCGCAAGCATCCATTCGGCTACGGCCGGGTGGAGTATTTCAGCGCCATCATCATCGCCGTGATCGTCCTTTCCGCCGGCGTGACTTCCCTGATCGAATCCGTCAAAAAGATCTTTGAACCGACGGAGCCCGTTTACACGACCGTGACCCTGACCGTGATCGTGGTGGCCATTGTCGTCAAGCTGCTGCTGGGATGGTATGTCAAAAAGCAGGGGATCAAACTGAAGAGCGATGCGCTGACCGCTTCCGGTTCCGATGCCCTTTTCGATGCGGTCATCACATTGGCGACACTTGTCTCCGCGGGCGTCATGCTGCTTTGGGGTGTTTCCCTGGACGGAATCCTCGGAACGCTCATCTCCGCCCTGATCATCAAGGCGGGCGTAGAAATGCTGGCATCTCCTGTGGGAGAGCTCCTGGGGTCGCGAGTCTCTCCGGAACTCATCTCGGAGATCAAGAGGGAAGTCATGGCCTATGACGAAGTTCACGGTGTTTATGACATCATCCTTCACAATTATGGTCCCGACGTGATGATCGGTTCGATTCATGTGAGCGTCAATGATACCATGACGGCCCGGGAAATCCATGGCCTGTCCCGAAAAATCACCCTGCAGATGTACCGGGATCACGCGATCGTGATGACCGTCGGCGTTTATGCCGTCGCCACCGGTGAAAACCAGCGGACGGAACTGCAGACTCTGGTGATGCGCACGCTGACCGGCCGCAAGGATCTGGTCCAGATCCACGGGTTCTATTACTCGGAGAAGGAGAACCTGGTGACCGTCGACGTGGTCCCTGACATATCGGTCCAGGACGACCGGGCGCTTTGCGAGGAACTGACCCGGGAACTGAACGCGCTGATTCCGGGCAAGACAATCCTGGTCACGGTGGACCACAATTACAGTGAGTAAGAGCCCTAGCCCTATGCGGAACGGCGCCCTCGTCGGCAATCTGGCCTGCTTCGCGGCCTACGCGATTTTCGGGTTCAATATCATCAGCTGCAAGAGCATCGCCCTGGACGGGAACATCACGCCGATGGCCCTGTTCTGCCTGCGCTCCTTCGGGGCGGCGGCGCTGTTCTGGATCTGGTCCCTTTTCACGGCGCCGAGGGACCAGGTGGAGCGGAAGGACCTCTGGAAGGTGGCCGTCGCTTCGTTCCTGGGCCTGTTCATGACCCAGCTCTCCTTCCTGTTCGCCATCACCAAGACGACGGCCATCGACGCCTCCATCATGAGCACGCTGAGCCCCATCATGACGCTGGTCATTTCCGCCGTCGTCATCAAGGAGCGAATCACCTGGAGCGGGGTGGCGGGCATCGTCCTCAGTCTCGTCGGCGTCCTGATTCTGATCTTCAACTGCGTCTCCATCCGTTCGGGCGCCGATTCAACCTCCGTCTGGGGCATTCTGGGCATGGTGGTCAACACGCTCTGCTTCGCATCCTACGTCGGCATCTTCAAGCCGCTGATCCAGAAGTATTCCGTGGTGACCTTCATGAAGTGGATGTTTCTCTTCTCCTCGCTGATGGCGCTTCCGTTCGCTTTCGGCGCCTTCAAGGCCTCCAACCTGGCGGCCGTCCCGGCGGACGTGGTCCGGCAGGTCCTCTTTGTCGTGGTCGGCGCCACTTTCATCGCCTATTTTCTCATCCCCGTCGGCCAGAAAAGGCTGCGCCCGGTGGTGGTCTGCATGTACACCTATGTGCAGCCGGTCATCGCGATGGTGATCGCCCTGGCGATGGGACTGGACACGCTGAACGCCTTGAAAGTGGCGGCCACCGTGCTGGTTTTCGCCGGCGTCGGGCTCGTGAATTTCGTCCCGAAGCGGAACGGCCGTCAGCAGCGGTGAAAAGTCCTTTTTTCGTCCGGAAAAAAGGTTTATCTTTGTAAGATTAAATGACACGAAACATGATCAAGAGCCTTACCCCGGAAATCAAGTACGTCGGTGTCGACGACCTGGACCTCGACCTTTTTGAAAGCCAATACGACGTTCCCGAAGGAATGTCCTACAACTCCTATGTCATCCTGGACGACAAGGTGGCCGTGATGGACACGGTCGACGCGCGGAAGGCCGAGGAATGGATGGAGAACCTGGAGGAGGCCCTGGGCGGCCGGAAGCCCGACTATCTGGTGGTCCAGCATATGGAACCTGACCATTCCGGCGCCATCCTGGAGCTTACGCGGCGGTATCCGGACATCCGGATCATCGCGACGGCGAAGGCCCTGACCTTCCTGGGCCAGTTCTTCGACGGCCAGTCCTTCAACACGACGGCCGTGAAGGAAGGGGACACCCTGGAACTCGGCGCCCATACGCTCCAGTTCATCCTGGCCGCGATGGTGCACTGGCCGGAAGTGATGGTCACCTTCGACCGCAAGGACAATGTCCTGTTCGCCGCCGATGCGTTCGGCAAGTTCGGCGCCCTGTCCAAATGCGGCTATTTCGGTGAAGACGACGATGACTGGGCCTGCGAAGCCCGCCGCTACTACTTCAATATCTGCGGCAAGTACGGCGCTCCGGTGCAGGTGCTCCTGAAAAAGGTCCTGCCGCTCGCTCCCGCGGTCATCGCTCCGCTGCACGGTCCGATTTTGCGCGAGAACCTCGGTGAATATGCCGGCCTTTACCAGACCTGGAGTTCCTACGGTGTGGAGACGGAAGGCGTGTTTGTCGCCTGCGCTTCCATCCATGGCGGCACGATGGTTGCAGCCGAAAAGATGAAAGAGATCCTGCTTGCCAAAGGCTGCCCGAAAGTGGCGCTGGCGGACCTTGCGCGTGACGACCAGGCCGAGGCGGTGGAAGACGCTTTCCGCTACGGGAAGATGGTCCTGCTGGCCGCTTCCTACGACGGAGGTCTTTTCTCGCCGGCCTACAGCTTCATCCACACCCTGCAGATGAAGTCGTGGCAGAAGCGCAAAGTCGCCCTGGTGGAAAACGGCACCTGGGCCCCGTCCGCCGGAAAGGTGATGAAGGAACTGTTCGGGTCCATGAAGGACGTCGAGGTCGTAGGCGACCTTGTCACCCTCCACAGCCGGATGAAGGACAGCGATCTCCCGGCCCTGGAAGCCCTTGCCGATGCGATTTTACAATAAAAAAGCGATATGAAACCCCTCCGCCTGGCCTTTCTCTCCCTTGCCTTCGCCGCCGTTTTCGCCGGTTGCGCCGGCCGTTCGGTCCAGCAAGTCAGCCTGCTTCCCGATGTCCAGAAGATCGGAAATCTGGAAGGCAGCTATTCGATGAAGTTCACCTCGGACGGAGAAACCCGCTATGCGACCGCGTCCGTGAAGAAGGTGGCGGAAAGGCAGTATCAGATCGCCCGTGTGACGGTGTACGGTCCCACTGTCTATACTTTCACCGTCGCGGAAGACGGCACCGTCTCCTCCGACGAACTCGGCACGGGCAACGTTTCCTATCGCTCCGACCTGAAGCTGACTACAATCCGCTTCGAAAAGACGAACTTCCTATGCGAACTCTCCCGATAATTCCGGTTCTCCTCGCGGCCGTCCTGGCCGCCGGCTGTGAATTCCGCTCCGGGAACACGGTCCCGAAAGAAGACTACGACGCCGTCGTCCGCGCCTATGACGAACTGAAAGTCAGCGCGGAGGCCACCCGCGACAGCTATATTGAGCAGGCCGCCGCCGTGGACAACATCCTGCAGGAGCTTTCCCGGGTTTCCGGTTCCACGGCTGTCCTTCGCACCGACCTGGAGCAGGGCACCGCCCGGTTGAACCAGGTGGAGATGATCGAGAACAGCATCAGTGAAATCAAGGGCAAGCTGGACCAGCTGGAGCGCCTGACCAAGGACAACGCCCAGTACAAGAAGGTCGTGGCCAGCCTCAAGACGGTCATCGCCGAGAAAGAGAAGGAAATCGAGGACCTGAAGGCCGAACTCCAGGACCGGGACCGGACCATCACCGAACAGAATGAGATGATCTCCGCCCAGCACGGCACCATCGCCCAGCAGAACGAAACCATCACCGCCCAGCAGGCGAACCTGCGGAAGGCGGTGCAGGAGCAGGCCCGGATGCTCTTCCAGGCCGGTGTGGATTTCGAGGAACTGGGGGACGAGTCGCCGACGGTATCCCGCCGGAAGGACAAGGCCAAGGTGAAGTCGCTGACTCTCGAAATGTACGAGAAGGCTGTCCTGTACTATTCCAAGGCGCAGGAAACGGGATATCCGGAAGCGGCGGAACGGCTCGCCTCCGTGAAGGAGAAGATGGCTACGCTCGCCCGGTAGCGGTTTCTTCAGATAATAGTCTTTCAAAGATGCTCCGCAAGGTTTCCGGCTGCCGGATGATCTTGCGGAGTTCTTCGAGCCGGGCCGCGTTGGGGGATTCGGGAATCCAGAGCTGCAGATAGCCGCCGTCCCCGTATTTCTCCCGCAAGTGCTCCAGGGTGCGCTCCCAATGGCCTTCGGCGTCCAGCTCCGGATAATGGGACAGGCCGAACTGGATGGTGCGGCGGATGATGGTGAGCGGGTCGATGAGACGGTCCGCCTCGGCGATGATCCGGCCGTAGATGCTTCTGGGCGCCGTTTTCGCGGAGGCTCGATGGTCTTCGGCAGCCTGGGCCGCCGTCTCGATTTCCTCCGGCGTGAACCACTCCCGGAGACGCTCGTCGGAACGGATGATCCTGCCGGATTCCAGATGGTGGGTGGCGCGGTCCACGGCGAGGCCGGTATCGTGGTACGCCGCTGCGGTGTACACCAGGTCGGTGTCCACGTCGTAATGGCGGGCCAGTTCCAGCGCCTGTCGGATGACGTTTCGCGCATGGTCCTCCTGATGGGCCTTGTCAAAGGTCCAGTAGCGGGGAATGATCTCCGCCTCGATATAGGTATGCAGTCCCTCTCTCATCGTTTGAAATTTGGGCAAAGATAGCTAAATTTGTACGAACTGAACCAGATGCCCATGATCATCCGCAGCAAAGCGCCGCTCAGGCTCGGCCTCGCCGGAGGAGGCAGCGACGTCTCTCCCTACAGCGACCTGTACGGAGGGCTGATCCTCAACGCCACCATCAACCTCTCCGCCTACTGCACCATCGAGACGCAGGAGGGGGACAGGGTCCGGGTCGACGCCTACGACGCCGACGCTCATGCCGACTGCCCGCTGGATGCGTCGCTCTCCGGGGCGCCGGACCTCATCCGGGGCGTCTACCGGCGCATCGTGAAGGATTTCGGCCCCGTTCCGGGCGCGTTCCGGATCACGACGTACAATGATGCGCCGGCCGGTTCCGGTCTGGGCACGTCCTCCACGATGGTGGTGTGCATCCTCAAGTGTTTCGCCGAGTGGATGAACCTGCCCCTGGGAGACTACGAAACGGCCCGTCTGGCCTATGAAATCGAACGGAAGGACCTCTCCCTCGCCGGCGGCAAGCAGGACCAGTATGCGGCCGCTTTCGGCGGCTTCAACTTCATGGAATTCCATCAGAACGACATCGTCATCGTGAATCCGCTCAAGATCAAGGGGTGGATCGTGGACGAGCTGGAGTCCTCGATGGTCCTGTATTATACCGGCCGTTCCCGCTCCAGCGCCGCCATCATCAGCGAGCAGCAGAAGAACACGTCCTCCGGCAACGCCGTCGCCATCGAGGCGATGCACCGGATCCGCCAGAGTTCCACGGACATGAAGCTGGCCCTCCTGAAGGGTGACATGTCCGAATTCGGCCGCATCCTGGGCCAGGCCTGGGAGGACAAGAAGAAAATGGCCGGAGCCATCACCAACCCCGTCATCCAGGAGGCCTTCGACACCGCGATGGCCGCCGGGGCGGTCGCCGGAAAGGTATCCGGCGCCGGCGGCGGCGGATTCATCATGCTCATGGTGCCGCCCACCCGCAAGATGGCCGTTGTACGGGCCCTGGAGGGACTTCCGGGCAAGGTTGTCCCTTTCCAGTTCACGGAGCGCGGCGCCCATGCCTGGCGGGTGTACGAAACGGACAAAGTGCCCGAACAATGGAAGCGGTAATCCTTGCGGGCGGTCTCGGCACCCGGCTGCGGGGCGTCATCGGCGAAATCCCGAAATGTATGGCGCCCGTGGACGGGAAGCCTTTCCTGCAGTACCAGCTGGAGTGGCTCTCCCGCTTCGGCGTCCGCCATGTCGTCTTCTCCGTGGGCTATCTCAGGGACCGGGTCATCGATTTCGTCAAGTCGCGGGAATGGCCCTTCGACGTCAGTTTCGCGGTGGAGAAAGAAACTTTGGGGACCGGCGGCGGCATCCGCCTTGCTTTGCAGAAGTGCCGGGAGAAACAGGTCTTCGTCCTGAACGGGGACACCTTCTACAACGTCGACCTGCGCGCCCTGTCTTTCTCCGCTCCGGTGACGCTGGCTTTGAAGCCCATGCGGGATTTCGACCGCTATGGCGCGGTGGACTGGGACGGCGACCTGGTGACCGGATTCCGGGAGAAGCAATACTGCGCCGAAGGCCTCATCAACGGTGGCGTCTATGCCATCGACCGTTCCCAGCTGGACATGTCCCTGTTCCCGAAAACATTCTCCTTTGAACGGGAAGTTCTGGTGCCTCTGACTGATTACGGCCTGGTCGCTGGGGAGGTGCAGGACGGATACTTCATTGACATCGGCATTCCGGAGGACTATGCCCGCTCGCAGCGGGAACTGCCTGAGATACAGGCTGTTTTAAAGGCGTCGGACGCCGTCCTCTCCACGGAGGCCGATACGCTGTTCCTGGACCGCGACGGTGTCATCAACCGCTGGCTGCCCGGGGATTATGTCAGGTCCTGGGATCAGTTCGCCTTCCTTCCCGGCATCCTGGAATCCCTGCGGAAATGGGCCGGACATTTCAAACGCATCATTCTGGTCAGCAATCAGCGGGGCGTAGGCAAGGGAAAGATGACATCGGAGCAGCTGGAAAATGTCCATGCGCGCATGCTCTCTGAAATCCGGACCGCCGGCGGCCGGATAGACGCCGTCTACACCTGTACGGAACCGGATGAGAATCATCCGATGCGGAAACCTCAGCCGGGGATGTTCCTCGCCGCCTGCCGGGATTTCCCGGACATCGCTCCGGAGCGGAGCGTGATGCTGGGGGATTCGGAGTCCGACCGTCATTTCGCCGCCAACTGCGGCATGCCGTTCGTCCTGATGGAGACGGCGGAACTCGCGATGGACTGCGCGACTACGTAGCCTGTCGTCCACGCCGCCTGCAGGTTGAATCCGCCAGTGACGGCGTCGACATCCAGCACTTCTCCTGCGAAATACAATCCGGGATACCGCCTGCACGCCAGGGTGGACGGGTCGATGTTGGAGAGGGATACGCCGCCGCAGGTGACGAATTCCTCGCGGAATTTCGTTTTGCCGGCCATCGTGTACATATCTTGTGTAAGCGCGGCCACAAGCCTGTTCAGGCCCTTGGATCCCAGCTCCGCCCAGCGGATGTCGCTCCGGAGGCCGGCTTTCCGGACCAGGTGGTCCCAGAGACGGGATTGAAGCCCGGCGGGAGGCGTGCTGGTGACCTGTTTCCGGGGATTCGAACCGGACACCTCCCGCAGGAGACCCCGTACTTCGTTTTCGTTCAGCGCAAGCCAGTTGACGGAAAGGGGCGCTTTGTAGCCGGCGTCGTGAAGATGCCGGGCGGCATAGGAGGACAGTTTCAGGACGGCCGGTCCGCTCAGGCCCCAGTCGGTGATGAGCAGGGGGCCGCCGGCCTGGAAGGCGGTGCCGGGGATGGACACGGACGCCTCCACGACCAGGCCCATCAAGCTCCGGAGCCCCTCATCCTGAATCGTGAAGGTGAAGAGGGAGGGGACCGTCGGCACCCATTCCAGCTCCAGTCCGTCCAGCATCGGCAGACCCTTCGGCGCCCCGCCGGTAGTGACGACGACGGCGTCGAAGGGTTCTCCGTCGACCAGAAGACGCCCGGTCGGGCCGGACACGACGGAATGCACCGGCGTGCGGAGACGAAGATTCACCCCGTCCATCCGGCGGAGGAGGGCCCGGACGATATCCATGGCGTCCTGCGACTGCGGGAAAACGCAGCAGTCTTCCTGGAGTACGAGGGGGACGCCGGCGGATTCAAACCAGCGCCAAGTGTCCTCCTGCGAGAAAACGCGCAGAAGCCGCTTCATCAGACGGTCTCCGCGGGGATAAGCTTCCGAAAGGGAGCGGATGCCTTCGAAGGAATTGGTCAGATTGCATCGGCCGCCGCCCGTGACCGCGACCTTGGCCAGGGGTTTCGGTCCGGCTTCGAAGACATCTACATGCACATCCGGAAGCCTGCGGCGCAGTTCCGCGGCGCAGAAGCAACCGGCGGCCCCGGCACCTATAATGGAAATGGTCACGCGTCAGCGTCTTCTTCGGGCAAAACGATCTGCTTATACTGGTTCTTGCGCTTGAGCCAGCGTTCGCGGGCGTATTGCTGCATGTCGGTGATGGTGTCGTTCTCGTCGATGATCTCCATGCCGAGGATGGTCTCGATGATGTCTTCGAGGGTGATGATGCCCTGGAAGCAGCCGTAGTCGTCGATGATGAGGGCGATCTGGTCCTTGGTCTTGAGGAGGGATTCCCAGATGTCGCTCACGGTGGTTTCCTCGTGGAAAGCGGCGATCTTGCGCTTGATGCTTCTCAGGCGGGTGTCGAACTTGTCTTCGGCGAGGTTCTCCAGCACGTCGTAGCGGAGGATGTAGCCGGTGATGAATTCCGGGGAATCCGCATAGACGGGGATGCGGGAATTGTGGGAGAGCTCCTCCTGCTTGTAAAACTGCTTGAGGGTCATGTTCTCCGGCGCAATGGCGGCGACCACGCGCGGGGTCATCACGTCATAGGCCTTGATGTCGTCCAGTTTCATGATGTTCTGGATGACCTTGTTCTCGGAATTGTCGATGACGCCTTCCTCTTCGCCCATGTTCGCCATCGCGGACACCTCCTCCCGGGAAATGCCGGTGTCCGGCTCGTCCCCGGCGATGCGCTTCCTGAGCTTTTCCACCAGCCACACGACCGGGTAAAGGATCACCATCAGGCCCTTCATGACGCGGGAAAGCCAGGTGAGGCTTTTCCAGTGGTAGGAGCCGATGGTCTTGGGGATGATTTCGGAAAAGACGAGGATGAGGATCGTCATGATGGCGGAAACCAGGCCGAACCACTGGCTGCCGAACAGTTCGGCGGCCTGCTGTCCCACGCCGGCCGCGCCCACCGTGTTCGCGATCGTGTTCAGGGACAGGATGGCCGTCAGGGGGCGGTCCGGGTTGTCCTTGAGTTTCGAGAACAAAATGGCGTTCCGGTCTCCTTCGTCCTCTTTCATGGAGAGGTAGGAGATGGGGGTGGAGAGCAGCACGGATTCCAACAGCGAACACAGGAAGGAGATCGCCATCGCGCTGAGGAGGAATATGAGCAGCAGTCCCATAGGTTTCGCCAAATAACTTACAAATATAGGCTTTCTGCACGGATTTTGCTA
>JAEEGI010015685.1_pt1 | contig 15742 bp, 9 predicted proteins | sample 8958751 | NCBI WGS metagenome assembly JAEEGI01 (sample SAMN16246545, study PRJNA631951) | gut metagenome | biome: gut microbiome; feature: rumen; material: KS-attached | host: Bos | place: Iran: Karaj | collected 2018-10
GAATACGATGAGTACAACGATCACAAAGATCACAAGACCGGGAACCGCGCCCACAAAACCTACAAGGAAGTCTTTAAGTCCTTCAAATACCCTCTTCACGCTCTGAGTGAACGATTCGGAAAGTCTTTCGCCGTAAGTCTTGGGTTCAATGATTGGCTCTGTGTATACATCAACTTCCTGAATGTAAAGATAAACCGTAGAATAATCCACTTTGTTATCATACGAACGAAGCTGCGATTCAAGAGACTCAATCTTATATCTGATCTCGGAAAGTTTATCCTCAAGAACGATGATATATTCAAGATCATCTGCCGTTTCAAGTATCTCGAGAAGTCTCTGCTGTTCAACAAGGTACGATTCCTTAAGGCTCTTTGTGTCGGTATAGTTTAATGTAACATCGGTTACGGAACGTGACTGGCTTGTAATGTTGCCTTTTTCACCTACCATGTCAAGAAAAGCGGGAACATTGTTTGCCGGAATGCGCGCCGTAATGTTTGAATAGTGAAGTTCTCTTCTTGATCCGTAACTGCTTCCGTTGTAAGCATCAAGATTTTCGATATATCCGCCGAGTTCATTGATCTTGGCTTCAACTGCGGAAGAAAATGCCGCAAACTCTTCTGTCTCCACAGAAAGATTGTAGGTCTTTATGAGTTTTCTGCCGGGATCTTCAAACTGCTGCTGTCTTTGTACGTCACCGGATCCGCCGTTAGAGTTACCGCTAGCGTACTCATCATAATCATATCCTTCTTCTTCAACAGCATATTTCGCATCAAAACCGTAATTTCCGTCATATGCCGCTGCAGGAGCAGATTCGTACACAGCCTCTGTCGAAGAGTAACTTTTTGTCGCAGAGTCATAAGAAGACGATCCACAGGCTACGAAGCATAAGCACATTGCCAGCGATAATGCCGATACAACAAGTTTTTTCATCATTTTCATAATAATCCTCCCTTTTAATGTCATTTTGACATTTTATGAATTGTATAAAGGTTCTGTTTTAAGAAAAAGATTACTGCTTTCGTTGATTGCCTTTGCACCGCCGACACATGCTATTCCCGCATCTTTGTTCAGAAGTTCGAGATATTTTGAAAGAGATCGTAACTTCTTACAATCGGTGCATAAAACTTCTTCTCTTTCACGGTCGCTCATTTCATCGGTAAGACCCGACTTATACATATTGAATGTCTTAAGTGCGGTAATTGAAGGTGTATACGGTGTATCTATAAGACCTATAGTTGAGATGATCATTCTCTCGATGAGTGTCTTATCATCAGGGAAGTTCGCTATATAGTCTTTGGCCCCTATATATGCCTCCACGGTCTTTTCAACGTTCGGATCTCTGTATGACACTGCAAACATATCACCGTTTTGCATGAACATGATAAACACTCCGTATGCTCCGCCTTTAACTCTTACTTCATTCCAAAGATATGATGTATTAAGAATGTTTCTGAGTACAGCGAGGCTTCCGTCATATTTAAGGCCGTGTCTTACGTAATTCTCTCCGAGTGCCACGAATTGAACCTGTGCCGCATAAGTGAAAGCTTCCTGCTTTTTCTCTGTCATAACTGTATACGGATCGGCAAGAGCTTTTTTATGGGGCAAGTTCTTAAGAAATTCTGAAGATTCATTTTTGAATGCTTCCAATCCCTTTTCATCTGCACTTATAAAAACAGTCAAAGTGTCTTTCGATATTATATGATCAAGGCATTCCTTCATGCCCTTTACAAGATCGTCAATCCTGTCATCAAAGTTATCGCATACGTCTTCAAGCAATCTGAAATAATCCATTCCGGAATACTTTTCCGACAATGCGGCTCCCTTGTCATAATACGACATTACGCGCTTATAAGCAACGCCGTCGCCTCCCGAAGCCATATAACTTGTGAGTCTTGATCTTGCTTCTTCGAGAATATCTCTTATTCTCTTCTTGTCATCGAGGTTTGACGTAAAGATCACTTCTGAGGCAAGTTCGAGAGTCTTCCTGATATTACCGTACAGCGTCTTGAATCTTATCTCAAATGCCGGATCGTAAACATCGGGATCGTGTACATCTTTATATACAGTTGCCGAGAAAGAAAGGCTTCCGGTGTAGATGGCCATTTCGTTTACAAGTTCACCGTATTTGAAATGTTCGGTATCGATAAGACCCAAAACGGCCTTCAAAATACTTAAGTATTTGATCAGTCTTTCCGGCATCGATTTAACGGAAAAACTTAAAACACCGTAAACGATCTCATTTGTAAACTGCTTGCATTCCACAAACTTAACGCCTGACACATCCTCTGTTTCATATTTAAAATGGCGCCCTTTTTTCGGAATATCGTTTATGGTGAGTGTCGGTATCGTGGCGATCTCTTCGGGCGTGCTTTCTTGGTCCTGATAATCCTTAAGTCTGTTTGTCTCTTTTATCAACGAATCGATCTCTTCGTCCGTAAGGGTATCTTTATATGCTTTAAGCTTTTTTGAAAGCTCCTCGTCTTCTTTTTCGGAAAGACCTTTCTTCGGAACCATAGTGAGGATCGTCTTATGCGGATTCTCAAGTACTCTTTCCTTTAATATCTGCTCAAAGAAACCGTCGTCAACATGGCTCTTAAGCTCTTCAAACACTTCGCTTTGCTTAAGTGCCCTGAAGATATCGTCATCTGAATAGTTCCACGATTCAAACGTATACATGCCGTAATAAACACCCTTTGGATAAAAACCGAAGTCGCTTTCACGATACTGGAATTCATTGGTGGCAATGGAAGCCCTGATCGTCTTTTTGTCAAATCCCTTTTCGATTATCTCTCTCATGGTATCTTCGACGATCTTGACAAACCTTGACTCATCTTCGGCGTTTGCGTTCTCAGCAACTATCGAAAAAACCTTCTGCCCTATATCAGTGTAAAAAGAAGAATAAACGTCTTTACAGATTCCGGCTTCGTAAAGTCTTTCTTTCAGTATGGCCCCGGGAACATTGCAAAGTGCGTAATTGATAACGCTCATTGCGTCGTTTATCTTTGTCTCGGAATAATCCGAGCAGCACACATTGTAGGTAAGACGTGCGCTGTTTTCTTCTTTTTCGTCATCCGAGATTGCATATTCCTTCTTAATATACCTGGGTGCATTAAATTTCTTTTGAAGTATGATATCGGTATCGGGGTCGATCGGATCGTATTTGCTTAAATATTCTTCGTCGATGAAACGAAGTCTTTCTTCGAAATCCGTATTGCCGTATATGAATATTCTGGAATTGGAAGGATGATACATCCTCTTGTGAAACGCTATGAAATCCTCATATTTAAGATCAGGGATGTTTTTGGGATCTCCACCCGATTCAACACCGTATAAAGTGTCGGGAAAAAGACTCATTATCGAATATGAATAGCAGGCATCGTCGGGAGAAGAATAAACACCCTTCATCTCGTTGTAAACAACGCCGTTTATCTTGATATCATCGTCTTTATCAAATAATTCGTAATGCCAGCCTTCCTGTAAAAATGCATTTCTGTCTTTATAGATCAAAGGCTTGAAAACACTGTCCATATAAACGGAAACAAGGTTCGTAAAGTCTTTTTCGTTGAGACTTGCCACGGGATAGAGCGTACGGTCCGCATACGTAAACGCGTTCATAAAGGTGTTCAACGATCCCTTTGATACTTCCGTCAGCAAATCCTTTACCGGATATTTTTCGCTTCCGCAAAGAACACTGTGCTCCAATATATGGGCGACACCTGTAGAATCGGTCGGAATGGTACGAAAACCTATCGCAAATACTTTGTTGTCGTCATCATTGTCAATAATACAGACTCTTGCGCCTGTCTTATCGTGTTTTAATATGTAAGCCTCGGAGTCAATATCTTTCAAATGCTCACGGCTTATTATCGTATAGTTTTTAAATGCTTTATAATCTCTCACTCTTCGCTTTGCTCCTCTTTGGGAATCTCAATGCCGTCGATCTTGTTGGCGGTCACTTTAAGTGCTTTAAGTATCATTGCTTTTGAGATACCCGACTCTTTTGAAAGCTCGTCAACGGATACTTTTCTTGCGAGAAACAAAGAAAGATCGTGTGCGGCTTTGGCAACTTTGTTCACTTTCTTTACAAGTTTCTCATCTTCCGAAAGTTCGTCCTGACGTGCCGCGATAATATCCTGCATTGTATCCATGCATATCTTTGAAAAGAAACCGTCCACCTCTTCGGCCGTTTCCAAAGCCCCAAGATTAGCAAGCGCTTCAACAAGAGCAATATTTGCCTCACCGATAAGATCGTCAACAAAGACGCCCTGTCCGGCGTAGAGTTTGGCAATGTCCACCACATTGATCAGATAATCGTTAAGTACAATCGTTGCAGCTTCTTCATCTCCGTCGATCGCGCGTGACTTAAGCGCTTTCAATTCGTTTTCTTCGTACTTTTTAAGACCTTCAAGGTCTTCCAAGTAAAACTTGAGGTAGTTTTTCTCGTCTTCGTTCAAAAACTCGTCGGGATCGATCTTATCATCGATGCCTATCCTTTTTTCTTTAAGATAATCGGCAATGATGTTGTATCTTGTTTCGTCGTCTTTTACTTCCGGAAATATCTCGAAAAGCTGATCTTTGAAAATAACGTTTTCCTGGTCGAGAGCAAGCTCTGTCAGCTCTTCTATTCTTTTTAAGAATTCACTCTGTTCGTTCAAAATATACTCCTTAATGTACTATTCTACGTGTTTATGATTAAAAAGATGGTCGTTGCAATATTCGTAATTACCGTTGCATTTTGAACAGAATCTGAACTGCAGATCGGGATCGTCAAGTTCGGTACGACCGCAGATCGCACATCTGTGTTTGGATACACCTGTATTGTTGCCAAAAGAAACATTGCTACGCGCTTCTTCCATTCTCCGCTCGAATTCGCGTTTTCTTTTGGCCGCTTTGATACGGTCCGAAACACTTTGGTTCATTGACTTTCTGTACAAGAAGAAAAACAGGATAAAATTAAGAAGTGATGCAACGATCACGACTCTGTCGTATACCGTTCCCGTAACAGCCTGGAAAACAAGAAGGATCGCGTAGGCTATACCAAGCCACTTTATCTTGATAGGTATAAAGAACATGAAAAGCACCATGTTGTCCGGGAAGGTGGCTGCAAATGCAAGGAAGATCGACATGTTGATGTAAAATGTCGAAAAATATCTGACACCGCAAAACTGAAGCGCCACATCCATGTTTTCAAAGATCATGAGCGAAGGGAAAAGATAAAACAGTCCCATCAGGACAAAACTTCCGAGTATGGTAAACAGCATTCCCGAAAAAATATACACGTTAAACTTAAAACTGCCCCATACGCCGTCGAGCGTTCTTCCGATCGAATAATAAAACATCAGCATGATGATCGTGAAAAAGCCAAAAGACGATGGCGGGATAAGTACCCAGGAAATAAGTCTCCACACCTGTCCGTGCATGATCCTGTACGGATTTAAGCATATCATGTTAAGTATTATGTTCTGCTTGTCTATAAAGAATAATATATAACCGAGTATATAACAGCCGATCATGATCATCGGCAGATTCTTTATCGCATATTTGGACAATTTCTTTTCAAGTTTCATTAAATATACACCTCTTTTTGAATCAATTCAGTTTAACATTATTAACCCTCAAAGGCAATTGAACACCGAGTCATTTAATAAACTTTATAGAAATTTTCTTTTAATTTTTCAATTCGGGGCGTTTAAGTGTTTGCTTTTTATTTTCGGTTCAAATATAATGGCGCTTGGACACAAATATGTGGTTATGAAAACTTTTTCGTATAGTTTTAAAAATCACACGGTTTTCAGTGGAGGAAGAAATTGTATACTCTCGGAATTGATATAGGGTCCACAACCGTAAAGGTTGCATTGATGGACAGTGATAAAAATGTTCTTTTTACAGACTATGAAAGACATTTTGCAAATATACAGGACACACTTCTTAAGCTTTTAAAGAAAGCCTTCGAAGAACACGGCGATCTTAATGTTCACCCGATGATAACAGGTTCGGGCGGACTTACTTTAGCCAATCATTTAAACGTTCCCTTTACTCAGGAAGTTATCGCGGTTTCGACCGCTCTTACAGAAATGACGACCGGCTGCGACGTAGCGATTGAGCTCGGTGGTGAAGATGCAAAGATAATCTATTTCGAAGGCGGTACCGTTGAACAGCGTATGAACGGTATATGCGCCGGCGGAACGGGTTCTTTCATAGACCAGATGGCATCTCTTTTGCAGACGGATGCATCGGGTCTTAATGAATATGCAAAATCTTACAATTCTTTATATACGATCGCCGCAAGATGCGGTGTTTTCGCAAAGTCCGATATACAGCCTTTGATCAATGACGGTGCCACCAAAGAAGACCTTTCTGCATCCATTTTCCAGGCTGTCGTCAACCAAACTATTTCGGGCCTTGCCTGCGGAAAACCGATAAGAGGACGTGTGGCTTTCCTCGGAGGCCCTCTTCACTTCTTATCCGAACTTAAAGTTGCATTCATAAGAACTCTTAAACTTGATGACGAGCACGTTGTAGACACAGGTCGTTCCCATCTTTTTGCAGCTATGGGTTCCGCTTTAAATGCCAAAGAAGACGTCTCGGTCAACTTAAGTGAAATGATCGAAATGCTTCAAAAGGGCATAAAGATGGATTTTGAAGTGGCTCGTATGGAGCCGCTTTTCAAAGACGAAGCTGATTACGAAGAGTTTAAGGCCCGTCACGAGAAAGCCTGCGTAAAGAAAGGCTCTCTTTCTTCGTACCACGGAAACTGTTTCCTCGGTATCGATGCAGGTTCCACGACCACCAAGATCGCAGTTGTGGGTGAAGACGGAACGCTTCTTCATTCCTTTTATTCAAACAACAACGGATCTCCCCTTCAGACGGCCATTGACGCACTTAAAGACATCTATAAGATGATGCCCGAAGCCGTTAAGATCGTCCGCTCCTGTTCGACCGGTTACGGCGAAGAGCTCATGAAGTCTGCTTTCATGCTTGATGACGGTGAGGTTGAAACGGTTGCTCATTATTATGCGGCAGCATTCTTCGAGCCCGACGTCGACTGTATCCTCGATATCGGCGGCCAGGACATGAAGTGTATTAAGATAAAGAATCAGACCGTTGATTCCGTACTTCTTAACGAGGCTTGTTCATCGGGATGCGGTTCGTTTATCGAAACATTCGCCAAATCACTGAATTATGCGGTTAAAGACTTCGCCAAAGAAGCTCTTTTTGCAAAACATCCCATAGATCTTGGTACCAGATGTACCGTATTCATGAATTCGAAAGTTAAACAGGCGCAAAAAGAAGGTGCAGGTGTAGACGACATCTCCGCAGGACTTGCTTATTCAGTCATCAAGAACGCGCTTTTTAAAGTTATAAAAGTTTCCGACGCTTCGTCACTCGGCAAAAACATAGTAGTACAGGGCGGTACGTTCTACAACGATGCCGTACTTCGAAGCTTTGAAAAAGTCGCGGACTGCAAAGCCATCCGCCCCGATATTGCGGGTATTATGGGTGCTTTCGGCGCTGCCCTCATCGCACGTGAACGTTACACCGCCGATTATGAAACGAAAATGCTTTCTTTTGACGACATTAACAATCTTCGCTTTGAAACCAGCATGGCAAAGTGCAAAGGCTGTACCAACTCCTGTCGTCTTACGGTTAACAGATTCTCCGGCGGTCGAAGCTACATATCGGGAAACCGTTGCGAACGCGGTATCGGTAAGCAAAAGAACAAAGACAATATCCCCAACCTATTTGATTATAAGTTAAAGAGATATTTCAACTATGAATCTCTCCCCGAGAATGAGGCCAAAAGAGGTACCGTCGGTATACCGAGAGTGCTTAATATGTACGAGAACTATCCTTTCTGGCATACGTTCTTTACTCATCTTGGCTACAGAGTCATAGTTTCACCTTTGTCCAGTCACAACATTTATGAGCTCGGTATCGAGTCGATCCCGAGTGAATCGGAATGCTATCCTGCCAAGCTTGCGCACGGACATATCAAATGGCTTATCGAAAAGAAGCCTGATTTTATATTCTATCCGGCGATTTTCTACGAACGCGACGAAATAAGGGATACGAACAACCATTACAACTGCCCCATCGTTACTTCATATTCGGAGAACATAAAGAACAACGTCGATGAGATCAGTTCCGGACAGGTTCGTTTCCGCAATCCGTTCATGTCATTTAAGTCCAAAGAAACAATCGCGCACGCGCTTACGCTCGAGTTTAAGGAGATTCCCGAATCCGAGATAATCGAAGCCGTCTGTGTGGCTTTTGATGAGCTTAACAATGCTCATAAAGATATGCAGAAAAAGGGCGAAGAAGTTATAAAATATCTTAACGAGACAGGCCGAAAAGGCATTGTGCTCGCAGGACGTCCTTATCATGTCGATCCCGAGATAAACCACGGTATCCCCGAGCTTATCACATCATACGGTGTTGCGGTTCTTACCGAAGACAGCGTAAGCCATCTCGGAAAGCCCGAAAGACCTTTGATCGTATCCGACCAGTGGATGTATCACTCCCGACTTTACGCTGCGGCAAGCTACGTAAAGACAGTCGATAATCTTGAACTGGTACAGCTTAACTCATTCGGCTGCGGTCTCGACGCTGTAACGACCGATCAGGTAAACGATATACTTTCAGGTTCGGATAAGATCTATACATGCCTTAAGATAGATGAGGTCAACAACCTTGGATCGGCGCGTATAAGAATAAGATCTCTTCTTTCAGCGATCAGAGTAAGAGAACTTCGCCACTATGAACGCACAATACGTTCAAGTGCGATAAACAAAGTTGTGTTTACCGAGGAGATGAGGAAAGAATATACCATTCTTTGTCCTCAGATGTCTCCCATCCACTTCGATCTTCTCGAGACGGCATTCAACAACGGCGGATACAACCTCGTTGTTTTAAATAACGACAACCGTTCCGCCATAGACTGCGGACTTAAATACGTAAATAACGACGCATGCTATCCTTCCTTGCTTGTTGTCGGTCAGATGATGCAGGCGCTTGAATCGGGCAAATACGATCTTAACAAAGTTGCCCTTATCATCACTCAGACAGGCGGCGGATGTCGTGCGACAAACTACATCGGATTTATAAGACGTGCCCTTAAAAAGGCAGGGCTTGAACACATTCCGGTAATATCGCTCAACTTATCCGGTCTTGAACCTCAGCCCGGATTTAAGCTCAAATTCCCGCTTATCATCCGTGGAATATATGCCGTATTGTTCGGTGATATTTTTGAGCGCTGTGTTTACCGCATGCGTCCTTACGAGAAAGTAAAAGGAACTACAGACGCGATTCATCAAAAATGGGTTGAAAAGTGCAGAAAATTTCTTTGCAGAAAGCATGTAAGCTTCTTTACATACAAGCGTATGTGTAAAGAGATGATAAGAGAATTCGATGCCATCGAAACACTGGATATCAAAAAGCCCAGAGTCGGCGTTGTAGGCGAGATACTCGTTAAATTCTCTCCCACCGCCAACAACCATGTCGTGGAACTTCTTGAAGCGGAAGGTGCCGAAGCGGTCGTTCCCGATCTTATGGACTTCATGCTCTACTGCTTTAAGAATCAGGAATTTAAGTTTAAGTTTCTGGGAACTCCCAAGAAATCCGCTGTTATCGCAGGTCTTGGCATAAAAGCGGTGAACATTTTCAGAGCGACTACGGTTCGTGAATGTAAACGAAGCAAACATTTCGATCCTCCCGCTAACATAAACGAAACGGCTAAAAATGCTTCCGACATCGTATCGATCGGCAACCAAACCGGTGAAGGATGGTTCCTCACGGGCGAAATGATAGAGCTTATCCACCAGGGTGCCGCCAATATCGTTTGTGCACAGCCCTTCGGATGTCTTCCCAACCACGTTGTGGGCAAAGGCGTTATAAAACAGCTCCGTGCCAAATACCCCGGCGCCAACATCGTCGCCATCGACTACGACCCCGGCGCATCGGAAGTAAATCAGCTCAACCGAATCAAACTTATGCTATCAACCGCCCACAAGGCCGTAAAAGAATAAAAAACGAACCTGTGATCAAAAAATTGATCACAGGTTTTTTCTTTGTGCAGACATTCATTAAACTTCATCACAAACACCTTTATCCTGTTTTAGCCCTTTGGCGTACACAGCGATCAATATCGCCATTATTCCCAATACAAAAGGATGGATGATGAAGCGCAAAGTCTCGCCTATACCGTATAATACTGTCGTCTTTTCAGACATATTGAAATAGAATTGCGGGATTCTGATCCATATGTCCCAAACGGCATGAATGATTATCACCAAAAGCAGATTGTCTGAGATCATATATATCGCGGCCATAAACATTCCCCATGCAAAAGTGAACATTGCCTGCGAAACACTTCCCGAAACATCTCCGGTAAAAAGAAAATTGAACATATGGCTCAGGCCGAAAATTAATCCCGAAGTCACCACCGCGATCATTCTCCATTTTTTCTCGCCGTAATACTTTTCAAAAGGCTTCATAACTATCCCGCGATAAAGTGTTTCTTCAAAAAGTCCTGTAGTTAACTGCTGTAATGCGCTTGCCAGAAACGAAAGCGTATAAGCGGAAACGCTGTCAATAACGCCTATCAAAGTGAAGTATGATAAAAAATAAACATATACCGGAATGAGCAGCAACCATACGGATTTAGGAATGTGCGACGTAAATGCCTTACATAACGATTTCTTGAAAAAAGCAAACAAAATTACTGCTACTGCTATACCAAATATAAATCTTATGGCTGCATCCAAAAGATAGAATACTCTGTACCCTGCTGCCATAAAACAATCTTGGGTTATTATTTCAATCAGCAAAAAGACCGCGGTAATGATCAACGAAAATACAATTGCTATCACTATTCCCTTTTTATCTACTCTGCCCTTTCCCATGTATACCCTCCAAAAATCGCACCGTCGGCACCAAGTCTGCTCCGCTTTGTCCGACTCTAATTTTCGAAACTATTTTCCTTCAAAAAACTTGTTGATATCCGTTTATAACCTCAACTAAAACTTTTCTGACATAGACAGTATAACACAATTTCCGTTGTGCTGTTTTAATTGATTTATTAAAATGGTGATTAAAAAGCCAAAACGAAGTCGGCACTTCATCTGCATAATTGAATCAGTCTATAGGCACGAACCGGATTTGATGATATAGTAAAACCATGGAAAGAGTATATTTAGGCGGAAAATTTCATTTCGATTTTTTGAAAGAAGGGTATAAAGAAAAAGCCTCACGAGATTTCAGAGCTTTGATACTCGGAAGCAAAGACCTTCTTTTGAACCAAATGGGATCGGTACGTCTTTCCGACAACCTTGAATACGTGGGTCCTTACTATTTCGAGACCGACTCAATGCTCGACAAAGATATCGTATCGACCGAAATGAAAATGATAGAGGATTGCACCACGGCTTTTTTCCTGATCGAAGACGGAATTTGTCCGGGTACGGTAAGTGAGATAATATATGCCGCCACTCTCAAAAAGAACATACGATTATTCTATATAGTTGATGAAAACGAGACCGAGAGTTATTTAAGATCACCCTGCTGGTATCCGATCACTCAAAGTTTTCTACTGGCAGGAAATCTTGTCAGAGTCACACCTTGCAAAACATATGAAGATGCAGTCAGCAAACTCATCGCATCCGTTAAAAATTTGTATTGAGGATAACAAATGATCGAGATCATCTGCGCGATAATCGGACTTATACAGGGTGTCCTTGTAGCGCTCAACAAAAGAAGTAACTGGATTGCATACATTGTTCAGATGGTGCTTCTTTTTGTGTTCTCACTTATAAACAATCTTTATGGTGACGCAGGAAACTGTTTGATATACATTATTTTCGGAATAATAGGCCTCATATATTGGGGCAAAAATAGCAATCGAAAGATTAAAAACGCCAACACTGCAGAGCGACTTATCGCCTGTGCGTTGACGTTTATATTTTCGTTTGGATTGTTCTTTGTTCTTAGAAACACCGACGATCCTTTGCCGTTTCTTGATTCTTTCACCACCGTAACTTCATTTGTTGCCACTTATTTTATGGTCACAAAGAAAACAGATGCCTGGATCGTATGGTTTATAAATGATATCTTTTATATCGTCGAATACATTCTCCTACCTGATAAGGCCATATATCTCGCAATTCTTAATCTCATTTGGACAGCACTCGCAATCTGTTCATATTTCAACTGGCGAAAAATAATGCCTGCACAGGAGCAATGATCTGCTATACTGTTTTCTTCTTTTCAAAATGCTTTCTCAGTATAAACTTTGCAAAGATCGTTCACAATCTCTCCGGCAATGATAAGTCCTGCGACGGAAGGTGCAAAAGCTGTTGAGCCGGGGATCGAACGTCTGCCGGGAGCCATTTCACTCGAATCGATATAATCATTAATCGGTTCCATGGGAGGCTCTTTGGAATAAACAACTTTAAGCGAGTCTATTCCGCGCTTTTTGCATTCTTTTCTCATGACTTTCGCCAAAGGACATACAGATGTTTTATAAAGATCCGCAACTTCGAATGCGGAAGGATTGACTTTATTACCCGCTCCCATCGATGAAATAACGGGAACATCGGCCTTTTTTGCATTTTCTATGATAGTAAGTTTACCGGTCACCGTATCGATTGCATCAACCACATAATCATATTCTTTAAAATCAAATTGATCCTGTGTATCGGAAAGAAAAAAAGTCTTATAAGTCCTCACTTCACAATCGGGCGATATATCTTTTATGCGCTCTTTTGCGGCATCAACCTTATACATTCCGATTGTTTTAGTCGTTGCGATGATCTGCCTGTTTATGTTGCTTAAGGCAACCTTATCATTGTCTATGATATCCAACGCACCGATACCCGAACGTGCCAGGGCCTCAACAACATATCCTCCGACTCCGCCTACACCGAATACGGCAACGCGGCACTTGGCAAGCCTGTCCATGGCTTTTTCACCGTATATAAGTTTTGTCCTTGAAAACATTTCATCTCTGTCAGACATATTAAAACTCCATTTCAAATCCGACTTTCATCATATCGATCTTATCTCCCAGTTCTTCTTTCAGAATACCAAAAGCGCGATTTTTTGTGCAATGTCCCGTGCAAACATAATCGATTCCGGTCTCTTTGATACGGGATGCAACTTCACGTATCTCTTCATCCGTTTTATTAAACAGGTGAAATCCTCCGATAAGTGCATGGATATGCTTATCCGGGAAAGTCTCTTTTATCTCGTTTATTATATTTGCCGCACCGCCGTGAGAACAGGAATTAATGATAACGAGCCCTTTGTCGGTATCAAGAACAAGGCTTTGCTCGTGTGAAAAATCATCGGGAACCAACCCTTTCTTTGTACGTCTGTACATGGACTCACGTTTTCCTATCTCATTAAGCCCGGGAGTCTTGTGTGGGATGAGATAGACTCCGTCGGTGATCTTATAATCACCCGAGCAGATTACAAGCCTTTTTGCATAGTCTCTTAACATATGTTTGGGAATACCGATATAATATCTGAAAATAAACTTCTTATGATACAGATCGTTGGATGTTGTCTCCCTAAGGTAAAAAGAAGCGTGATCGTTTGCTTCAAAAAACGCCGGAATGCCGTTTGCATGATCGTAATGCGCATGACTTAACACTCCGAAGTCGACGTCTTTAACATCTTTACCCAGATTTTTCAGATTCTCAAGAAAAAGGGACGATGAACCGGCATCCACAAGTATCTTTTTGTCCCCATACTCTACAAAAAGACAAAGCCCCCATTCTCCTTCTCCGAATTCACTTTTAATATTGTCTACCACGACAGTGATTTTTGTTAACATGGAATATTTTTACCTCATAAATTTTTGTGACGATAAATTTAATATACTCACAAATGCAGTATTTATCAATGTTTTTGACTTTTTTTCAAAAAAAAATAAAAAAACTTATGTGTTTAATTTTGTGTTAATCACTCTTTTGTATATTACTGACATACCCCATAACCCCAATGTACCATTCTCAATAACAAGAGGTTCAGCGATTTATCGCTGAGCCTCTTGTTAAAGTTTGAGATAATTATACCGCGAAGCGGTATAAAACAAAAGAAAAGACACGTGTCGAAAATTTATTTTCGTAAACGTGTCTATTTTTTGTTTTATATAGGTGCGTCAGCACCATTATCTCAAATGTTAACAAGAGCGAAGCGAAACCACTGCCCTCTTGTTATCCTCCCCCTCCAGTAATCATATTTTTGCTCTGCAAAAATATGATTACCATTCTCATTCTCATCTCCTACGCAATATCCCTCATCTGCGACGTATACAGCTGATAATACGCCCCCTTCTTTGCCAGCAACTCCTCATGCGTTCCGCACTCGACAATGCCTCCGTCATCGATATACATTATCTTGTCGCAATTCTTTATCGTCGACAGTCTGTGAGCAATGATAAACGATGTCCTGCCCTTGAGCATAGCATCAAGTCCCTGCTGCAAAGCCTTTTCGGTCTGCACGTCGATACTTGAGGTAGCTTCATCCAGCACCAGGATCTTTGGATCGGACAAAAGCGTTCTCGCAAAGCTGATAAGCTGTTTCTGTCCCTGAGAAAGCATGTCGCCTCTTTCTTTGACTTCAGTCTCATATCCGTCTTTCATGGCGGAAATAAATGAATCGGCACAAACAACTTTTGATGCTTTCACAACATCTTCATCGCTTGCATCGAGCCTTCCGTAAAGAATGTTATCTTTTATCGATCCCGAGAATATAAAACTGTCCTGAAGCATTATGCCCATCTGCGAGCGGAGTGATTCGAGCGTCACTTTGGAGATATCGTGACCGTCGATAAGCACTTGACCCTTGTTTACATCATAGAAGCGGGAGATCAGGTTTACTATCGTGCTCTTACCTGCGCCGGTGGGGCCGACAAGCGCTATGCTCTCACCGGGATTTACCGTGAACGAGAAATTCTTTAATATATCGTGACCTTCTTCATATGAGAAGGTTACATCCTTGAATTCCACTTTTCCGGTGATCGGAGGAAGTGTCTCGGCATTCTCCGCATCGCATATTTCTACGTGCTCATCGAGGGTCTCGAATATACGCTCGAGATATGCGATGTTGTTAAGGAAGTTGTTGAATATGTTGCCGAGGTTCATAATGGGCTGCCAGAACCTTGCCGCATATGAGGAGATCGCTATGATCGTGCCGGCGGTGTAATTTCCGTTTACGAACACTATGAGGCCGAAAATGTATATGCAGGCGCGGATCAGTACGGAAATATTGTCGATACCGGGCCAGATGAGGTTGGAGTAGGAAACCGCTTTCATCCATGTTTTCTTGCAACGGCCCGAAAGATCTGCGAAGATCTCTGCGTTTTCGTCCTCTCTTGAAAAGATCTGAGTTACTCTTGCGCCTACTATATTCTCCTGAAGGTAGGCGTTAAGGTTTGAATTCTTGTTTGAAACCTGTTGCCATGCTTTACGCTGCTTGTTCTTGATCCAAAGGAGTAAGGCTGCGAGGAGCGGCACTCCGGCGAGGACAACGAGCGACAGCTTAACATCCACGATAAACATAAATATGATAATGAAGATAAGGTTGAAGGTCTCCAGGATCAGGTTTATCAAGCTGTTTGACAGCATATCGGAAACAGAGTTCACATAGTTTACGACTCTAACAAGTATCTTTCCGTGAGGGCGGTTGTCGTAATACTTGAATGACAGCTTTTGCAGATGTGCAAACAGATCCTTTCTTATGT
>JAEEGI010015686.1_pt1 | contig 15740 bp, 8 predicted proteins | sample 8958751 | NCBI WGS metagenome assembly JAEEGI01 (sample SAMN16246545, study PRJNA631951) | gut metagenome | biome: gut microbiome; feature: rumen; material: KS-attached | host: Bos | place: Iran: Karaj | collected 2018-10
AAAAAAAGGTAAATATAATTTACTTATTTCCTCCTTCTTCATCTTCTTTATATTCTTCATTATTATTATTAATATTTATCCTCCTTATTTTCTTTATTATTAGTATATCTTCATTATTATTACCATCAACAATAACATCATCTTTATATTCAACGTCTTTAACATTTCCATAACAATCAGTGAATTCCCAAATTCCATTTTTTATCGTTGATACTGTTTCTTTCCTATTCACTTCAATTTTGAAAATAACATATTCCAATACCATTAATTTTTTATCATTTTCAGAATTACCTTCATATTTAATTGCATTTTATTATTATTGGAAATGATACTTCCTTTTTTAGATTATGATATAATATTTTTTATTAGTTTTTTATATATTTTTTTTAGTATTCTATTTTATCTTTTTTTATTTTCTGATGGAATATTATTTATTTTTTTTTAAAATAAATTTAAATTATTATATTTAGACATTTATAATTTTCAAGAAATATTTTTTATTGTATATTCACCAGAAAATAACACAGATAATAATAATAATTTAAAACAAAAGATTTTTTTAAATTCTCCTTCTTAATTCAATTATGACTTAATAAATATTTTTCATATGTAATTATATGATAAATAAAAACCAATTCAATTATATTGATTTTAAAATTCATTCCAATAGCTTTTTTTAAAATTCTAATTATAAAAAAATAAATTTTTAATAATAAGATTAAAACACAATTATATTTGAAAATATTTTCAGTACTATATTTTATTTAATTTCACAAATTATTTATACAACATTTAAGTGAAATTTTTTTCTTTATTATAACATCATATTATTACATATCCAAATAATGATATTCATATAGATTATATACCTTAAATATTCTAATTAAAATAAAGAATAAAATTTTTCCTTTAAAAAAAAGAAAAAAACTAAAATTTTTCATACCACAAATTAAATTTATTAATATCATCATCACTAAATTTAACTTCTTTTTCAGGTTTATACTCATTATAATTTTTATTAACATAATCACAAAATTTTTCTGAAAAAGTGGGAAAATTTTTATTTTTAACATTCATAAAAATTCCATCAGAATTTTTATCAATATAAATATCATTAATTTGTATATTAAACAAATTTTTAATAAAAGGAACATAAGGAGGTTTCATATTTAAAGAAATTAATTCTTCCCAATTAAAGCAATTAAACCACAAATGTTTAGTAATCCCTTCAAATTTACTTAATCTTTTCATGGGATTTTTTTCAAGCATTTGTTTCATTAAAACCATGAATTCTTTATCATAACAGAAATTAGGAAAATTTAATTGATCATTAATAATACTATTATAAATTTTCATAGGGTCATCAAAATTTTCTCCAAAAGGAACACCACCACAAATGAATTCATAAGCACAAATAGCAATACTCCAAAAATCAATTTGGAAAGAATAACCTTCTCCTAATATTACTTCAGGTGCCATATATTGTGGAGTTCCTATTATTGTTGAAGTTCTATCTATTATATTTTTCACTGTTCCAAAATCTATTAATTTTAAATATCCATTGCTTAATACCATCAAATTTTCTGGCTTTAAATCACGATAAATGAATTTCCTTTTATGTAAATAATTTATTGCTAACATCATACTTGCTGTGTAAAATAATGCTTGACTCTTGTTTAATAATCCTATATCTCGAATTATGTAAAATAATTCTTTTCCTTTTAAATATTCCATTAATAAGTATATGTTATTATTGTCTTTTAAACATTTTACTAATTTTACTATAAATGGATTATCTATTGATAATAATATATTTTTTTCCAAATCTAAATTACGTGTTAAATTCTCATACATTATTTGCTTTTTTTGAATTGTTTTTATTGCATAAAAAAACGAATTTTTCCTACAATAAACCAAACTTACTTTCCCATAATTTCCATTTCCTAATTCTTTAATATGATATAAGTCATTTAATTCAATTGAATTATCTTGTAATAATAATCTATTAAAAAGAAATTGTTTCATATTATCTTCAATATTATTTAAAAAATCTTCTTTATTTAAACTATATAATTCCGAATAACCTTTTGATATAACTGTTGCAGATCTTAATTCATTTGTTAATAAAGCTCTTTCACCAAAACAATCTTTTGGATTTAAAGTTCTTAAATAAATACCTTTTGAATATACATTTACATTCCCTACTTTAATAATATAAAATTTATATCCTTTTTCTCCTTCATTTATTATTTTTTGTCCAGATTTAAATTTTTCTAATCTTATCATTGTACTTAATATTGATAATTTACTTTTAGGTAAATTTCTAAACAAATTAATTTTAGATAAAGTACCAATAACTTCACTTTTCCTAATAACTTCCTCAAAATTCATACATTGTAAATGTTGTAAAACTTTATCAGTATCAGCTTCAATAAATAAACAATCAGGGTGAGGAAATAAAGCATATGTTAATTTATTATTTGTGATACACAATAAATCTTTTTCAAATAATATTTCTCCTCTTGTTGCTACTATTTGATTTGTTTTTGACTATTTTAAAAAAATATATTTAAATTATATAAATTAATATAACTTACATTTATTAAATTTCCATCTATAATAATAACAATTTTCGAAGATTTATTATGTTTAATTGGAAAAGCAACATTATCAAAACCTAAATTAACAGCTTCAAAAAATTGAAAAATTTCTTCAACAAAATAGCTATTTAACTTATTTAAAATTTTAGATTTTTGAAAAGCACTTTTCATAAAATTTAAGAATAAAAAACTTCTATATTTTTCTCCCAACATGCTTTTTAAATAGGAAATAGAAATAGAATAACAAATACAAAAAGTTTTAGCAATAACATCTAAAGTTCTTTTTTTATCGACTAAAATACTTCTTTCCCCAAAATTTTCTCCTTCTTTTAAATTTCTAATAACAATACCATTTTCATCAATACATTCAACTTCTCCTTTTTTGATAATATATAAACAAGTACTTAAATCTCCTTTTTTAACAATTAATCTTCCTTCATTAAATTCTTCTAGAATTAATTTAGAACTTAAAATACTTTTTTGATATTGTTCCATATGAGATAGTACACTAACAGAATCAATAAATTGAATATTTTCTTCATAAGTAATTTTATTAATATGCTCAATAATTTTCCTAAAATTTTTTCTTTCTAAAACCCATAATAAACAATTTGAAATTGCTTTTATACTTCCTGAACGAGGGGCATCATGTAATAAAGCTAATTCACCAAATGATTCTCCTATTTTTAATACTTTTATTATTTGATTATTTACTATTAATTCTGCTGAACCTGATTTTAATATATAAAAATAATTTCCTATTGAACCTTGTTTAAATATAAAATTATTTGATTCTATTTCTACTAAACTCATCTCTTCTATTATTTTTTCCCTTGCTTTTGAATTTAAATATTTCATAAAAAAATGCTTTTGTATACATTCATTTATTAAATTTTCATCTTCTCTTTTTTCATTGTGAATTTGTAAAATTGTAAAATTTTCCTTTTCTAAACTATTTTTTTCTATTATATTTTTTTGATAATGATAAGTTTTTCTTAGTAAAACATCAGAAAATTTATATAAATTTCTTTTTGTAAATCTAGTTGTTATATCTGAATCTTTAAATTCATTTGGATTTAATACAAATTGTTTTTTTAATTCTGTATATGTAGTTTTTATTGGGATATTCATTAAATTTAATTTCTCTTTTTTTGATGGAGATAATGCATTATCTACTCTAATGTCATGTATTGAATTATATCCTCCCATTTATTATATTATATTTAAATTTATTTTAGCAAAAAGAAAATATATTTATATTATTTTTTTTAATTTATTTTTCAGTTGGTTATTTAAAATAATTAAATATTTGTTTGTGATATAAATAAAGATTTTTTTTCTTTTTTTCACTTAAACTTTTTCATAAACATAATTCATTTATTTTCATTATTTATATTTAATAATAAAATTATTTCTTTTACTTTTGTAAATAAATCATGAAGAAGACATTTAAATTACATTAATTAAATATAAATTGATTTTTTTAAAATCAATTTTTCATTGTAAAAATTATACTTTTTTTACATTATATTCAAAATTGGTAAACTTTTATAATTAGATAAAAAATTTTTGATTTAGGATGAAAGAAATTATTTTGGAGTTTCAAAATATTATTTCTTATAGAATAAAATTAAATTCAATTAATAAGAATCTTAATATTCTTTCTTGAACATTACAATTAACAAAAAAAATAAATAAAAATTTTCTTAAGTAAAAAAATAAAAATTAAAATTAAACATATTAAAAATAAATGTTCTCTTTTTTCGGTTCAGTTGAGCCAAAAGTAACAGAAAAGATGTTAACAGATGCAAAAATTCCTTTAATCTCAAAAGAATTAATATCAATAGATAAAAAATTAATATGTGTAACAGGAAGCGGAAAATTTTATAAAGGAACATATAAAGACATTCCAGTGTCAGTAAAAGCAGTAGATATAATAAAAGATGATATAATAACAACAGAATTTATATATTGGAATGCTTATAAAAATAATGATAAAATATTACAATTATATGGTGTTTATTTAACTAATAAAATTGGTTATATTATTTTAGAAGACTTTGCTTGTACTATGGAAGATGCTTTAAAAAATAGTAAAAATGTTTCTTTAACTAATAAAATTTCTTTAGCAAATCAAGCTTTTGAAATTTTATTGCAATTCCAAAAAGAAAATAAAAGATTATTAGATTTTAGACCTAAAACTTTGGGAATAACGAAAAATGGAATTTTAAAATTACTTGATTTTGGTAAATTAATTAATCCTGAAACATTAATTAATTATAAAGATATTATAAAAGAAAAAATTAAATATGAACCTCCTGAATCTATTAATAATAACTCTTTTGAAGATATTAGTTATGATATTTGGTCTTTTGGTTGTATTTTATTAGATATTTTTTCTGAAAAATCTAAAATTATAAACTATAATGTTTCTAATATAGATATATTTAAAAATTTAGTCATTGAAGGGAAATTCCCTGATTATTCAGAAGAAAAGTTACATCCTATTATTTTAAATTTAATCAAAAAAACTTTAGACAAAAATTTTGAAAATAGAATTAAATATAAAGAATTAGAAAGTGAAATGAAAGGCTTTTCTGATTATTTTTTATTAAATGAAATAGATATAAATTCTATTAATGTTGAAGATAATAAAAATATAAATGAAAAATTAAATCCTTATCATTTTTTTGTTGCAAATAATGAACCTAAAATAAATTTTAAATTAGATGATATTAATAATAATTTATTAGAAAAAAGTAGTGCTTGTCAAAAAAGTATAAATGAAATATATGAATTTGAAAAAAAAACATTTAATAATAATGTAGAAACAATGATAAATACTTTAAAAGAAGATTCAATTTTAAAGCAAAAAATAATTTTAAAAATAAAAGAAAGTTTATCAAAAGAAATAGGAGAATTAAAACAATTATTAATATATGCAATTGGAGATATTACAGCATCACAAACAATATTATTAGATATGAAAAAAAATATTATGTTTTTATTTCATTCTAATGTTTTTTTAGATGAAAAAGAAGATCCAGTTTTTATAAAATTAGAAGAAGAAAAAAGTAAAATAATGCAATTATTAATAAAATATTCAAAAGAAGAATTATTTGATAGAATCACTTTTCATTTTGATAAAGCTAAAAAATTAATTGATTATTATAAAGAATTATGCACTCAAAAAGATACTTTAATGACAGAAATAATGGAATTAATAGTTAATCATAAGAAAAAATATATTGAAGATAATGAACTAAAAATTTTTTTACCAAAATTAGGAATAAATATAAGAGAATTAAATGATGAATTATTAGGAAAAGAAGTAAAAGATTATTATAAAGATTTTATCTGTAAACCTTATGATAATTCAAATGTAGTAAATTTATTTGATTTATTTAATAAAAATTACTTTCAATATACTTTAGATAATTTATATGTTTTTCCAAAGGCTTTTTCATATTATGATCTCAAAAAAAGAAAATTATATATTTCAGGAGGTTTTAATAATGAAGATAATAGTGGAGTTAATTATGTTTATCAAATATCCTTTGATAATTATAATCAATTTGATAATAATGTAAATGAATTAGACGTTAAAGTAAAGCAAATTTCAAAAATGAATTTTTCTCATTATTCACATTCTATGATTAAATTTGAAGATAAATATTTTATTGTTGCAGGAGGAAATAATATTGATTGTGAAATATATGATATTGAAAATAATATTTGGTCTAATTTACCTCAATTACCTTTTATTTGTAATCATTCTATTCTTTCTATTTATAAAAAAAGTTTATTTTTATTTAATGATGATAAAATATTAAAATTAAGTTTATATCCTTTTCAAAAAAATGAAAAAAATGAAATTTTAATAGATAATAATTGGGATATTGTAGATTTTGAATTTAATATAAAATCAGAAGATGAAAACAATATTATTTCTTTTAAAAATAAAATGGCTTCTTATTGTAATGAAGATAAGGGAATTATATATTTATTCGCAGGAATTGATGGAGAAAATAATTGTAATCAAATTTATAAAATTGAACTACTTGATTCTATTGAAGTTCCAGACGAAAAAAATAAAAATTTAAAAAAAATTAAAAAATTCATGAAAAAAAAATTTTTAGTTGAAATTGGAAATGAAACATTAGGTTTTAATGGTAGTTTTAATAATAATGTTAATTGTATTCAAAATAATTATCTTCTTTTAATTGATAATAAGAATAACGTTATTGAATTTAATTTAGATAATAAAGAATGTTTTATTTATGATAAATAGATATTTAATAAGTTTATTTAATTAAAAACAACAATAAATTTATAAAGCAGAAATTTTATTTAATTTATTAGTTTAAATTATATTTTTAATCTTTAAAATAGTTTAATAAAAATATAATTATTTAAAAATGAGTGACACCAAAATAATAGTTAAATATTTTGAAAAAGAAACACAATTTAAAAAGATAGAAAACTATGAAGAATTTTTAAATAAATGTTATACATATTTTGAAATGAATGAAGAAGAAAAAAAATCTTTAAAAATAAAAGTATTAGATTATGGTGATGAAGTAGATATAGAAAACGAAGATGATTTTAATGATAATTTAAATCCTGATGACAATAATCAAATAATATATATTTTATATTCTAAAGAAGGAGAAAAAAAAAACAAAAACAAAAAAAAGGAAGTTAATTCAAATGAAATAATTCAAATGTCAAATATAATCCCTCCAGAAGAAAACAAAGAAGACAAAAATATAAATGAAAATTTAGAAAAAAACAAAGAACAAAATAATATAAAAAATGAGAATCTGGAAGAAAATAAAAAACAAAATAAAATAATAAAAGAAGAAAATAAAAAACAAAATAAAATAAAAAATGAAAATTTAGAAGAAAATAAAAAACAAAAAAATAAAAATGAGAATGTAAATAATATCAATAATATCAATACAAATTTAAATTTAAATCAAATTGATTATTCTAAAATACAGGAAGAAAATGAAAAATTTAGAACATTTCTTATTGAACAAGTACAAAAAGAAAATCAGCAATTGGAAAAATCACTGAAATCAATTTTTAAAAAATCTATAAATGAAGTAAAAAGTTTTTTAATACTTATGGATCAAACAGTTCAAAATATTAAGTCAGACAATGAATCTTTTAAAGAATCTATAAATCAAACTTTATCTTCAATTCAACAAACAACTTTTCAGACTAATAATGATTTCAGTAATGTTTCTCAAATAAATAATACTTTAGAAAATATCCAAAAAAGTTTAAAAGAGAATATTAATTTGAATACTCAAAAATATTCTAATTTAGAAATGCAAATGAAAAACTTAAATGAAAAATTTGATGCTATTCAAAAAAATATTCAAAATGAAAATAATAATAAAATAATTCCTAAATTACAGTTGGAAAATATACAAAGAAAAGATTTTCTAATTGAAAATGAAGAAGATTTAAATTTACAAGAAAATGAAAAATATAACAACAACAGAAAAATCGATTCAAAAGATAATAAAAATGATCAAAATGTAAATGTCAGACCAATTAAAACTCCCAGACCCGATGATTTACAAAAGCGTGTAATTAATCAATACAATCACAATTTTAATAATTCAAATAATGAAGATAAAGAAAATAATAGTAATTTCCAAATAATAAATGAGTTTTATGGATGTAATTTTGAAGAGGAAGGAATTGAATTAACAAAAAATTATAATGAATTACATGAATTAAAATCTCAAACAATAAATTTAACATTATCAAATAATGGAACATTACCTTGGCCAAAGAATACTTTCATAATAGGAAGCTCAGAAAACAATATATTAGAAGTAAAAACAATTATAAATAAAAATAATGAAATACTACCAAAACAAAAATTAAGTATCAAAATAATAATAAGTTTTAGTAAAATAAAAAATGAAAATTCACAATATATTCTTTGTTTGAAATTATTAATTCCAAATAAAGAAAGTGAAATTAAACAAAATGAATATATATACAAATTAAATGTTCTAAAATCTTTTGATAATTTAATCAACAAATCTTCTTATATTTCATTTAATCCAAGCGATCAAATAAAAAATGTTAGAGAAAAAAATCAAAAAATTTATTCTGATAATATTAATCAATATTCTAATAATCAAAATAATAATGAAATACAAAAGAAAATTCCAAATAACGTCAATTATTTGTTGAATGACAAAACATTTGTAAAAATTAAAGAAAAATTAGAAGAAGATTATGGTCTTTCTAATTCAGGATGGGATGATGAATTATTAAAAAAAAAAATAATAAAATATTATAAAAATGAAAAAGTAATTGAAGCTTTTAAAAATAATGATGATGAAAGTATTCTTTCTACTATATGTGATTTAATTGGAGAAGATATTCTTAATATTTAATTAATTTTTGATTAATTTATCCTTTTTTCTTTTATGTTTTTCTTAATTTATTCATTCTAAAGAAACATATTATATGGAATTTTAATTAATTGACCTAATAAAAAATTTTTCTTTCTTATAAATGTTTTGATGATTTAATTAATTGATATATTATCTTTTCTTTTCTTTCTTTTTGTTCATAGAAATTTGTTTTTAAAAAAGGAAATTGAGATATATTGATTGTATGTTTTTCTATAGATTTAATCAATCATTAATACAAAAATAATCATATATTTTTGAATATATTTTAAAGAATTTTATTGTCTAGTAAGTCAACCATTTTTTAATATTAAATAAAAGAAAGAAATCCTGTTAATTCCCATTTTAGTTTTTGTTTTTCAATATTTATAATACTTATCTTTAGTAAATCTCTTAATTAATCTTATTGATTTATCATCTTTTTTCTTTTTTATTAAAATAATTCTTAGAATTATAGATAATTTTTTCATGAATTTTAAAGGAAATTCATTAATTTATCTCTTTTCTCTTTTAATTCTTCAATTCTTAATAATATATTAATAACATATTTTGTATTAATTTCTGTATTACATAGAACATTTATCAAAAACATCTATCCTCAATTATCCTCTATGCGACATAAATTTAAATAAAAGAAAATCATTATCTACATTCCTACTATATATTCTATTTTTTAAGCTATTCTCAAATCTATCGTTGATATTATATCCTTCTTTTTCTCCTAAATATTTTAAGTTGAGTTATAAATCTATTACTACTTCATTCATTACTTTATCTTAAATTGTTAATTTTTTGTTGAGATATATTCATATTCATATTTTGCTTTTAATCTTAACGATAGTTCTGCATATGAAATAAGTATCTAGATCTGCAAAAACTATATATCTATCATTTTTAATTCTTATAGATAATTATATAATTGTTTTAATACTTATCATCATTTTTCACTTTGGTTTCTTCATGATTATATTTTTAGAATATTATTAATATTATTTATAGATTCATTCATATCAATAATAATAGAATTTTCAGGTTTAACTTCCCTTTTTCTTTTTGAGGTTCATTTAAAAATTTGGATTATCATTAAATATGAGATTTCTATAATTGTTGTTAAATCTTCTTTTCTTATTTCTATTATAATTTCCTTTGTTATAGTAGTTTATTCTTCTATATTGATTATTAGATTTTCCAAATCTAAAAATCTTATTATTATATCTTTTTTTTTCTAAAAAAATTCAAACATTCTATGATATTAATTAATTTATTTCTTTTTCCACCATTATTTTTATTAAATTTTTTACTTTTATTGAAATAAAGTTTTCTTTTATTTATTTTCTTCTATGATTCTTAACATATATTAAATTATTACCTGTAAAACAAAATAACTGCTTAATAAAATTCTATTATAAACTTTCAAAAACTCTTAAAAAATTATTTTTTTTATTTTTAAACAGAATTAAAAAAAAATGGAACAAATTCCATCCCAAACAAATCCAAATGAAGAAGAAGAGGATGAGACAACATATATAAAGTTAAAAAAATTATTTGATGACAACAAAATAAAATACAACCACATGATACACTCATCTGCAAAAACAAGTGAAGAAGTGGCAAAAATAAGAGGAACACCTTTAGAGACAGGAGCTAAGGCAATGATAATAAAAATAGATGATGGATTTGTAGAAGTTGTAATTCCAGCAAATAAGAAATTTCAAAGTAGACCTGCAAAAAAACTTTTAAAAACTGATTGTTTAAGATTTGCTACTAAAGAAGAATTATCTAATTTAACTCATTGTATTCAAGGTGCTGTTCCTCCTTTTGGTTCTATTTTTGGTTTACAAACTTATTGTGATCAAGAAATTTTTAATAATTTGAATTATGATTATATTTCTTTCAATGGGGGATTGAGAACAAGAAGTTTTCAAATTAAAAAAGATGATTATAAAAAAATTGAAAATCCTATTTTATGTAATATTTGTAAGTGATTTATTGTTTTTTTTTTCTTGTTTTTTCTTTCATTTTTTAAAAGAAGGAAATTATACTTAAAATGAGTTTCATCTTTAATTTAATTCCAATTAGTTTTAAAAAAAAAAAACAATAAAATAAAAAAATGACAATTGGACTTTATAAAATAAATAAAAAATATATTAATACTAAAACTTAAGATTTTTCTGATAAACAAACTCAATCCATTTTTTCCAAATACCACTACTTTTTAAGCAATTTTCATCTCCAATGACAATTAAACAATATTTAGCTCTAGTCAATAAAACATTAACTCTTCTATTATCATTAACAAATCCAATTCTTCCATAATTATTACTTCTAACTAAAGAAACAATAATAATATCTCTTTCCATTCCTTGAAAACCATCAATTGTATCTACAATAATATTATTATTATTAATGTTCTTATCAAAAAGTGCTTTTTTAATTTTATTTTTCTGTGAATCATAAGGAGTTATTATACCTATTGATTTATCATTAATTTTATTTTGAATATTATTTAATATATCAATAACTTTATTAACTTCAATTTCATTATAACAAGAATTTGTTTTATTTTCAATTTGTTCTCCTCCATTAATATTATAGAAAATAATATTATAATTTGGATTAGGAAATTTAATATGATTTATAACTCTCATTTTATTATCAATTCCATTTAAAATTTTATTATCATAAAATTCCTTACTGGAAAATTCAAATAAGGAACTATGCATTCTATATTGAGTATCTAATTGACAAGAATTAATTTGATATTCAAATAGTCTTTCAAACAAAGATTTATTTAAATTTAATTTAACAGCTTCATTAGAAATAATAGTAGGAGGTAATTGTTTATGATCTCCAATTAAAACTAATTGATTACAATGATGTAATAAAGGAATTAAAGTACTTAATTCAGTAGCTTGAGAACATTCATCAATAATAACAAAAGGGAAAGAGATTAATTTTAAAAATTCATTTGAACTTCCAACATTTGTACATAATATTACATTTGAAGTTATTACATTTGATTTAATCATTCCATATAATACATCTGAATTATCTTTTGAATTGTATCTATATACACTTATATTATTTTTCTTTTTTAAATATGAATATATTATATCTATTGCACAATTACTTTCAGTGCATACTAATATTTTATTTCTTTCTTCTTGATTCTTTAATCTTTGAAGTCTTATATATTCATTTATTATTTCTACACATGTTAGTGTTTTTCCTGTTCCTGGAGGACCTAATATTAATGTTAATCTTTCTGTTAAACTTTTTTCAATTGCATTTATTTGACTTTTATTTAAATTTTGATTTTGAACTTTATAATTTTTTGGTAATGAAATTATTTTTGAAGATGCTAAATTTCTTATTGTTTCATTATTATAATTTTTTGAAAATGAACCAATTATTATTTGTCTTAATTCATTTGATAACAAATCATTATCATTTATACAAAAATCAGAAAAACATTCTAATGTCCTTTGATATACAAATATATTTAAAATTTTCTGAATTTTTATATTTTCAAATTTTATAATTTCAGGATTTTTAGTAATATTTTTTCTTAATTTAAAACTTAAATCATTATTAATTTTAGATATTAAAGCAAGTTCTCTTTTATTATTAATTTCTAAAGAAACAATTTCAGTTTCAGATATTAATTTTGTTTTTTTTTCTTTAACAATTTTTTTAATTAAATTTTTATTTTCAAATGGAATAAAAGTACAAATTTCTTGTGCAAATCTAGAACCAATAATTTCCATTTGTCCAATGACTTCAACATTATTAATTAAATTTAAAGAACTTTGATTTCCTTCATTTCTATATAAATGAAATAAAGTATCAAGTAATTCAATATGAAAACTTTTTTTGAAATGACAATAATATTCTGTAAAAGGAATATCTTCATTAAAATAACTTACATTATTAAAAAAAGTATTTAATAAATCTGTTATTTTTTTCCAATTATCTATATAAGGACTTATAAATAATAAACTATCTAAAATTTCATGTTTAATTTGTGAATTAATGTATTCTTTATTTTTCTCAGAAAATAATATTTTTAATATATTTTCTAAATTCTCTTTATCACCATTAATTAAATATTGATACCAAGTTAAACTTAATTCATTCCATTGTAAATTATTATTTTCTAATCTACATAAATTTTCAATAGCATTTAATATTTTGTTATTATCTTCTATTTTTCCTTCTGTTAATCTTCTAGAATATATTTGAATCATTTTTTTCGTTTCTTCTGGATTATCATTATTAATTATTTTTAAATTTTCTAATCTAATATCTTTTTCTTGTTGAATAAAATTAGATAATTTACAAAATAAATTATTAGAATTTCCATTTTCATTAAAAGAATATTCATCAGGATTATCAATATTAAAAAAATTTTTATTTTTTTCTTCAATAATTTGATTAATACATTCCATTTGAAAATGGTCGATATTAACTAATAAATTTTTTTCGATTAAACTATCAATAATTTGACTTAAAGCATTTCTTCTTGCTTCTTTTTTATTTTTTCCAAGACCTTCACCAAAACATTTTTCATTGAAAATTCCAGAAAAATTTTCTAATTGTAATTTTATTAAAAATTGAGTATTTTTAACAACTTGTTTTGATTCTATTATACTTATTTTTGATCCTGTTCTTTGAATATATTCATTAAATCCTATATAATTATTTAATTCCCAATATTGTTGTAAAGCTCTTGCTTGTTCTAATGTTATTTTTTCATATATTTTTAAAGATTTTTTAAATAGGGAATCCCCAATTGGATTTGATGTTTTTTTATTGAGCATAATTTAAATATTTAATAATTTTTTTTGGTCAAAAATTAAAATTATTTTATTTACATCAAAATATCTTATAAAATTTTATTATACTTTTATTTTCTCTTCAACAAAATTTCATAAATTTGGAAATAATTTTATTCAATTTATATTTTTCCAAAATTTATTAACATTAAAAACAATTAAATTTCTATTAAATAACAATAATATTTCCGTAAATAAAATATAATAAAAAAATAAATGTATATAAATACAAGTAGAAGTAATTCAGAAAAAAAGAACAAAACAACATATTCAATTCAAAATTTATTAACATACACGAGATCAGATTTCAGTGAAAAAGTAAGAAAAATAAGATTAAAATCTCAAATAGAAAAAAATTCTATATTATCAGATTTTCATAGAAGTATAATTCAAAGAAAATTTGAAAATCACACAAAACATAAATTATTTATAGAAACAGAAGATAATCATAGAAATATAACAGGAAGTGAAATTTTCTTAACAAAAATAAACAAAAGTTTAAAAAATCAAACGACAACAAATTATACTAATAAAACTCAATCTTTAACAGAAAGAAATAAATCTTCAATCGAAAATTTAAAATTATATTCTCAACATTATAATAAAAAATATCCTATTATTAATTATAAATTACCTTTTACTTTTAATAAAATAATTGGAAGTTATTTTGACAAAGAAAATGGAAGAAATTATATTAAAGAATCATTATCTCAATTTACAGAAAGAGCAAAAATTAAACATATATATAATATTAATCGTCAAATTTTACTTACAAGATATCAAAAAATAGAAGAAAATAAACAATTAAAAATTCAAGAAATAAATAGAAAAATATTAATTATGGAAAAAGCAAAAAATTATTATAATAATTTTATGGAAAATTTATATCAATATGTGAGATATTTAGATAATATTATTACAAGAGAAAGAAAAATTATGAGTGATTTATATAGTTATCAAAGTGATTTAGAATTTTTAAAATTAAATTTATTGAATAAAATAAAAAAAACAAATATGCTTTTAGAATTATATAAACAATATAAAAATTTTTTACTTTTAGTAAAATATAAAAAAACGAAATTAACAGAAATTCCAGAAAATGAATTAAAAAAATTTGGAATTTTTTTAAAAACAAAAGATTCTTCATCATCAATAATATCTAGATTACAATCTTTTCCAAAAAAAGCAAATTCAAATATGTGTTTAAATAATTATAATACTTCAATAAAAGGAAGTCTTTCAAGTAGAGAATTAATAAAATTATCTTCTAATAATATTATAACAAAATTCAGTAAATTTGATTCTAATGATTCGCTTAAAAATATTTCAATGACTAATATTCACGATTATAATAATAATTTTTATAATATTCCAATTTTTGATTCAACTGATGAATTTATTTATAAAATGAATTATTTAGAAGATCATGTAAAGGATCTTTTTTCTATTTTCAGTGATGTTAAATATGATTTAAATGGTTTAATTGTTGAAAAAAATAAATTAAAAGAAATCGGCGAAAATGAAGAAAAAAACAAAATAAAAATACAATATAATGAAAAATTAAATAAAGAATTAGAAAGAATAAAAGAAAAAAATAAAGTACTTAATAATAAATTAAAAAATTTAAAAAATAAATCAAATATAGAAACTAAAAATAAGGTGTTTAATAAAATTAAAAATATATTAATTTCTCTTCCAATAAATATTGAAATTGATTTTAATATTATTAATTTTTATGGAAAAATAAACAATAAAAAAACAGAAAATATTTTTGATGATGGAAAATATATTAATAAGAGTATTTATGCATTAAATATATTAGAAATGATATTATTATATTATCAAAATTATATGAAAAACAC
>JAEEGI010015687.1_pt1 | contig 15740 bp, 17 predicted proteins | sample 8958751 | NCBI WGS metagenome assembly JAEEGI01 (sample SAMN16246545, study PRJNA631951) | gut metagenome | biome: gut microbiome; feature: rumen; material: KS-attached | host: Bos | place: Iran: Karaj | collected 2018-10
CAGATCCACGATAACAATGGCGATGTTGGAGCAGTGGTCGCTGACGCGCTCCATGTTGGCCACCAGGTCGTTGAAGACGAAGCCCTGGGCAATGGTGCAGTCCCCGCGCTGGAGGCGCTCCACGTGCCGGCGGCGGATCTCCTCGCACAGGCCGTCGATGACCTCCTCCAGGGGCTCCACCCTGGCGGCGGTGTCCATGTCGCCGCTGATGAAGGAGGAGATCGCCAGACTCAGGATCTCCTTCACGGCCGCCTCCAGCACGTCCAGCTCCAGGGCGGCGTCGCCGGAGAAGACCAAGTTCTTCTCGTGGATCTCCCGGGCGGCCTCTGCAATGTTCAGGGCGTGGTCGGAGATGCGCTCAAAGTCGGAGATGGTGTGGAGGTACTTGCTCACGTCCTCGCTCTGCTCGGTGTTGATGGGCTTGGCGGTGATCTTCATCAGGTAGGTGCCCAGCTTGTCCTCATACCGGTCGATAACGGACTCCATCTCCTCCACGTGGCGGTAGAGCTTGTCGGTGTAACCGGTGCGCAGGGAGATGGCCTCCACCAGGTTCTCCTCGGCCTTCTGGGCCATGGAGTTGGTGACCAGGCGGCTCTGCTCCACGGCCAGGGCCGGGTGCTGCAGGAAGCGCTCCTCCAGCCGGTCCATGTCCTCCTGCTCGCCGGTGTCGCTGCCGCGGTTGGGGACCAGAGCGGAGACCAGCTTCTCCAGCAGGGGGATCATAGGCGCCAGGACGATCACCGTGCCCAGGCGGAAGAGGGTATTCACCAGGGCGATGGTGGCGGCGGTCAGCACCTTGGACATGACGGGGAAGTGGAAGATTGCGTTGGCCCCGTAGAAGAGGATGGACCAGATGATCACGCCCAGCACGTCGATGATCAGATAGACCCAGGCGGTGCGCTTGCCGGCCGTGCTGGCGCCCAGGGCGCTGAGCAGCACGGGGACGGCGGCGCCGATGGCCACGCCCATGATGATGGGCAGCGCCACGTCGAAGGTGATGGCGCCGGTGACGGCCAGGGCCTGCAGGATACCGATGGCGGCGGAGGCGCTCTGGAGGATGCTGGTGATGGCCAGGCCCAGCAGGATGCCCAGCAGCGGGTGGGAGAAGGCCACCAGGGCCTTGATGAAGGCGGGGCTCTCTTTCAGCGGGGCCACGGCGCCGCTCATGGCGCTCATGCCGAACATCAGCACGGCGAAGCCCAGCATGATGTCGCCCAGGTGGACGGTGGACTGCTTTTTGCCGGTCATCCGCAGGATGATGCCGGCGATGGCGATGACGCCGGTGAGAGTGGCGGTGGACAGCAGGTCCACCCAGCCGCCGCCTCCGCCCAGACTGCTCAGGGCCACGATCCAGCCGGTGATGCTGGTGCCCAGGATGGCGCCCAGCACGATGCCGATGGCCTGGCGGACCTTCATCATGCCGGAGTTGACAAAGCCCACCACCATCACAGAGGTGGCGGAGGACGACTGGATCACGGCGGTGACGCCGGTGCCCAGCAGGATGCCCTTCAGGGGCGTGCTGCTCAGACGGTAGAGGACCAGCTCCAGCTTGTTGCCGGCCACCCGCTTCAGGTTCTCCCCCATGAAGGCCATGCCGAACAGGAACAGGGCCACGCCGCCCAGCAGGGCGATATAATCGCTGACGGTCATACGCATTCCCTCCCAATATACTGCTTACATTATAACGGATAAGGGGCGGCTTTGTCGAGAGGGGACGGAGCAAAAAGAGACGGCATTGTGACAGAAGTTCTCCGGCGGAATTGGCCATAGCGACAATTCTGCCCGGGAGGAGCGGTTTCCCTTGCAAAGGGGCGGGGAAACGGATATAATACTATATTATTTACTTTATCTGCTCCGGTCTCCGGAGCGCGGAGAGGGATATGCTGAAGAAATACCTGATCGTTTTCCTGGTTTCCATGGTGCCGCTGATCGAGCTCCGCGGCGCCATCCCCTACGGCGTGCTGTTCGGCCTGCCCCTGTGGCAGACCTTCCTCATCGCCATCGTGGGCAATATGCTGCCGGTGCCTATCGTCTACCTCTTCGCCCGGAAGGTGCTGGAGTGGGGCCGGGACAAGCCGGTGATCGGCAGGTTCTTCACCTTCTGCCTGGTGAAGGGGAAGCACGCCGGGCAGAAGCTCCAGAGAAGAGGGAGCCACCACCTGGTGCTGGCGCTGCTGCTGTTCGTGGGCATCCCCCTGCCCGGCACGGGGGCCTGGACCGGCACCCTGGCGGCCAGCATCCTGCACCTGGGGCTGAAAAAGACCTCCATCGCCTGCATGGGCGGCGTGCTGCTGGCCGGGTGCATCATGGGCGTGCTCAGCATGCTGGGCGTGGAGATCTTCGGCACCATCGGATAGGGAACGGAATAAGAGAAGCGCCCCGGCCGCGGCCGGGGCGCTTTTTTGCGGGCGGATCATTTTTTCTCGTACTCCGGGTCCTTGCCCTGGTAGATGTTCTGCATCTCCCGGTCCACCTCGAAGATGGCGTCGGAGCAGAGGCGCAGGCGGGCGGTCTCGCTGTCGCTGAAATCCCGGTCGGACTTGTAGCGCAGCTCGTGCTCCAGACTGGCCCACATGTCCATGGCGATGGTGCGCAGCTGGATCTCCACCGGCAGCTGGAGGGTGCCCTCGGAGATGACGATGGGCACGTCCACCACCAGGTGGAGACTCCGGTAGCCGGACTCCTTGGGCTCCTTGATGTAGTCCACCTCCCGGATGACCTTGAAGGACTCGCTGCGGGTCAGGAGGCTGCGGAGGTAGTAGATGTCGTCCAGATAGTTGCAGATGACGCGGATGCCGGCCACGTCCTGGATGTGGGCGTAGATGTTGTCGATGGTCACCTCGTGGCCCTGGCGCTTCAGCTTGTCGATGATACTGTCCAGCGTTTTGATACGGTACTCGATGTGGTGGATGGGGGAGTGGTCGTACAGACTGGCGAACTCCTCGTCCAGGATCTCCATCTGGGTGACGGCCACCTTCAGGGCGCTGCGGTACAGGTGGTTCACCCGGACCATGCCCTGGGCCAGCTCGGCCTGCTCGGGGGTGGCGCTGGGGGGAACGGAGATCTCCCGGAGCCGGATGCTGCCGCTCTTCTCGATCATCATGAAACAAAACCTGCCTTATGATAAGTGTGGGTTCACGCTGACCTTAACCGCGGTAATTATAGCACGGCACGGAAGGGAAATTATGAACAGGCGGAAAACTTTTCGGAAAAAGGGCTCATTCCGGCGGCAGCCAGCGCTTCCGGAACAGGCGGGTCAGGAAGAGGACGCCCCGGAAGGACAGCTCGATGGACATGGCGACCCAGGCGCCCACCAGGCCGTAGCGGGGGGTCAACAGGGCCGTCAGCGGGATGCGGACGCCCCACATGCTGGCAAAATCGAAGACGCCGGAGAGCAGGGTGCGGCCGGCGCCCTGGAAGACGCCGGTGGACACGATGGCGGCGGCGAACAGGGGCTCGATGAACACCACGATCCGCAGCACGCGGGTGGCCAGGGCCACCACCTCCGGGTCGGGGGTCATGATGCCGATGATGAAGGGGGCGGCCGCGTATAGGGCGGCGGCGGCCAGGCCCTGGATCACCATGCCCATGACCACGGACAGCCAGCCCAGGCGGTAGGCCATGTCCCGGCGGCGGGCGCCGATGCTCTGGCCCACCAGGGTGGAGGCGGCGGCCTGGACGCCGAAGCCGGGCATATAGCACAGGGCCTCGGCGGTGACGGCGAAGGAGTTGGCGGCCACGGAGACGTTGCCCAGGGGGGCGATGATGCCCATGGCGGTGATCTGGGCGGAGTTGATGAGGGACCGCTCCATGGCCACCGGCAGGGCGATGCCCAGGCCCCGGCGCAGCTGGGCGGGGACGAAGCGGAGCTTCTCGCCCCGGCGCAGGTGCAGGGACGGGGAGCGGACCAGCATCACGTAGAGCAGCAGAACGGCGCCCACCGCGTGGGCCAGGGCGGTGCCCAGGGCCGCGCCTGTGACGCCCAGGCCGGCGCCGGGGACGGTGATCCCCCGGATGGTCCGGGTGGGGAAGATCAGCAGGGAGTTGAACACCACGTCCAGAAAGCACATCAGCACCAGGATGGCGCTGGGCGTGCGCATATTGCCGCTGGCCTGCAGCACCCGGGCGCCGAAGTTGGAGAACTGGGTCGCCGGCAGGGACAGGACCATGATGAGGAAGTAGGAGGTGGCCCGGCCGTGGATGGAGGGGTCGGCCCGGAGCCAGACGGGGAGGGAGCGGGCGACGGCGGCGCCGATCCCCGCCAGGAGGAGGGAGAGGAGCAGACAGAGCACCAGACCCTGCTTCATGATGTTGCGGGCGTCCGCCTCGTCCTTGGCGCCGATCCGCTGGGCCACCTGGACGGAAAAAGCGATGGCGGCGGCGATGGTGAGGCCGTTGAACAGCCAGGTGGAGGCGGTGACCAGGCCGATGGAGGCGGAGGCGTCGGCCCCCAGGCGGCCCACCATGGAGGCGTCGATATACTGCATGATCATGGAGGACAGCTGGGCCAGGATGGCGGGGACGCTGAGCCGGAGCGCCAGCGATACCTGCTGCCGCCAGCTCAGGGGCTGGCCCTCCCGCAGCCGCGCCAGGTGATCCTGCTTCACGCTCTCGCCTCCTTTCCCGCCGGAGGGGAAACCACTTGACCCCTCCGCTGAAATCCATTATAGTATTGGCGAAGGACACCGTCAAGAATAGACGGGGCAGATATCCCACTATTTTACAGGAGGCAGAAGACCCATGAAGAAGACCGTTTTGCGCAAATACGCCAGACTGATCGCCCGGATGGGCGCCAACGTGCAGCCGGGCCAGGAGGTGTTCATCCGGGCCGGCCTGGACCAGCCGGAGTTCATCAAGATGCTGGTGGAGGAGTGCTATAAATGCAAGGCCAAAAAGGTGGTGGTGGACTGGGATTACCAGCCCCTGGAGAAGCTCCACTACCGCTACCGCACCCAGCGGACGCTGAATCAGATGGAGGAATACGAGGAGGCCCGGTGGAAGCACTACGCCAGGGTGCTGCCCTGCCGGATCTTCATCGAGTCCGAGGATCCCGACGGCCTCAACGGCGTCAACCAGACCAAGATGAGCAAGGCCATGCAGGCCCGCTACCCCATCATCAAGGGCTACCGGGATCAGATGGAGAACAAGTACCAGTGGTGCATCGCCGCCGTGCCCGGCGCGGCCTGGGCCAAAAAGCTGTTCCCCGGCGTCCGGACCGGCCAGGCGGTGGAGAAGCTGTGGCAGGCCATCCTGGACACCTGCCGGGTGTGGGACGACCCGGTGGCCGAGTGGGAGAAGCACAACCAGTCCCTCCGGGACCACTGCGCCTATCTGAACGGCCTGGGCATCGAGAAGCTCCGCTACCGCTCCGCCAACGGCACCGACTTCACCGTGGGCATGATGCCGGAGGGCCGGTTCTGCGGCGGCAGCGACACCTCCCTGCAGGGCATCGTGTTCAACCCCAACATGCCCACGGAGGAGTGCTTCATCTCCCCCAAGCGGGGACAGGCCGAGGGCATCGTCTACGCCACCAAGCCCCTGTGCTACCAGGGACAGCTCATCGAGAACTTCTGGATCCGCTTCCATGAGGGCAAAGCGGTGGAGTGGGACGCGGAGCGCAACGCCGCCCTCCTGACAGAGCTCATCAACATGGACGAGGGCAGCGCCTATCTGGGCGAGTGCGCTCTGGTGCCCTACGACTCCCCCATCAGCAACAGCGGGCTGCTGTTCTACAATACCCTGTTCGACGAGAACGCCGCCTGCCACCTGGCCCTGGGCAAGGGCTACGCCGACACCATCCGGGGCTTTGAGAACCGGACCCTGGAGGAGATGCGGGAGATGGGACTCAACGAGTCCATGGTCCACGAGGACTTCATGATCGGCGCGGCGGATATGGACATCGACGCCATCTGCGCCGACGGCCGCGTGGTGCCCGTGTTCCGGAACGGAAACTGGGCGTTTTGAGAGAAAAAAGCCGCCTGGCGGAACAGACTGTAAGGAGGAACGCGTTATGCTGACACTGTGGAAAAACTGCGACGTCTACGCACCGGCCCATGTGGGCGTCCGGGACATCCTCATCGAGGGCGGCAGGATCGCCGCGATAGGGGAGGATCTGGGCATCTGGCTCAGCGCGCCGGAGATCGCCGTACGGGATCTGGAGGGGGCCGCCGTGTGCCCCGGACTCATCGATCAGCACGTGCACGTCACCGGCGGCGGCGGAGAGCAGGGACCTGCCTCCCGGACGCCGGAGCTGAAGCTGACGGACTTTACCCTCAACGGCGTCACCTCCGTGGTGGGCCTGCTGGGTACCGACGGCATGTCCCGCAGCCTGGAGAACCTGCTGTTCAAGGTCCGGGCGCTGGAGGAGGAGGGCCTGTCCACCTGGATGCTCACCGGCAACTACCGGGTGCCCACCAAGACCCTCACCGGCGACGTGCAGCGGGACATCTGCCTCATCGACAAGATCATCGGCGTGAAGGTGGCCATCGCCGATCACCGCAGCTCCGCGGTGACGGGCCAGGAGCTGGCCCGGCTGGCCACGGAGGCCCGGCTGGGGGGCATGCTCTCCGGCAAGCCGGGTCTGGTGGTGCTCCACATGGGCACCTCCGAGGAGCGGATGGCGTCTATCTTCTGGGCCCTGAAGCACTCGGACGTGCCGGCCCAGCACTTCCTGCCCACCCACTGCTGCCGCTCCCCGGAGCTGATCGCCGAGGGCGTGGAGCTGACGAAGCTGGGCGGCACCATCGACTTCACCGCCGAGCTGCCGGACAACGAGGCCGGCACGGCGGCGGCGCTGGTCAGCGCCCTGCGGATGGGCGCCGACCCCGGACACGTGACCATGAGCAGCGACGGCGGAGGCAGCCAGCCGGCCTTCAACGAGGCCGGGGAGTGCATCGGCCTGTGCTCGGCCACCAGCGTGACGCTGCTGCAGGAGCTGCGGCGGATGATCCGGCGGGAGGGCCTGGACCTGCAGACGGCCCTGCGGTTCTTCACCGAGAACCCGGCCCGGGTCATCGGCCAGGCCGGACGGAAGGGCACCCTGGCCGCCGGGGCCGACGCGGATCTGCTGGTGCTGGACGAGAACTATGAGGTCCGCCACGTGATGGCCGGAGGCCGCGTGGCCGTCTGGGACGGCAAAGCGGTGATGAAGGGGTATTTCGGGATCTGACAGCTGTCTGGAGAGGAACGGGTAGGAGAAGGCATGGGTACGGGAAAGACCGGCGGAAAGGCGTTTCTGGCGTTTTTGATCTTCGTGCAGGGCTCCATCTGGGGCCTGTCGTTTCTGGCGACCAATATCGCCGTGTCCCGGCTGGCACCCATCCAGGTGGTGACCCTCCGCTGGACCGGCGCGGCGGCGGTGTTCGCGGTGCTGATCCTGCTGGGAAAGGTGCGCATGCCCCGGTTCGGCCCGGGCTGGAAGCTCCTGCTGGCCACGGGGGTCATGGAGCCGTGCCTGTACGGCCTGTTTGAGACGGAGGGCATCCGGCTCACCAGCACCTCCGAGAGCGCCGTCATCATCGGCGCCATGCCGGTCTTCACCCTGCTGATCGGCCGGGTGATCCGGCGGAAGAGGAGCAGCTGGGTCACCGTGGCCGGGATCCTCCTCTCCTTTATCGGCATCGCCTGCTGTACGGTCCTGTCCCCCCGGTTCACCGTGGGCGGCCGGCTGCTGGGCTACCTGGAGCTGTTCGTGGCCATGTCGGCCGGCGCCGCCTTCATGCACCTGTCCAGCCGGGCGGGGGAGTGGTACGGCAGCGCGGAGATCACGGCGGCCATGTCCTTCATCGGCTGCCTGTTCTTCAACGTGCTGAATCTGGCCAAGGGCTACGGCCTGGACACCTACCGCATGTGCGTCCGGTACCCGGACGCGGGGCTGGCCTGCCTGTTCCTGGGCCTGCTGTGCTCCAGTCTGTGTTATCTGCTGATGAACTACATCCTGGGCCGGATCGAGAACACGGCCGTCGCCGCCAATCTCAGCAACAGCTGGACCACGGTGGTGGGGGTCCTGTCGGGGATCCTCATCATGCACGACGCCTGGGGCTGGTATACGGTGATCGGCCTGATCCTGGCCCTGGGGGGCATGGCCATGTGCGCCGGAGAGGCGTGAGAAGAGGCGGGAGAAGAGAGAGCGGCCGCGCCGGGACCCTCCCGGGGGCGGGCTCCGCGGAACGGATCATTCAAAGGAGCTGACAAGGAGAAGCATATGAAGCTGGACCTGTTTTCCATCATCGTCATCGCCGCCGTCGCCCTGGTCGGGGGCTACGCGGTATATATTCAGATCAGGACGAAGCGGAGCGGCATAGAGGCGGAGGCGGTGGTGACCGACGTCCGGGAGCGCTGGGAGCGCACGGGCGATACGGATTCGCTGTGCTATACCTATACCGTCGCGTACAAAAACGACGAGGGCCGGACCGTTACGGCGGCTCTCGGAGGGTTGTCCGATACGAAGAGGGATCTCCGTACAGGCGACCGGATCGTGATCAAATACCTGAAGAACAAGCAGGAATACCCCATCATGGTGAGAAAGCTGTAAGACGAAGGGGTTTCCCAGCAACGGCATGCGGCACAGCGCCTACATCAACGTGGGGAGCAGCGGCGGCGCGGCGATAAACGAGCGGATGCAGCTGGCGGGCACCACGCCCGGCGGGTCCTATTCCCTCGACGGAAAGGATTTCCACTACGGCGTGCTGATCCCCGTCAGCGAGATCAGACTGTGCCTTGCGGATTGGGACGGCCAATAACGCCGGACGGAAAGGATCCCGCTGCCCGCGGGTACAGCGGCGGATTTCGCCCCGCAGACGAAAACAGACCACAGAGCAGGCGCGGCCCCGGAGGGCCGCGCCTGCTTATGCTTTTCCGGACGACGGCTGCCGTCCGGGAGAGGGCTTGCTTTATGGGGGACCCGGGGGGCCGGGCGCGTTACGCGTCGGAGCCCTCCGGCTGCTCCGCCGGGAACTGGCGGCCGGCGTGGTCGATGGTATAGGGGCCGGTGTAGATCAGCCGGGAGACGGGGACGATCCGGTAGCCGTCGCCGATGAGGGCGCTGAGGATCCGGGGCAGGGCCTCCGGCGTGTGGAGGGCGGCGTTGTGGAACAGGACGATGCTGCCGGGGCCCACCTGGTCCGTCACCCGCCTGAAGATGGTGTCGGCGTCGTAGTCCTTCCAGTCCAGACTGTCCACGTCCCACTGGATGGGCTCCATGCCCAGGGAGCGGACGGCGGCGATCACGTGGTCGTCGTACTCGCCGTAGGGACAGCGGACCAGGGTGGGGGTGACGCCGGTGGCGGCGGCGATCTTCTCGTTGGCGGCGGTGAGATCCGCCGTGATCTGATCGGCGGTGAGGCCGTTGTAGTGGTCGTGGTGGAGGGAGTGGCTCATGACCTCGTGGCCGGCGTCGGCCAGGGCCCTGGCGGACGCCGGGTATTTCTCCGCCCAGTCGCCCACCACGAAGAAGGTGGCCTTCACGTCGTAGCGGCCCAGGATATCGATGAGGGTCTGGGTGTCCTCGTTGCCCCAGGCGGCGTCAAAGGAGATGGAGCAGATCTTTTCGCTCCGCTCCACCGAGTAGATGGGCAGCTGGCGCCGGGCCGCGGCGGCGCTGACCGCCGCGGGGCGGCTGACCACCCAGAAGATGGCCCCGGACAGCGCCAGCGCCGCCAGGACCAGCAGGTGCCGCCGGCGCAGCAGCAGGACTCTCGCCGGACGCTCGTTCATATGATCCCGTCCCTTCCGTCGTCATACCGGCGGCGGGGTCGGACCGCCCGCCGGATGATCCACTCTATGCGCGCAGAGCGGGCGATATGAAAAAGCGCCGCACGATGCCGTGCGGCGCTTTTTTCGACGCTGTTGGGGGGAGACGGGGCGTTACGCCTTCTCGTCCTGCCCGGCGGGGCTGTTGACGCTGCCGCCCCGCTTGGCGCGGACGCGGGGGGAGGCGGCGCAGCGGTCATACTCCACCTGCATCACGGAGGAGATGGTGTGGCGGCCGTAGTTGTCCAGCTGGGCATACTGCTCCAGCAGGCGCAGGGCGTCCTCGGTCAGGTAGTGGGAGGCGTCCTCGGCGGTGGGCTTGATGCCGAGGGTCTTGCAGATGTGCATGACCGTGTCGTAGGAGGATCCGCCGATCCCGTTGTGGAGGGCGCTGTTGATAGTGGACAGAGGGATGTTCACCGCAAAGGCAAACTGGCGCACGCTCTTGTACTGCCGGGCAATCTCGGAGCGGACGAGTTCAGTCAGGTTATCCATATTTTCAACCTCTTTACATTTTCTGGAAAACGATTTTTCTGCTTTTTAATGGTAGAATATTATCATATAGTTTCCTGTTTTACAAGAGAGAAAATTGAAAAAAATGGAATAAATTTATGAAGATACCAGTTTACAGGAGAAAAGAAAAGGCGGAGAGAGGACGGGTGACGAAAAATGCTTTTCTTTTCCCGTTCTCTGTGGTAAAATGACGGATACAGAGGGGAGGTTGGCCATGAAAACGGAGAAGGAAAACCGTCGGCGCGGCGGGTTCAAACGGATCGCGGACCAGGTCCTGCTCCGCTATTACAGCCATGACGTGCCCCGGGACAGCGCGGCGCTGACCTACTACCTGCTGTTTGCGGTGTTTCCGCTGCTGATCTTCATCAGCGCGCTGCTGGGCGCCCTGCAGCTGAACGTGGAGAGCATCACGGCGTTTATGGGCAGGTTCGCCCCGCCGGCGGTGGTGAGCATCGTCCGGGCGTATCTGCAATATATCTCCGGCAATTCCAGCCGGAACCTCCTGTGGTTCAGTCTGATCTTCTCCGTCTGGTTCCCCATGCGGGCCACAAGCTGCCTGATGCACTCGGTCCGCAAGGCCTATGGGTACGACGCGCCCTCCAGTATGTGGCGGGGGATCCTCCGGACGCTGATCTTTACCGTCATGCTGATCATCAGCATCGCTCTGACGGTGCTGCTGACCGTGGTGGGCCGCCGGGCGCTGAATTTTGTGGCCACCCTGGTCACCATCCCGGAGGGCCTTATCGACCTGTGGAGTTACCTCCGCTTCGTCCTCATGGGTGTGATCATGGCGGCGATGCTGTGGATGCTGTATATGCTGGCCCTGGGGGAGAAGATCCCGGCCCGGCAGGTGTGGCCCGGCGTGCTGGCGTCCCTGGCGGGGTGGCTGGCCGTGAGCATGGCGTTCTCCTACTATGTGGAGCATTTCGCCCACTACGCGGAGCTGTACGGCTCCATCGCCACCATCGTGGTGGCCCTGCTGTGGCTGTACTGGAGCGGCATGGTGCTGATCCTGGGCGCCGAGCTGAACGGGGCCCTGATGGCGAGAAGGCGCCGGAGAAAACGGATGGAGGAGCCGGAAGCGCCGGAGGAACCGGACGAGCCGGACGAGCCGGAAGAAAAGGAAGTGACCTGATTTGAAGATCATCATCGTAGGAAACGGAAAAGTCGGCTACGCCATCGCCGCGGAGATGGCCAAGGAGAACCACGACATCGTCATGGTGGACTCCGCCGCCGCCGCGCTGCGGAAGGCGGACAGCACCCTGGACCTCATGTGCGTGGAGGGCAACGGCGCCAGCATCAGCGTGCTGATCGAGGCGGGCGTCCGGAACGCGGACCTGGTCATCGCCGTGACGGACAAGGACGAGACCAACCTGGTCTGCTGCCTGATCGCCAAGAAGCTGGGGGCGCACCACACCATCGCCCGGGTCCGCAACCCGGAGTATCACCGGGACGCCGACACGCTGAAGCGGGAGATCGGCCTGGATATGCTCATCAATCCCGATCTGAGCGCCGCCCGGGAGATCGCCCGGATCCTCAGCTTCCCCACGGTGTCCTCCGTGGAGCCCTTCGCCCGGGGCCGCATCGACATGATCGGCCTGCAGGTCACCGAAAAGGACTCCTTCGTGGGCAGCAAGCTGAGCGCGCTCTGGGTGCCGCGGCTTTCCAACGTGCTGGTCTGCGCCGCCGAGCACGGCGGCGAGGTGGTCATCCCCGACGGCAACTACGCCCCGGCGGCGGGGGACAAGCTCTATCTCATCGGCGCGAAGCCGGACCTGCAGAAGGTCCTCAAGGGGATCGGACGTTCCTCCCAGCGCATCAAGAGGGTCTCCGTTCTGGGCGGCAGCCGGACGGCGGTGTATCTGGCCTGGGAGCTGGCCAGGACCCACACCAAGGTGCGCCTGGTGGAGATCAGCCCGGACAAGTGCATCCGGCTGGCCTCCCAGCTGCCCGACGCCATGATCATCGAGGGCGACTGCACCAGCGGCGATCTGATCCGCAGCGAAAACATCTTCGACACCGACGCCCTGGTCTGCCTGACGGACCGGGACGAGGAGAACCTGCTGATGGCCATCAGCGCCCAGCGGTCCGGCGTGGGCAAGGTGATCGCCAAGATGAACCGGCCCAATTACATCGACCTGGTCCGGGAGAGCGGTATCGACACCATCATCTCCCCCAAGGATATCACCGCCGGACAGATCACCCGGTACGTCCGGGCCCTGGCCAACAGCGAGGGCAGCGCCGTGGAGAGCCTGTACCGGATGCTGAACGGCGCGGTGGAGGCGCTGGAGTTCACCGCCACGGCCTCCAGCCGCCCCGTGCTGGACACGCCCCTGAAGGATCTGAAGAAGAAGCACGGCATCCTGGTGGCGGCCATCGCCAGGGACAACGGGATCATCATCCCCGGCGGCATGACGGAGATCAAGGAGGGCGACCGGGTGGTGATCGTCAGCCGGTCCGTGGGGCTCAACGATCTGACGGATATTCTGGCCTGACAAAGAGAGGATACGGGAGGCCCGCCGACCCTGCGGCGGGCCTCGTTCTGCGCCCGGATGTGCCTTTTCTCATAAAAATAAAGGGCGGTTTGTGTGGAAACATACAAATCGGCGGAAAAAAGAAAAACAGGTGTTTACTTTCACCAATTAAAATGATAAAATGCTTCCACAGGAAGCATAAACTGACGATCCGAACAAGGAGGGGAACCGGATGAGAGCGGCCAAGTCAAAGATCGCCCGGAAGGAGAAGAGCGATCTGCTCTATCGGGCTATTTTAAAACTGGAGACGGAGGAGGAGTGCTATCGGTTCTTCCAGGATCTGTGCACCATCTCGGAGCTGCGCTCCATGGAGCAGCGGTTCGAGGTGGCCATGCTGCTGAACGAGGGCATGATCTACAACGACATCCTGGAGAAGACGGGCGCCTCCAGCGCCACCATCAGCCGGGTGAACCGCAGTCTGCTGGGCGGCTGCGGCGGCTATGAGAGCATCCTGGAGAAGATGAAGGAGCCCGGAACCGAATGAGCTGCTACGACCGGCTGGCTGTCTGCTACGACGCGCTGACAGACGACGTGGCCTATGAGGAGCGGGCGGACTACCTGGAGAGGCTGTTCCGCCGGGCCGCCGCGCCGGTACGCACGGTACTGGATCTGGCCTGCGGCACCGGCACCATGACCTGGCTCCTGACGGAGCGGGGCTACGAGATGATCGGGGTGGACGGCAGCGAGGAGATGCTGGCCGTGGCCATGGAGAAATACGGGGAGGTGGGGGGCGTGCCCCCCATCTTTTTGCACCAGTCCATGCCGAAGCTGGATCTCTACGGCACCGTGGACGCCGCCGTCTGCTGCCTGGACAGCCTGAATTATCTGACCCGGCCCGCCGACGTGCGGCGGACGCTGGAGCGGCTGCGGCTGTTCCTCGCTCCCCGCGGGCTGCTGATCTTCGACGTGAACACCCCGGAGAAGTTCCGCGCGCTGGACGGGCAGGTGTTCCTGGACGAGGCGGAGGAAGCCTACTGAGAGTGGCGGGAGGAGTAAGCCCGGAGGATCTGCACCTACTACATGGATCTGTTCCTCCGCCGGGAGGACGGGACCTGGGAGCGGAGCCTGGAGATCCACCGGGAGCGGTGCCACACGGAGGAGGAGCTGACCGCCTGGCTGAGGGAGGCCGGCTTCGGGAGGATCAAGGTATACGGAGATATGAAGCTGCGCAGACCCGCCGCCGGAGAGCAGAGGGTCTATTTCTCCTGTGTGCGGCTGTGAAAGGAAACGGATATGGATTACAAAGGATTCTATTATGAGATCGCCTTGACGGCCCTGGTGACGGCGTACAGCGTCTACGTCTTCCTCCAGTGGCGGAAGAACGAGAAGCGCAGGCCCTGGAAGAAGATGGACACGGCCTTCGTGATCGCCCTGGCGGCGGTGTGCGCGCTGTCGGTGGCGGCCGGCTTCGTGGCCATCGCCAGGGGGGACGAGGCCGTCGCCGCGAAGGGCTTCGGCGCCCTGTCGATCCTGATGGCGGTCTGGCTGAACTTCAAGCTGTCCCGTGCCTGCGGGAAATAGAGAGGGAACGGGGGCGCTGAACCATGAGTGATCGCATCGTGAGAGCCATCTCCGCCGACGGGACGGTCCAGGCCGCGGCCATCTGCAGCCGGGACCTGGTGGAGCGCGCCAGGAATATCCACAACACCACCCCCACCGCCACGGCAGCCCTGGGCCGGGCCCTGTCCGGCGCCAGTCTGATGGGCAGCGCCCTGAAGGGCCGGGGGGCCAGCCTGACCCTGCAGTTCAAGGGAAACGGCCCGCTGGGGACGGTGCTGGCCGTGTCGGACGCGGCGGGCAACGTGCGGGGCTACGTGGCCCATCCCGGGGCGGAGCTGCCCCTGCGGAGCGACGGCAAGCTGGACGTGGGCGGCGCCGTGGGCCATGAGGGCACGCTGACGGTCATCAAGGACCTGAACATGAAGGAGCCCTACGTGGGCACCGTGGACCTGCTGGGCGGAGAGATCGCCGAGGACATCGCCGGGTATTTCGTGGAGTCCGAGCAGATCCCCACCGCCTGCGCGCTGGGCGTGCTGATCGACCGGGACAGAAGCGTCCGCAGCGCCGGCGGCTATCTGATCCAGCTGATGCCCGGCGCGGCGGAGGATACCATCGCGCGGGTGGAGGGCGGCATCATGGCGGCGGGGGCCGTGTCGGCCCTGCTGGAGAAGGACCCGGATCCCGAGCATCTGCTGCGGGCGGTCCTGTCGGATTTTGAGGTGAAGATCCTGGAGAGCGACCCGGTGGAGTACCGGTGCTACTGCTCCCGGGAGCGGGTGGAGCGGGCGCTGATCAGCCTGGGGACCGACGAGCTGGAGGCGATCCTCCGGGAGCAGGGCGGCTGCCGGATGACCTGCCAGTTCTGCGACGCGGTGTACGACTTCTCGGCGGAGGAGTTGCGGGCCCTGATCGACAGCCTGAGAGCCGGCGGCAGAAATTGAAAAAATTGAAAAATAATTGTTGACACGGCGACGGCCCTTTAGTATAATAACCCTTGCCGTTCTTGAGACGGCAAGGGACGGGAGCATAGCTCAGCTGGTTAGAGCACCTGCCTTACAAGCAGGGGGTCACTGGTTCGAGTCCAGTTGTTCCCACCAACGCTACGGCCAAGTAGTTCAGTTGGTTAGAACGCCAGCCTGTCACGCTGGAGGTCGAGGGTTCGAGCCCCTTCTTGGTCGCCATTTGCCTCGGTAGCTCAGTTGGTAGAGCAGCGGACTGAAAATCCGCGTGTCGCCAGTTCGACTCTGGCCTGAGGCACCATCTGCGGGCGTAGCTCATCTGGTAGAGCGCGACCTTGCCAAGGTCGAGGTAGCGAGTTCGAGCCTCGTCGCCCGCTCCAAAAAGGAACACCACCCACCGGGTGGTGTTCTTTATTTGTTTTGGCGAGGCTCGAACAGGCCGTGCGGGGCAGCGCGCGCTGTGGCAGTGCACGCCGGGCGGGGG
>JAEEGI010015688.1_pt1 | contig 15738 bp, 14 predicted proteins | sample 8958751 | NCBI WGS metagenome assembly JAEEGI01 (sample SAMN16246545, study PRJNA631951) | gut metagenome | biome: gut microbiome; feature: rumen; material: KS-attached | host: Bos | place: Iran: Karaj | collected 2018-10
CCCTCGGATATTCCGCGTAAATTTGCACTCCGTTAGTAGCAAACTCACGTATGAGCAAGGTAGCCATCATCATGGGCAGCGCCAGTGACTGGGATGTCATGTCCCCGGCCTGCACCACCCTCGAAGAATTCGGTATCCCTTACGAGAAGCGCGTCCTCAGCGCGCACCGCAACCCCGGTCCGCTGGCCGACTATGTCCGTGCCGCCCGGGACAACGGGTTCGACATCATCATCGCCGGCGCCGGGGGAGCCGCCCACCTGCCGGGTGTGATCGCCGCCCTGACCACCCTCCCGGTCATCGGCATTCCGGTGAAGTCCAAGGCCCTGAATGGCCTGGATTCCCTGTTGTCCATCGTCCAGATGCCTTCCGGCATTCCCGTCGCGACGATGGCCATCGACGGGGCGAAGAACGCCGCTCTCTACGCCGTGGCCATCCTGGCCCTCCAGGACGACGCCCTCCGGAAAAAACTGGAGGATTTCCGCCGGCAGCAGAGCGACAAGGTCCTCCATACGGTTATCTGAATACAATGCCCACCCCGCCACACCGCGCCGGTGGGCATATAATTTATTGACAATGAAGAGCAGGCGCATCTTTGTAGAGAAAAAGGAACAGTTCCGCGTGGAGGCCGCCAGCCTCCTCGCCGAGTTCAATGAGAACCTCTCCCTGGGCCTGGGGTCCCTCAGGCTGATCAACGTGTACGATCTGTTCGGCTTTTCCGACGACCTGTTGGAGAAGAGCCGTTACAGCGTGTTCGGGGAAGTGGTGACGGACACCGTCACCGACAGCCTTCCGTTGGAAGGGAAGAAATACATCGCCGTGGAATACATTCCCGGCCAGTTCGACCAGCGGGCTTCTTCCGCCGTGGACTGCGTCCATCTGATCGACCCGGAAGCGGACATCGAGATCAAGAGTTCCCGCCTCGTGGTGTTCGAGGATTCGGTGACCGACGATACGCTTGCGAAGATCCGGCATTATTTCATCAACCCGGTGGAATGCCGCGAGAAGGATCTCTCCGTCCTGGCGCTCGGCGAGAAGGCTTCCGTGAAGCCGCTTGAGGACCTGACGGGTTTCATCGGCCTGGCTCCGGAAGAGTATCCTGCGTTCTGCAAGGGACACGGGCTGGCGATGAACGCCGACGACCTCGGGGAAGTGGTGAAGTATTTCAAGTCCGAGGGCCGGAACCCTTCCGAGACGGAGCTCCGCATCCTGGACACCTATTGGAGCGACCACTGCCGCCACACCACCTTCACGTCGGTACTGGAAGAGATCACGGTGGACGAATCCTTCATGAAAGCCGAACTTGAGTCTTCCCTGGACCTTTTCGAACAGATGCGTGCGGACCTCGGCCGCGGAAATAAGCCCCGCTGCCTGATGGAACTTGCCACCATCGGCGCCCGCTGGCTGCGCAAGCAGGGCAAACTGGACGACCTGGAAGTGAGCGAGGAAAACAACGCCTGCAGCATCTTCGTCAACGTGGATGTGGACGGTAAGCCTGAGAAGTGGCTCCTCCAGTTCAAGAACGAGACGCATAACCATCCGACCGAGATCGAACCTTTCGGCGGGGCTGCCACTTGTCTGGGCGGTGCCATCCGTGACCCGCTCTCCGGCCGGGCTTATGTTTATCAGGCGATGCGTGTCACCGGTGCCGGTGACGTGAACGCCCGCGTGGCCGATACCATCCCGGGCAAGCTGCCCCAGCGGATGATCAGCAAGAAGGCCGCGGCAGGCTATTCCAGCTACGGCAACCAGATTGGACTCGCCACCACGCATGTCCGGGAGATCTACTCGGAAGGCTACACCGCCAAGCGCATGGAAATCGGCGCCGTCGTGGGTGCCGTCCGCGCCTCCGCCGTGCGGCGCGAGAGCCCGGCTCCCGGCGATGTGATCCTCCTGCTCGGCGGCCGCACCGGCCGGGACGGCATCGGCGGCGCCACCGGTTCATCCAAGGAGCACACCGAGGCCTCCCTCGAGACCTGCGGCAGCGAGGTCCAGAAAGGTAATGCGCCGGAAGAGCGTCAGTTACAGCGTCTTTTCCGCCGCCCGGAAGTCACGAAACTCATCAAGAAATCCAACGACTTCGGAGCGGGCGGCGTGAGCGTCGCCATCGGCGAACTGGCCGACGGCCTGGACATCTGGCTGGACCGTGTTCCTGCGAAATATGCCGGCCTGAACGCGACGGAACTCGCCATCAGCGAGTCCCAGGAGCGCATGGCCGTGGTCGTGGAAGCGGCCGACAAGGCGCGGATGATGGAACTCTGCGCCGTGGACAACATCGAAGTCACCCACGTGGCCAATGTCACGGATACGGGCCGGATGCGGATGTTCTATGGGGATACGAAGGTATGCGACCTCACCCGTGAATTCATCGACAGCGCCGGTGCGAAGCACTATGCAAAGGCGGAGATCCTTCCGGTCGAGGATATCGATCCGTTCCAGCGGAAACCGGAAGGGGAGACGCTGGAAGCGCAGATGGTCTCCGTCATGGGTTCCCCGAATGTGGCGTCCCAGAAGGGTCTTGTGGAGATGTTCGACTCCACCATCGGCCGTTCCACCGTGCTGATGCCGTATGGCGGCAGAAGGCAGACGACGGAAACGCAGGTTTCCGTACAGAAACTGCCCATGGACCAATATACCGAGACAGCCAGCGTGATGGCCTTCGGCTACAATCCCGACCTCGCCCTCTGGAGCCCGTACCACAGCGCCGCATACTCGGTGGTCGAGGCCTGCACGAAGGTGGCCTGCGCCGGAGCCGATTACAGCGGCATGCGTTTCTCCTACCAGGAGTATTTCGAACGGATGACCAAGGATCCCCACACCTGGGGAAAGCCGCTCAGCGCCCTGCTGGGCACACTCAAGATGCAGAAGGAACTCGGCCTTCCGTCCATCGGCGGAAAGGACTCGATGAGTGGCACGTTCGAGCATATCCATGTCCCTCCGACTCTCGTCGCCTTCGGCATCACGACCGTCGATGCCCGCCGCGTCATCTCTCCGGAGTTCAAGAAGGCTGGCAACCGGATCTATCTCCTGAAACATACCCCGCTCCCGAACCGGATGCCCGATACGGAACAGTTGAAAGGGAATTGGGACTATCTGTATAAAGCCATCGGTGCAGGCAGTATCGTCTCCGCCTGGTCGCTTTCTTACGGCGGCGTCGCCGAAGGTCTCGTGAAAATGGCGATGGGTAACGCCCTCGGCGTGGACGTCACCGTTCCTGCCGGGGAACTGTTCTCTCTGGGCTATGGTTCCGCCCTGGTGGAAGCCACGTCTTTCCTGTCCCATCCTTCCGCCATCGAACTCGGTGTCGTAACTGATTCCGGTATCAAGGTCAATGGCTGCGAGATTCCTCTGGAGACCCTTGAAAAGGCCTATGAAGGCCGATATTTCAAACTGTATCCGCCGCGGGTGAAACCCGCCTTCGACGAGCCCGTCCCGGCTGTGGAACCGGTTCCGTTCGATCCGAAGAACCTCGTCTATCCCGGCGCTCCGGTCGAGCATCCGGTGGTATGTCTGCCGGTCTTCCCGGGGTCCAACTGCGACTATGACACGGCCAAGGCCTTCCGCAAGGCCGGCGCCGAGGTCCGTCCGTTCGTGTTCCGGAACCTGACGCCGGAGGACGTGCTCGGGTCCATCGACGCACTCGCAAAGCGGATCTCCGAGAGCCATATCATTGCGTTCTGCGGCGGTTTCTCCTCCGGTGATGAGCCGGACGGCAGCGGCAAGTTCATCGCCGATGTCATCAATAATGCCAAGGTGGGAGCGGCCATCACCGACCTGCTGGCGCGCGGCGGCCTGATCCTGGGCATCTGCAACGGTTTCCAGGCCCTGGTCAAGAGCGGCCTGCTCCCGTATGGGAAACTGGGCTGCGTGACGCCGGATTCCCCGACGCTCTTCCGTAACGACATCAACCGGCACGTCTCCCTGATGGCTACGACCGAGGTCACGACGGTGGATTCCCCGTGGCTCTCCGGTTTTGTAAAGGGCGAACGCCACAGCATCGCCTTCAGTCACGGCGAGGGCAAGTTCGTCGTGGAGCCCGGACTGGCCCGCGAACTCTTCGCCCGCGGCCAGGTGGCCTTCCGCTACGTGGACAATCCCAACGGCTCCCATTATGATATCGAGGGCGTCGTCAGCCCGGACGGACACATCCTGGGCAAGATGGGTCACAGCGAACGCTATGAGGATCACCTGTTCAAGAACATCGCCGGAAACTGCCGGCAGCCCATCTTCGAAAACGCAGTATCTTACTTCAGAAAATCCCGATAAATGGTCAAGGAAAAACTCATATTCAACGGTAACGAGAAGCAGGTCTTCTCCACCGACGACCCCTGCCAGGTCATCTTCCGCTACAAGGACGTGACGACCGCCTACCATGGCGTCAAGCGCGCGCGTCTTTCCGGAAAGGGTGCGCTGACCAGCCAGATCTCCGCCATCCTGCTCGGTTATCTCAACGACAACGGGGTGGAGACCCACTTCATCCGGACCCTGGCCGACGAGCGCGAGCAGCTGTGCCGGATGATTGAAATCATCCCGCTGGAAGTGGTGTTCCATAACCGCATCGCCGGCTCCCTCGCATCCAAACTGGGTGTCGAGGAAGGCCTCAAGCCGGAGAACGTCATCCTGGACCTGTGCTACAATAACGATGCATTGGGCGATCCGCTCATCAACCGCGACCAGGCCGTCGCGCTGAAACTCGCCACCTACCAGGAACTGGACCAGATGTACGATATCGTCCGCCGTTCCGGCAAGCTCCTGACGGATCTTCTCCATCAGGCGGGCATCGAACTGGTCGATGCCAAGTTCGAGTTCGGCCGGGCGGCCGACACCGGCACCATCATCATTTCCGACGAGCTCAGCCCCGATACCTGCCGGATGTGGGATGAAGAGACGGGGGAGCGGCTGGACAAGGACCGCTTCCGGCTCGACCTCGGCGATGTGGTCGCCTCCTACAGCATCGTCCTGGAGAAATTGAAAAACGTTTTTGATACGGAATAGAATATGGGTGTATTGGCAGTATATGGCGTCCAGGACGCATCGACATACCTCTACTACGGTCTTCATAACCTGCAGCACCGTGGCCAGGAAGGCGGCGGCATCGCCACGTTCGACGGGAACGGCGAATCACACCGGTACCGCGGCCTGGGGCTCCTGAACGAAATCTTCAACAACGGGCAGGTCGGGAAGCTGAAGGGCAGCCTGGGCATCGGATGCGTCAAGTACGCGAACGCTTCCCGGGGCGGCCTGGACAATGTCGGTCCTTTCTTCTTCCGCCATCATTCCGGTGATTTCTGCGTGGCCAGCGACGGTAACCTCGTGAATTCCAAGCAGATTGCCGAGTATCTGGAAAAGCGGGGCACCATTTTCCAGACCGACACGGACGCGGAACTGCTCGCGCATCTGATCAAGAAAAGCGCGAACGAGGACCGTATCGTGAACATCGTGAAGGCGCTCAACATGATGGAGGGCGGCTATACCTTCGTGATCATGACCAAGAACCGTATCTATGCCGCCCGAGACAAATACGGTATCAAGCCCCTGTGCCTCGGCCGCATCGGTGACGGATACGTGGTGAGCAGCGAGTCCTGCGCCTTCGGCATCATGGGTGCCGAGTTCATCCGGGACGTTCGTCCGGGCGAGATCGTTTCACTGGACCGTCACGGCATCCGCAGCACGCTGTTTTCCAAGTTCTGCAAGCACCGGATGTGCGGCATGGAATACATCTATTTCGCCCGTCCGGACAGCGATATCGACGGCTGCAATGTCCACGCTTACCGCAAGGAGGCCGGACGCCGTCTGTGCCGCGAGAACCCGGTGGAGGCCGATATCGTCGTGGGCGTGCCCGAATCCAGCCTGAGCGCGGCGATGGGTTATGCCGAGGAAAGCGGGCTTCCCTACGAAATGGGCCTGATCAAGCACAAGTACGTGGGCCGCACCTTCATCGAGCCGGTGCAGTCGATGCGCGAACTGGGCGTGAAGATGAAACTGTCGCCGGTGTACAGTATCGTGAAGGACAAGCGTATCATCCTGGTGGACGACTCTATCGTCCGCGGCACGACCTGCCTCAAGATCGTCCGTCTGCTGCGCGAAGCGGGAGCCAAGGAGGTCCATGTGCGCATCGCCAGTCCGATGATGCGGTTTACCTGCCATTACGGTGTGGATACATCCACGCCGGAAGAACTCCTTTGCTCGCACCGCACGCTGGAGGAAGCACGGCAGGCCATCGGCGCCGACTCCCTGGGCTATCTGAGTCCGGAATCCACGCGGGCGTCCGCTTTCGGCTGCGCCGATCCTTGCCAGGCCTGCTTCACGGGCGAGTATCCCACACTTTTGTATGACGAAGAAATCAACGACTAGCAATATGGCCAAGACTTATGAAAATGCCGGCGTGAACCTCGAAGCGGGGTATGAAGTGGTCCGCAGGATCAAACAGCACGTCGCTTCCACGCAGCGCGTCGGTTCTATGGGAAACATCGGATCCTTCGGCGGCATGTTCGACCTTTCCGCCTTGAACGTCAAGGAACCCGTTCTCGTAAGCGGCACCGACGGTGTGGGTACGAAACTCAAGATCGCCTTCGCGATGGACAAGCACGACACCATCGGCATCGATGCCGTGGCAATGTGCGTCAATGACGTCCTCGCCCAGGGCGCCGAGCCCCTCATTTTCCTGGATTACGTGGCGCTGGGGCATAATATCCCCGCCAAGGTGGAAGCCATCGTCGCCGGTGTGGCGGAAGGCTGCCGGCAGGCCGGCTGCGCCCTCGTGGGCGGCGAGACGGCCGAAATGCCCGGCATGTACGAGGACGGCGAGTATGACATCGCCGGCTACACCACGGGCGTCGTGGAGAAGTCGAAACTGATCGACGGCTCAAAGGTCAAGGTGGGCGATGTCCTGGTGGGCGTGGCCTCCAGCGGCGTACACTCCAACGGCTTCAGCCTCGTGCGGAAGATCGTGGCCGATGCGGGCCTTTCCTATACGGACGCCATCGAGGAATTCGGCTGGCGGACGCTGGGGGAAGTACTTCTTACTCCGACGAAAATATACGTGAAGCAGATGCTGGAAGTGATCCGCAACTGCGACGTCCACGGCATTTGCCATATCACGGGCGGCGGCTTTGACGAGAACATCCCGCGTGTCCTGCAGGAAGGCCAGGGTCTCGAAATCCATGAGGGAACCTGGGAGATCCTTCCGGTGTTCCGGATGCTGGAGAAGTGGGGGAAAGTCCCGCACCGGGAGATGTTCAACATTTTCAACATGGGCATCGGCATGATCGCTGTCGTGGACGCCTCCGAGGCCGACAAGGCCATCGCCATCCTGGAATCCTGCGGGGAGAAAGCGTCGGTCATCGGCCGGGTGACGGACAAGCCCGGGGTCAATATCATCCTGAAATGAAGAAGCAGTTAGCCGTATTTGCCAGCGGGACGGGCTCGAATTTCGAGGCCATCGCCCGCGCCTGCGCCGAAGGGCGACTGGATGCGGATGTGGCCGTCATGGTGTGCGACAAGCCCGGCGCCGCGGTCATCGAAAAGGCGGCCCGGTTCGGGGTTGACACCTTCGTTTTCTCGCCCAAGAGCTATCCTTCCAAGGCCGCTTTCGAAACGGAGATCGTGAAGATCCTGGATGCCAAAAAGATCGACCTGGTGTGCCTGGCGGGCTATATGCGCATCGTCGGGGAAACCCTCCTCAGTGCCTACGAGGGCAGGATCATCAACATCCATCCGGCCCTGCTCCCGGCCTTCAAGGGTGCCCATGCCGTCGAAGATGCCGTCGCCTACGGCGTCAAGGTGTACGGCATCACCATCCATTGGGTCAATGCGGACCTGGACGGCGGGAAGATCATCGCCCAGCGGGCCTTCGAGTATGACGGAAACGATCCGGCCGAGGTGCATCGCATCGGCCAGAAGATCGAACATGCCTTATATGTTGAAACCATTGCGAAATTGATCAAATAATGAGAGCGTTAGTTAGTGTAAGTGACAAGACCGGCCTCGTGGAGTTCGTCCAGGGCCTTGTGGACCTCGGTTGGGAGATCATCGCCACCGGCGGTACGCAGAAACTGCTCGAGTCGAAGGGGGTGAAGACCATCGGCATCAGCGAAGTAACCGGCTTCCCGGAGATTTGCGACGGCCGTGTGAAGACTCTGCATCCGAAGGTGCACGGCGGCATCCTGGCCCGCCGGGACGTTCCGGCCCACATGGAAACCCTGAAGGAGAACGGCATCGACACCATCGAGCTCGTGTGCGTGAACCTGTATCCGTTCCGTCAGACGATCGCCAAGGAAGGCGTCACGCTGGAGGATGCCATCGAGAACATCGACATCGGCGGTCCTTCGATGGTCCGCAGTGCCGCGAAGAATTGGCGGGATGTCACCATCGTATGCGATCCTTCCGACTATGGTACCATCCTCGCTGAACTCCGCGAAAACGGCTGCACGAGCCCTGAAACGCGTCTGAAACTCTCCGCCAAGGCCTACACCCATACGGCGGAATATGACGCCTGCATCGCCACTTATATGCGGAAGCAGGCGGGCCTTCCCGAGAAGCTCTTCCTTGAGTTCGACATCAAGCAGGGACTCCGCTACGGCGAGAATCCGCACCAGAGTGCAAACTTCTATGCCGCCCTGGAACCGGCTCCGTTCTCCCTTGCCTTCGCAAAGCAGATCCAGGGCAAGGAACTGTCCTACAACAACATCCAGGACGCCAATGCGGCCCTGAACGTACTGCGAGACTTCGAGGAACCCTTCTGCGTAGCCCTCAAGCACATGAATCCCTGCGGCGCCGCAGTAGGCAAGACCATTGAGGAGGCCTGGCAGGCCGCTTATGAGGCCGACAAGGTGAGCATCTACGGCGGCATCGTGGGCGTGAACCGCGAGCTTACCGCCGAGGTGGCCCGTGGCATGAAGCCCATCTTCCTGGAAATCGTCATCGCGCCGTCCTATACCCCGGAAGCGCTGGAGATTCTCTCTACCAAGAAAAATCTCCGCGTAATGCAGGTCGATATGACCCGTGACGGCAAACCGGTTCCGCAGTATGTGAGCGTGAACGGCGGCCTTTTGGTCCAGCAGCTGGACACCCAGGTCGAGCAGGTGACGCCGGAGATGTGCGTGACAAAGGTGAAGCCCTCGGAGGCCCAGATGGCCGATGCGAACTTCGGCTGGAAGATCGTCAAGCATGTGAAGTCCAACGCCATCGCCGTCGTCCGGGACAACCATACCATCGGCATCGGTGCCGGCCAGACGAACCGCGTCGGTTCCGCCGAAATCGCCCTCAACGAGGCGAAGGCGGCCGGCTTCACCGACGGCCTCGTGCTCGCATCCGACGGCTTCCTGCCGTTCGATGACACCGTCGCGCTCGCAGCGAAATACGGCGTGACCGTCATTGTCCAGCCGGGCGGCAGCATCCGCGACGCGGACGCCATCGCCAAGGCCGACGAACTGGGTATCACGATGTTATTCACCGGCATCCGCCACTTCAAGCATTAATATCATGGGTCTCGTTTATCCGCTCCCTTCCAAGCCGACCTCCCTCGACGGCAAGGAAATCAGCCTGGAGAGCTGCCTGGGGAAAACCGTCCTGGTCATCGGCGGCGGCGGGCGTGAGCACGCCATCGTCGATGCGCTGAGCCGCAGCCCGCAGGTCTCCAAGATCTATTGTGCCCCCGGTAACGCGGGCATCGGTCTCAAGGCTTTCAATGTGGCCTTGAAGGATACCGATGTCGAGGGCCTGAAGAACTTCGCCCTGGACAATCAGGTGGACCTGACCGTCGTCGGACCGGAAGCGGCGCTGGCGGCCGGTTTGACGGACGCCTTCCGCGCCGCGGGGCTGGCCGTGTTCGGCCACACGAAGGCCGCCACGGCCATCGAGAGTTCCAAGGAGTTCGCCAAGCGGCTCATGGAGAAATACGGCATTCCGACGGCTTCCTACCAGGCCTTTTCGGATTATGACGAGGCGCTGGCCTATGTTTCCGCCAGACCTTTCCCGGCCGTCCTCAAGTATGACGGTCTCGCCGCCGGAAAAGGCGTCGTGATCGCCCAGGATTTGGAGGAGGCGAAGGCCGCCTTGGCCAGCATGCTGCTGGACGAGGCTTTCGGCAAGGGCAGGGTAGTGGTGGAGGATTTCCTTACCGGCCCCGAGTTTTCCTTCCTGTGCTTCGTAGATGGCTCCCGCGTCTATCCGATGCCGCTTTCCCAGGACCACAAACGCGCCTTCGACGGTGACAAGGGTCCGAACACGGGCGGTATGGGGGCCTACACGGGCCTTCCTTTCATCACGGAAGAGGATCGTGCATTCGCTTACAAGGAAATCATGTGCAAAGCTGCGGAAGCGATGGTGGCCGAAGGCTGCCCGCTCTCCGGCGTCCTGTACGGCGGTCTCATGAAGACCCCGCAGGGCATCAAGGTCATCGAGTTCAACGCCCGTTTCGGCGATCCCGAGACGGAAGTCGTCCTCCCGCTCCTTGAGAGCGACATCTACGATATCTTCGAGGCCGTCGCTACAGGTCGTGAAACGGTCGCCCCCGTCTGGCGTCAAGGCTTCACCCTTGGCGTCGTCCTGGCCTCCAAGGGTTACCCGGGTTCGTACCAGAAGGGCTTCGCCATCAACAATTTGGACCTGGTCGATGCACATGTGGCCCACATGGGTACAGCCTTCAAGGACGGACAGCTTGTTACCAACGGCGGCCGCGTCCTGATGGTTATCGCCGAAGGCCCCACCATCGCTGAAGCTCGCGAGAAGGTGTACGCAGAGGTGGCGAAAATCGACTGTGAAAACCTGTTCTATCGAAACGACATCGCGCATTGCGCATTTGAATAACCGCTTGTCATTCTGAGCGAAGCGAAAGAATCTATATGGGAAATATCATTGACGGAAAAGCTTTAAGCCAGGCGGTCAAGGACGAAGTCCGCGCCGAAGTGGCGGAGCTGGAGGCCAAGTTCGGCCGCAAGCCCTGCCTGGTGGTCATCATCGTAGGGGAGAACCCTGCCAGCCAGGTCTATGTACGTAACAAGGTGAAGGCCGCCGCCTACACCGGGATGGAATCCCGCCTGGTAGAGCTGCCTGCCGACATCAGCGAAGAAGCCCTTCTGGACCATATCCAGGCCTTGAACGAGGATCCCGCCGTGGATGGCATCTTGGTGCAGCTCCCGCTGCCCAAGCACATTGATGAAGAAAAGGTCATCGATACGATCGTCCGCGAGAAGGATGTCGATGGTTTCCACCCCGGCAACGTGGCCAATCTCTGGCTGGGCAAGGACTGCATCGTTCCTTGCACCCCCGCCGGCGTGATGCGGATGCTGGATTCCATCGGCGTGGATCTGAAAGGCAAGAACGCCGTCGTCGTGGGCCGCAGCAACATCGTGGGCAAGCCGATGGCGAAACTTCTGCTGGACCGCCACGCGACGGTCACGATCGCCCATTCCCGCACTGCCGACCTCGGCGCCGTCTGCCGCACGGCCGACGTCCTCGTCGTCGCCGTGGGCCGCGCCGGCCTTGTGACCGGTGACATGGTCAAGCCCGGTGCCGTGGTCATCGACGTGGGCATGAACCGCAATGCCGAAGGCAAACTCTGCGGCGACGTGGACTTCGCCTCCGCCGAGCCCGTCGCCTCCTGGATTACCCCCGTCCCCGGCGGCGTCGGCCCCATGACTATCGCCATGCTTATGAAGAACACCATCGCCTGCTTCCTCTCCCGGCAGCAAGCCTGACTTCCTGCGGGGTTGGGCACCATTGCCCAGGGAACTCCCTGATAATAAGACACTTTCAAAACACGCGGTGCCGAACCCTGTTTGTTAATGGAGGGTTCGGCACCTGCCGTTTTTCAACACATTGATTGCCAGGCATTTGCCACAAAGAAGGTTCCAACCCACTTGGGGATGCCCTGATCGTTTGACGGATGTACAAACGATACTTGTACATAGGAAGAGGAATCGTGTCAATACTCCGTCTTATCGTCCTTTTCCGTCCGCTTTTTTTATTCCCTTTCACTATCTTTGCAAAAAAGTAATTGAAAACCATGCACAGGTTTCTTTTGACGATATCGGCCCTGACCGTGGCGGTTGGGCTGCTAGCGCAGGTCAAGGTGGCGAGACCGGAGGACCACGGAATGGACCCGGAGCGGCTTGCCCGGGTGGACGCGGTCATTGACGATGCTATCCAGGCGGGGGACATTCCAGGAGCCGTCCTTTCTGTTGTGCGTCGGAACGACATCGTTTATCTGAAGGCGTACGGGAACAAGTCCGTCGTTCCGGATACCGTGCCGATGACCGTGAAAACGATGTTCGACCTGGCCTCCTTGAGCAAGTGCGTAGGAACTACGCTTTCATTCATGCAATTGATCGATGGCGGTTATGTGCGCCTGAGCGACCCCGTGAAGCGCTACATACCCGGTTTCAAGCCATGGAAGGATCCTGAAACAGGGGAGGAGGTCGATATCATCCTGCGGGACCTGCTGACGCATTCCTCCGGCTTGTCGGCCTATTACGATGCCGACCTGTTCGTGGAACGCTTCGGGACCAACCAGCCCGATTCCCTGATACGGGTCATTGCCACCGAGGTGGACCGGCATTTCCGCCCCGGGAGCGACTTCTTGTACAGCTGCCTGAATTTCATTACCCTACAAAACATCCTCGAGAACGTGACGGGGGAGCGTCTATGCGATTATGCCGAGTCTCATGTCTTCGCTCCGCTCGGCCTCAAACACACCTGCTATTTCCCGTTACAGGATGACCTTCGTACGCCGTCCCGTCATCTGGACCTGCTTCCCCTCGTTGCGCCGACCGAGGTGCAAAGCGACGGCTCGGTGCTGAAAGGCGCCGTCCACGACCCGCTCGCCCGGCTCGCGAACGGAGGCAACTCCGGCAACGCCGGCGTCTTTTCCGATGCCGTGGACCTTTCCAGGATCTGCATGATGGTGATGAACCAGGGGATAGCCAGGCAAGACAAAAAACTCGGTTTCTCCGGAGAGGACGCGCGTATCCTGAGCCGCGCTGCCGTCCGCCTGATGACCACCATCCCGTCGGAAATCGCCCCCTCCGTGGGCCGTGCCCTCGGTTGGGATGTGAAGAGTGAACACAGCGGCCTCCGGGGCGACCTTTTCAACCCCGAGACCACCTTGATGCACACCGGTTACACGGGCACCTCTCTGGTCATCGACCTGGACACTCACACCGCCGTCATCCTCCTTACAAACCGTGTCCATCCGTCTGACGACGGCTCCATCTCCCGCCTCCGCGCCCTCGTTTCCAACATCGTCGCGGGTGCGATCCGGTATTGATCCATGTTCTCTCCTCGCGTAGGGTCAGTGCTGACGGAAAAATAACATATTGATTTACAATTAAATATAGCACGCACTGTGCTAAACCCTATCGTGATGGTTTCATGGATCAATTCATGAGAGTTCATGCTTTTTTTGTTACATTTCGGGTGTTGATGTGTTATATAAGTAGACGGCACGACAGATGAGGGAATAAGCAGCGATGTCACAAGACTTTTTGACCGACGCTTTCATACGGCTTCGACAGAAGCTGAGACTGGTTTCCGGACGCATGATTGCGGATTCGGCAGGGGCGGAAGACATCCTTCAGGAAAGTTTCGTACGGCTATGGAGAGGGCAATACCCGTTGCGGTCGGAAAAAGAAGCGGAGGCGTTGTTGACGAAGACGGTAAAGAATGCGAGCCTCAATGAAAAGAGGCGGAAGCGAGGAGATCCACTGGAGAAGGACATTGTCGATGAGAGCCCGGATGCAAAAGAGAGAGAACGGGCATACGATGAACTGAAGCGGAAGATTGACAGTGAATTGACATCGACACAGAAGTACATTTTGGAAGAGAAGGAGTACGGAGGGCGGACGCTGGAGGATATTGCGAAGGAACTGAAGATGGAACCGGCGGCGGTGAGGATGCAACTCTCCAGAGCGAGGAAAAAACTAAGAAACAGTTTGAGCCATGAATGACAAGGAGAAATACTTGGAACTGATGCAGCGATACTTTGATGCGGAGACCACCCCTGAAGAGGAGAGGGAACTGGCATTGTATGCCGCATCGACCGATGATCCTGATTTCGAAGGACTGCGAGGCGTTTTGGGATACCTGTCCATCGGCCGTCAGAAAAAAGCGGAGAAAGTCCGTACGGTCCGGTTTCTCCCATGGGCGGTTGTCGCCGCCGGCATCGCCGCAATCGTCACCATCGGCCTGAGCCATGGAACCCGCATGGACAAGGACATCTGCATCCGCTATGCCTACGGTGAAAAGACCGAAGACAGCGCTCAGATCATGACCTCTGTGGAATCCTCCCTCGCCGGTTTCTTCGCCGGTGACTCTCCTGCAGAAACGACCCTTAAAGAATTGTTCCAGCGATGAAAAAGATACTGCTCTGCATCATGACCTTGCTCTTGCTGGCCGGCACGGCCTCTGCCCAGAAGGGCCTGCACAGTTATCCGGTCTTCAGAGGGAAAGTAGTGCCTACCAGACATATGGTCGTAACGGAAGTCCGCGGCGGCAATATGGCGACTTACAAGTTGGATTACTATCGGGGCGTCACGTTCCAGACCGATGTCGCCACGGCCGGGCTGGTGGCCGGAATGGTTCAGGCCGATGCCGCCGAGGCTCTTTCGGCTGAAACGGAAACGGCGGACGACCTCCTGACGTACGCTCTTGTCGAACTGGCGCCGATGGGGAAGATCCACCGGTATCTCTGTTACCAGGTCAAACCAGCTGGACCAGCCAAGGTTGTCACCCTGCTTTATCTGGAGGGCTCCGCCACTTTGAAGGATCTACAGTCCATGTTTGAAAAGCAATAATCCATGAAACGGTTCATAATCACTTTCTTATTCCTTTTCCCCGTCCTGCGGGCCGTCGGCCAGGATGCCGATACTACCTCCACAGTGACGGAGAGCAAACTTGATTTCTCGAAGCCCCGTATCCTGATATCGACCTATTTCGACGAAGTGAAGGCGCATACTTCCCGCGAAGCACGGAAAGAGTGGAGGCCGGAGTTCACCGTCAGAGGGAATGTGATGATTTTTGACAGAACCGTCAACCTGACCGGCGGCGTCCGGACCAGTGCCCGCAAAGTGTTCGGCCTGGGCGTTGGTTGGGGCCAGCACTTTTTCCCTCGATGGGATGGACCCGGAAGATACACCTGTCAACGAATGACCTTTTCCCTGTTTCACAGACACTATATCCCTTTGGGACACAAACAACGGTATTCCCTATACGGTGACTGGATCGGGGGCGGAATGTGGATTTACAAAGTTCCGGATCAAGTCGATCCGGAAGATTATCCCCATGTCCGTATCGGCTGGCGGGAATGGCTGTCCTGGCAGCCGGGCCTTGCTATCCGGACTTGGGGGCGGTCCAACTTCTTCATCGGTCTAAGCTTCGCCTATAGTGGTGGCCCTACGGTTGGCTGGCACGCGGGAATCACTTTTTAGTTCGGGATGAAACATCATAAAACACCATGAAACACATGAAACAATCAATCTATGCCATTTTACTGCTTGTTTTTGCTGCAAGTTGCGGTTCGACGGTGCAGGCACCGCGAAATGATGCGGAAGTCAATATCGGTTACGGAACCGTCAAGAAAGGCGATTTGACCCAGTCGGTTTCCTCCGTCGAGGTGAAAGAGAACGAGATGCTCACCTACCGCGATATCTATGAATACCTGGAAGGGCGTGTCGCCGGCGTGGAAGTTACTTATGACAAGCGGATTATCGTCCGCGGGGTTAATACCGTCTATGGTAACACCGA
>JAEEGI010015689.1_pt1 | contig 15738 bp, 9 predicted proteins | sample 8958751 | NCBI WGS metagenome assembly JAEEGI01 (sample SAMN16246545, study PRJNA631951) | gut metagenome | biome: gut microbiome; feature: rumen; material: KS-attached | host: Bos | place: Iran: Karaj | collected 2018-10
AAACGGCACGGACATAGTGTTCAGCTATGCCGGAGACCTCTGGACGGTGCCGGTAAAGGGCGGCGAGGCTCATCGCCTCACCTCCCACATAGGCTTCGAAGCCTTCGCCAAGTTCTCCCCGGACGGCAAGACCATCGCCTTCACCGGAGAGTATGACGGCAACCGCGAGGTCTACCTTATCCCCGCCCGCGGCGGAGAGCCGGAGCGCCTCACATATACCGCCACCAACCCCAGGGACGACATGGGAGACCGCATGGGCCCCAACAACATAGTGATGGCCTGGACCGCCGACGGCATCTTCTTCCGCAACCGCACGGAGGACGGCTTCTCCGGAAAGCTCTGGAAGGTTTCCCCGGAAGGCGGCATGCCCCAGGAGCTTCCCCTGCCGGAAGGCGGCTGGCTCTCCTGGAACGCCGCCGGAACCCGGATGGCCTACAACCGCGTAATGCGTGAATTCCGCACCTGGAAGTACTACAGGGGCGGCATGGCGGACGATATCTGGGTCTGGGATCCCGCCGCAGGAAGCGTCAGGAACGTCTCCAACAACATAGCCCAGGACATCTTCCCCATGTGGATTGGTGACGACATCTTCTACGCCAGCGACCGTGACATGATAATGAACCTATTCTGCTACAACACCATAACCGGCGCCACCACCAAGGTCACGGATTTCAAGGAGTACGATGTAAAATTCCCCTCTACCGACGGCAAGAGCATAGTCTTCGAGAACGGCGGATACATCTACCGCCTGGATCCCGCCACCCGCCAGTGCGCCAAGGTGAGCATCACCCTGGCATCGGACGCCATCTACGGCCGGACCTCCCGCAAGGACATCAGCGGCAAGGTAACCGCCGCCAGCCTGGCCCCGGACGGCTCCAGGGTCATAGTCACGGCCCGCGGAGAGGTCTTTGACGTGCCCGTGGGAAAGGGTGTCACCCGTAACCTTACCCGCAGTTCCAACTCCAACGACCGCTCCGCCGCCTGGAGCCCGGACGGCAAGTCCGTGGTATGGATAGGCGATGCCACCGGTGAGACGGAACTCTACCTTTACGATGTTGCAAAAGGAGCCGTAAAACAGCTCACAAACGGCTCTGACACATATATCCGCCGCGTGCAGTGGGCACCGGACAGCAAACACATCTACTACACGGACCGCAAGAACCGCTTCGTGGAGGTAGATCCCGCCTCCGGCAGCCGCAGGACCGTTATGGAGAACCCCGCCGGAGAATTCTACTTCGTAAGCATCTCCCCGGACAGCAAGTGGATCGCATACACCCGCGACGCGGAGAACGAGATGTCCATAGTCTACCTCCGCAGCCTTGCCGACGGCAGGGAATACCCCGTCACGGACCGCTGGTACAACAGCGGCAGCCCCACCTTCTCCACGGACGGAAAGTACCTCGTATTCACATCGGATCGCGACATGAATCCCCAGTACAGCCGCATAGAATGGAACTATTCCTTCCAGGACATGAGCGGCGTGTACATGGCCATGCTGGCCAAGGACACCCCTTCTCCTCTCATTGCCAGTGACCCTTCCGTAAAGCCCCAGGCCGATGAAAAGAAGGCCGACGACCCCAAGAAGAAGAAGGATGGGAAGAAAGATGAACCCAAGAAGGAGGACAAGCCGAAGCCCGTCACCAAGGTTGATCCCGATGGCATCGGGGACCGCATAGTGAAACTCCCCGTCAAGGGACGCAACTTCTACTGCGACGGCAAGAGCCTCTGGTACGGCGGCCGCGGCGGCACCCGCGTATTCACCTTCGAGACCGCTGAGGACGAGTCCTGCGGCGACGGCATGATGGATGTCACCCCCGGTGCATCCAAGGCGCTCGTTCGCAAGGGCGGGGACCTGTACGCCGTAAAAATCGGCCCCAAGATGGACGTGAAGCCCAAGGACAAGATTGCCCTGGACCTTGTTACCACCGTAAATTATCAGGAGGAATGGGCCCAGCTCTTTGACGAGATCTGGCGCGCCTTCCGCGACGGCTACTACCTGGAAAACATGCACGGACGTGACTGGAAGGCCATAAAGGACAAGTACGCAGTGCTGCTTCCGTACGCCCGTACACGCCTGGATGTGAACTACTTGATTGGTGAAATGATTGGCGAGCTGGGCACCGGCCACTGCTACGTCACCCCTGGGGAGTACCCCAGGCCGGAACGCGTGGACATGGGCCTTCTGGGCGCCCGATTCTCAAAGGTCGATGGCGGCTTCCGCATAGACAAGATAATGGAGGGCGCCACCTACCGTCCGGAGCTCCGTTCCCCGTTTGAAGAGCCCGGCCTGGGCGTAAAGGAGGGCGACGTGGTTACCGCCATCGACGGCATCTCCCTTGCCGATGTAGACAACATCTACAAGCTCCTGGTGGGCAAGGCCGGCGTCCTCACGGAACTCACCGTGGGAGGAAAGAAAGTGGTTGTAAAACCCATTGCCGATGAAGGCCCGCTGGAGCACTACGCTTGGGTGCAGAACAACATCCGCACGGTAGAAAAGCTCTCCGGCGGCAAGGTTGGATACATCTACATCCCGGACATGGGACCGGAAGGCCTCAGCGAATGGGCCCGCTACTACTATCCCCAGCTGGACAAGGAAGCCCTCATCATAGACGACCGCGCCAACGGCGGCGGAAACATCTCGCCCATGATCATAGAGCGCCTTCAGAGAACCGTCTACCGCATGACCATGCGCCGCGGCTCCGACCGCACGGGAACCACGCCGGAAGGCACCCACACAGGCCCCAAGGTACTCCTTATCAATAAGTACTCGGCTTCTGACGGAGACCTCTTCCCCTGGAGCTTCAAGGCAAACAACCTGGGAACAGTCATCGGCACCCGTACCTGGGGCGGCATCGTGGGCATCAGCGGCCCTCTCCCTTACGTTGACGGCACGGACGTCCGCGTCCCCTTCTTCACCAACTACGACGCTGCCACAGGCCAGTGGATAGTGGAGAACCACGGCGTAGATCCGGACATCCTCCTGGACAACGACCCCGTCCTCGAGTTCGCCGGCACGGACCAGCAGCTGGAAAAGGCCGTCCAGGTTGCCCTGGAGCAGCTCAAGGACCGTAAACCTCTGCCGGGCATTCCCGCCCCCCGTACTTTCAAGGACCTGGGGCTACCGGAAGAGTTCTAGCAAAAAAAAAGAGCCGCTCGGCTCTTTTTTTTTACTTATTCCTGTAAGCTTCTGCCTGGGCGGCTATCAGCGCGGCATCTTCGAAGTAGTTGATGCGCATGGCCTCCTTCATCTCATAGAGGGTCTTGGCAGCTACCTCGCGGGCGGCTTCAGAGCCTTTTTTCAGGATTTCGTAGACACCCGGAATGTCCTGCTCGTAGGTGTGCCTGCGGGCACGGATGGGCTCCAGGCGGTCGTTGAGCACACTGAGGAGGAACTTCTTGCACTTCATGTCTCCAAGGCCGCCACGACGGTAGTGGTCCTTGAGCTCTTCCATGTTGGCGTAATCGGGCCAGAAGCGCTCAAAGTCTCCTTCTTCCACAAAAGCGTCAAGGTAGGTAAACACGGGATTGCCCTCCACCTTGCCGGGGTCTTCCACCCTCAGGTGGCCTGGATCCGTGAACATGCCTTTGACCTTGCGTTCTACTTCCTTGGGGTCGTCGCTGAGGTAGATGCAGTTGCCCAGGGACTTACTCATCTTGGCCTTGCCGTCCGTGCCGGGAAGGCGGCGGCAGGCAAGATTGTCCGGCAGGAGGATGTCCGGTTCCACCAGCACGTCACACTTGTATGTGCCGTTGAAACTGCGTACAATTTCCCTGCACTGCTCCAGCATAGGTTCCTGGTCCTCTCCCACGGGAACCGTGGTGGACTTGAACGCGCAGATGTCTGCAGCCTGGGATATGGGATAGGTAAAGAACCCCACGGGAAGGCCGCGGCGGTTGTCGTCCTCCGTTTCCGAGCCGAAGCCGCGCATTACCATCTCTGCCTTGACGGTGGGGTTGCGCTGGAGGCGCTGCACCGTGACCAGATTGGAGAAGAACTGCGTCATCTCATGGAGTTCCGGAATGCGGCTCTGGATGAAGATGGTGACTTTCTCTGGGTCCAAACCGCAAGAGAGGTAGTCCAAGGCTACCTCTATCACGTTCTGGCGAACTTTTTCCGGGTTGTCTGCATTGTCCGTCAGGGCCTGTACGTCCGCAATGAAAACGAACATGCGGTCATAATTGCCCTGGTTCTGGAGGAGTACCCTGTTGCGCAGGGACCCCACATAGTGGCCAAGATGCAGCTTGCCTGTGGGTCTGTCGCCGGTAAGTATTATTCTGCCCATTATTCTGCGGGCTGCTCAACTACGGGCTGAACGGGAGCTGCCTCGGGCTCTTCCTTGGCCTTGACAACTTCCTCAACTTCCTTTGCAACTTCTTCTGCTACGGCAACGCCTGCAGCCTCTGCCCTCTGGATTTCAAGGGCCTTCTCAGTCTCGCTCACAACGCGCTCTACGGCTTCTGCCTGCTCTGCAACCTGGGTTGCGGCGAAGTCTGCCTTTGCAGTAGCTACCTCTGCCTTTGCGGCGGCTGCCTCAGCGGCCTTCTGGGCCTTGATCAGCTCTTCCTGCTTTGCGGCGATATCTTCCTGCTTCTTGACTTCCTTCTTGGCGTCGGCTACGCTCTTCTTGGCGGCGCTCACTTCCTTGTTGGCGGCTGCCACGTTCTTCTTTGCGGCGTCAATCTGCTTGTTGGCATCTGAAACGGCTTTCTTGGAAAGCTTTACCTTTGCCTCGGCGGCCTTGTAGTCCTTCTTTGCGAGGAGGAGGTCTGCCTGGAGGTCTTTGATATCCTGCTCACCCTGCTGGATGGCGAGCTTGTCGTTGGTGTCAAGCTTACCGTCGTCAACCTTGCGGGTCTTCTTCTCAAGCTTGAGGGCCTGCTTCTTGGCTTTGATAACGTTCTCTTTTGCCTTGAGGGCGTCTTTCATGACGCTGAGGGACTTCTTGCCCTGGTTGTACTGGGTCTGGGCCTCAACTACCTGCTGGCGGAGGATGTCGATCTCTTTCTGGGAGTCGATAGCCTGCTGATCTGCAGCACGGACGGCCTCTTCAAGGGCGGTCTGATGCTCGTCTACCTTCTGTTTTGCAGCCTCGATGGCTTCCTTGTTGGTCTGTGCCTGTGCGGAAAGAACAGTCACAAAAACAGCAATAGCGCTGAGAATCAAATTCTTAGTTTTCATATTAATAAGTTTTTGTTAGTTAATTTCCTTACGTTTAAGTTACAAAGTTAATAATTTTATTATTAATACAAAAGACAGACCAAAAACAAAAAAGCAGCCCGAAGGCTGCCTTAATGTGGTATGCGAGCTTACTGCTCGTCGGGGCCTTCCGGCTGACCGCCGGGCTGGGGACCGCCCTGGAACGGGCCCTGAGGGCCGCCCTGGGGACCGCCGGCCTGCTGGCCTGCCTGGTACATCTTCTCGAAGGCCTTGTTGAGGGCTTCGGAGTAGCGGTCGATATCGGCAATGCTCTGGGCCTTGACTGCCTCCTTGAGGAGGTTGCAGTTCTGCTCAACTTCGCTCTTGACATCGGCAGGGACCTTGTCGCCGTTTTCCTTCAGGAATTTTTCTGCCTGGAAGGTGAGGGCATCGGCACTGTTGATCTTGTCGATCCTTTCCTTCTCCGCCTTGTCTGCGGCCTCGTTGGCCTTGGCCTCGTCCCTCATGCGCTGGATTTCGGCGTCTGAAAGGCCGCTGGAGGCCTCTATGCGGATGTGCTGCTCCTTGCCGGTAGCCTTGTCCACTGCAGAGACGTTGAGGATGCCGTTGGCGTCGATATCGAAGGTAACCTCGATCTGAGGCACGCCGCGGGGTGCGGGAGCGATGCCGTCCAGGTGGAAGATGCCTATCTGCTTGTTGTCCTTTGCCATGGGACGCTCTCCCTGGAGGACGCGGATTTCTACGCCGGGCTGGTTGTCCGCTGCGGTGGAGAAGATCTGGCTCTTCTTGGCGGGGATGGTGGTGTTGCTCTCGATGAGCTTGGTCATCACGCCGCCAAGGGTCTCGATACCCAGGCTAAGCGGGGTAACGTCCAGAAGGAGCACGTCCTTCACGTCGCCGGCCAGGACACCGCCCTGGATGGATGCGCCGATTGCCACCACCTCGTCCGGGTTGACGCTCTTGTTGGGCTCCTTGCCGAAGAAGTTCTTCACAAGCTCCTGGACGTAAGGGATACGGGTGGAGCCGCCCACAAGGAGGACCTCGTCAATGTCCGAGGGGTTGAGGTGTGCATCGCTCAGGGCCTGGCGGCAAGGGGCGATGGAACGCTGGAAGAGGGCGTCGGAGAGCTGCTCGAACTTGGCCCTGGTGAGGGTCTTTGCAAGGTGCTTGGGAACGCCGTCAACAGGCATGATGTAAGGGAGGTTGATCTCCGTGGAAGTCTGGCTGGAAAGCTCAATCTTTGCCTTCTCCGCGGCTTCCTTGAGCCTCTGGAGGGCCATAGGATCCTTCTTGAGGTCTATGCCGCCGTTTTCTGCGGCGAACTCGCGGGCAAGCCAGTCGATGATGACCTGGTCGAAGTCGTCACCGCCAAGGTGGGTGTCACCGTTGGTGGAAAGAACCTCGAAGACGCCGTCTCCAAGCTGGAGGATGGAGATATCGAAGGTACCGCCGCCGAGGTCGTAGACTGCAACCTTCATGTCCTTGTCCTTCTTGTCAAGGCCGTATGCAAGGGCTGCCGCGGTGGGCTCGTTGATGATACGCTTCACGTCAAGGCCTGCGATGCGGCCGGCTTCCTTGGTTGCCTGCCTCTGGGAGTCTGAGAAGTATGCAGGAACGGTGATAACGGCCTCTGTAACATCCTGGCGCAGATACTCTTCTGCGGTCTTTTTCATCTTCTGGAGAATCATTGCGGAAATCTCCTGAGGGGTGTAGAGCTTGCCGTTGATGTCTACCCTGGGGGTGTTGTTCTCTCCGCGGATTACCTTGTAGGGAACGCGGTTTACTTCCGTGGTGACCTGATCGTACGTTTCACCCATGAAACGCTTGATGGAGAAAACGGTGTTGTTAGGATTAGTGATAGCCTGGCGCTTTGCCGGGGAACCTATCTTGCGCTCTCCGCCTTCAGTGAAAGCTACCACTGAAGGGGTTGTGCGCTGGCCTTCATTGTTGATGATGACGGTGGGCTGGTTGCCCTCCATCACTGCGACGCAGGAATTGGTTGTTCCAAGGTCGATACCGATAATTTTACCCATAGTATTGTGTTTTTATTTGTTTTACAAAAAATTGGCGCCACCCGCATTTTGGGCGACGCCAGATGAATTATCGAACTTCGTGCCATTTGCCTTCACGCTGACAAAATGGCAGAAAAGGGATGTCAGAATCTCCAGCCAAGGGTGACTACAGCCTCCGTGACAGTGGACTGATACCTTATCTCAGGAGTCATGACGGAGTTGTCGATCTCCTTGTTATAGTACTCTGCGGGATTGGGAGAGTAGTAATAATAATAAGGGATTACATACTCGTCCGGGAGGAAGCGCAGGCGCACTGCGCAGTCTGCGTAGAAAGACCCGCTGGAAGAATACCCAAGGCCGAAGGAGGCAATCTGCTTTGCAGCCTCGGAACCGTCCCTGATGCCGGATGTGATGTAGTTGTAGCCGGTACGGAGGGCGATCCCGGGCATGGGCCTGAACTCCACGCCTGCCCTGAGGGAATGGGATGTGCCGAGTATTGCCCTGATGTCCTGGTTCTGTCCGTCGAACATGCCGGGGTCGTAGCCGTCGAATTCATCGTCAGTAGGGACGCGGAAGCGGGACTGGGCGTAGTTTACGCCTTCGTAATCGGCACTGAGGATGGCAAAATTGCCCAGGGTGACTGCCGCGCCGAAGTTATAGCGGAACGGATACACCATGTCATAGCCCCAGTAATCTTCCGGCGAGGAGACGGCCTCGCGGTTTTTTCCGGTGAGGAAGGTCTGGCCGGTGTAGCCGTACCTTTCCGTAACGTTCATGATGGTGGGCGTCTGTACGGCGCCGCCGATGCGGACTCCGCTCACGGGAACCCAGATGAAGCCGGCCTTGGCATATACTCCGCTGCCTTCCATGAGGTACTTGCGCTTCATGAGCATGCTCTCGAAATTGGTGCTGGTGCCGTCGGAATAGTTGATGGCAGGGAATTCCGAATAGACCTCCGGGGATTCCTCCCAGTATTCCACCATCTTGTACCGGACCGATGTGATTCCCAGGTTACCGCCCAGGAAGAACTTGTCTTCCCAGTTGGCGGAGAAGTTGAGAACCCAGTCGTTCTTCCAGCCGCTTGTCTGCCTGCCGTATTTCTGGTAGACAGGTGCCGCAAGGCGGAAATTGCCGTCGTCGTCCAGGACCTCCGACAGGGAGATGTATGCCCCGTCGGCTCCGGTTACGCCGCTTATCATGCCGCTGCGGTATGCGGTCATGGCAATCCACGGCGGCATGCGGGTGAGGTCACCCACGTAGTCCCATGCCTCATTGGCCATGACATCCGTCAGGAAGCCGTCGGCATATGAGCCCAGGAATGCGCCGAAGGCATTGTTGGAGTTGACGCCGGCAGCGTTCAGGCGGCCGGTATAGTCTGCGGTGGAATTCATGACGAAGCCGAAGGAAATGCGCTTGAGACCATGCCTGCGGCCTGTGTCAGAATTGAAGATGAACCCGACGTTAGGCACCTTGTAACGGGTATACAGGGACTTGGTCTCGTCGCCGAAGCCCACGGGATAGGTATCCCCTTCCGCTATTGTTCCCACGGACCAGCCGTTAGCAAAGCTGAGCCCGGAGGTGAACATGAACTGGGAATAGTTGTTGACCGATGATCCGGCAGGGTTTATACCGATGGTCCCGGGATCACCGCCCAAAGCCGTCACGGCGTTGCCGAGGGCAGCGCTGCGGGCAGTTCCGCCGTACTCGTTCTGGGAGAAGAGATAGGCATCCTGCCAGCCCTGGCCGAAGGCGCTTGCCCCCACCAGGAGCATAGGCAATATAATAAGGTACTTTTTCATATCCGAAAGGTTTTATCTGCGGCCGCCGCCACTGGAGTGCGAGCTGCTGGATGAAGAAGAATGAGACGAACCGGAAGAGTGCGAGCCTCCCGAGTAAGACCCTCCGGAAGAGGAACGGGAAGACCCGGAATAGCTGCCGGAAGAGCTCGAGGAGCGGTAGTTGCCGGAAGAGCTCGAGGAACGGTAGCTGCCGGAAGAGCTGCTGCTGCGACTGCTGCTGCCGGAAGAGCGATAGCTGCCGGAAGAGCTGCGGGAAACGGAGCTTCCGCTGCTGCGGCTGCCGGAGGATGTGCCGCGGGAAACAGATCCGCTGCTGCTGCGAGAGCCGGCGGAAGAGTTTCTGGAAACGGAACCGGAACTTGCACGGGATGTTGTGCTGCCGACGGAAGAGCGGGATACGCTCCTGACGCCGGACCCGGAACTCCGGACCGAAGACCCTGCGGCGTAGGAGCTCCTTCCGCCTGCGGCAGGGGTGCCGGCCTTGGTGCGGGCAACAGCTACGGAAGAGCGGGATGCACCTATGCCTCTTGTGGCACCGGCAGTTGCGCCGCCCCTTGTGGTGAAGCCGCCGTCACGATGGCCCAGGGAATATGCCCTGGAATTGTTCCAGTGATGGCGGGGGCCGCCGTACCAGTAGTCTCCGTACCAGCCGTGGCCGTAGTAGCCATAGTAGCCGTGGTATCCATAGTATCCGTAATGGTAATAAGAGGGGCCGTACCAGCTGCGATAGTACCAGGAATCATAGTACCAGGGATCCCAGTACCAGCTGTAGTAGCGGTGACGGTACCAGTAGGAGTCATAGTACCAGGGATCGTAATACCAGGAGCTGTAATACCACGGGCTGTAATACCAGGGACTGTAGTACCTGTACGACCAGGGGCTGTAGTACCAGGAATTGTAATACCATGGCGAGCCCCATGTGAGCCTGTCCGTGTCCAGGATTACGACGGATGTTCCGGGATTCACCCTGAGGGTGTCCCCGCTTGCTACGATATATGCCGGAGACGACTTGCTCTCTGCAAGAAGGTTGTCAATCTCTCCGGCGGGAACTTCCACGGCGGCATCCTGAGCCACCGGTGCGGTGACATACAGGCCGTCGTTGAAAGTCTGTTTCTGTAGTTGGTTCAGGGATGAGCACGACATGAAGGTCAGTGCTACCAGCGTAAGGGCGGCAAATCTCTTTTTCATAGTCAGTTCCTCCATATTTTATATTTTTTCAGTATCTTTGTGCAATTATTATACCTTCAAACGCAAATTTAGGAAAAAATCGAAATAACATGGCAAAAGAAGTGACGAAAAGGTCGGAAAACTACTCTCAGTGGTATAATGACCTGGTTGTGAAAGCAGATTTGGCAGAGCAGTCGGCAGTGCGCGGCTGCATGGTTATAAAGCCTTACGGATATGCAATCTGGGAAAAGATGCAGGGCATCCTGGACAGGATGTTCAAGGAAACCGGCGTCAAGAACGCCTACTTCCCCCTGTTCATACCAAAGAGCTTCTTCTCCCGCGAGGCAGAGCACGTCGCAGGCTTTGCAAAAGAGTGCGCCGTGGTAACCCACCACAGGCTCATGACCGCCCCGGACGGCAACGGAATCGTCGTGGACCCGTCGGCAAAACTGGACGAGGAGCTCATCGTCCGACCCACTTCTGAACCCATCATCTGGAATACCTACAAGAACTGGATCCACTCCTGGAGGGACCTCCCGGTGCTTTGCAACCAGTGGTGCAACGTGGTTCGCTGGGAAATGAGAACCCGCCTTTTCCTGCGTACGGCAGAGTTCCTCTGGCAGGAAGGCCACACCGCCCATGCAACCGCAGAGGAGGCAGAGGCAGAGAAGCAGCGCATGGTTGACGTCTACGCAAAGTTCGCCCGCGAGACCATGGCCCTTCCCGTAGTGGTCGGCCACAAGAGCCCGGGAGAGCGCTTCGCAGGCGCCCTTGACACCATGACCATAGAGGCCATGATGCAGGACGGCAAGGCCCTTCAGGCCGGCACTTCCCACTTCCTTGGGCAGAACTTCGCCAAGAGCTTCGACGTCACATTCACCAACAAGGACGGCAAGGACGAGTACGTCTGGGCCACTTCCTGGGGCGTTTCCACCCGTCTTATGGGCGCACTCATCATGGCCCACGGAGACGACAACGGCCTGGTCCTCCCCCCTGCCCTGGCACCTATCCAGGTTGTAATGGTCCCCATCTACAAGAGCGACGAGGAACATAACGCCGTGCTGGACAAGATGTATCAGCTCAAGAAAGCTCTGGAAGCCAAGGGCCACAGCGTGGAAATTGACGACAGGGACACCCTCCGTCCCGGCTTCAAGTTTGCCGAGTGGGAGCTCAAGGGCGTTCCGGTGCGCCTTGCCATGGGTCCCCGTGACATCGCGAACGGCACCGTGGAGGTTGCCCGCAGGGACACCCTGGAAAAGATATCCGAGCCCCTGGAAGGCCTGGAAGACCGCATCATCGGCCTTCTGGACGATATCCAGCAGAATATCTACAACAAGGCCCTCGCCTTCCGCGACGCCTCCATCCGCAAGGTGGATACCTGGGAAGAGTTCAAGGAAGAGATCGAGAAGGGAGGCTTCCTCCTCTGCCACTGGGACGGCACCGCAGAAACAGAGGCAAAGATCCAGGAAGAGACCAAGGCAACCATCCGCTGCATCCCCGTGGACAGCGCCGTGTGCATAGAGGAAGGCAAGTGCATCTACACCGGAAAGCCTTCACACCAGAGAGTATTATTCGCAAGATCATATTAATATGAAAAGAGTATTCACAGCCATAGCAATCGTCCTTGCAGGCGCATTTGCAGCATATGCCCAGGACGCACAGAGCGCAGCCGCAGAGGCCGCAGCAGCCCTGAGCCAGGCAGAGGAAGTCCCCGTAGAGACCCCCAAGCCCAAATACTGGACCAACACCATCCAGACCAACATCAACTTTGGCCAGACATACCTTTCACAGTGGGCGGCCGGCGGCTACAACACCGTTACCCTTGCAGGCAACGTTGACGCCAGCGCCAACTACGCCAAGGACAAGATGATCTGGAACAACCGCCTCCAGCTGGACTACGGCACGCTGTACTCTGCAGACAAGCCCATCTACCAGAAGAACAAGGACCGCATCTACTTCGAGTCCAAGTGGGGCTTCGAGACTCCCATCCAGCACCTGAGCTATTCTGCCAACTTTGACTTCAAGACCCAGTTCGGGGACAACTTCAAGTACGGCACCCCCGTCTCTGACGGCACAACGGAGCCCACGGTCCAGGACTGGCTGGACGCCAGGACAATACAGTCGGGCCTCTTCTCTCCGGCATACATCAACCTGGGTCTCGGTCTTCTGTGGACCCCCAAGCCGTGGTTCTCGCTGAACGTCGCTCCCCTCACCGGCGGTGTGGTCATCGTCTCAAATGAAGCCCTCCGTGACAAGTACGGCATGGAAGGCACCGCCTTTGACACAGAAGGCAAGGCAACCGCATGGAAGCCCGCCAGGTTCGAGTTCGGTGCCCAGATCAAGGCCGACGCCTCATGGGTGATCAACGACAATTTCACCTACTCCACCCAGCTTGCCCTCTTCTACAACTACCTCACTCCCAAGGTAGAACCCCGTATCACCTGGGACAACAAGGTGTTCTGGAAACTTGCCAAGTACTTTGCCCTCACCGTTGCCACCAACATGATCTACGATCCTCTGGTGAAGGTCAAGGACACTGACAAGGACGGCGTAGCCGATGTCAAGGGAATCCAGTTCAAGGAGTTCCTGGAGTTTGGTTTCACCTATACGTTCACACGCAATAGGTAGAATGCTCCTGGTTGCAGTAAGCGGAGGCATTGACTCAATGTGCCTCATGGAAAAGGTTCGCCAGGGCGGCGAACCTTTTGCCGTCGCCCACTGCAACTTCGGGCTCCGCGGCGCGGAAAGCGATGCTGACGAGGCCCTGGTACGTTCCAGGGCGGCCGCAATTGGGGCAGTTTGCCATGTAAAGCGCTTTGACACCGCCGCATTTGCCACGGAAAACAAGATTAGCATAGAGATGGCCGCCCGGCGGCTCCGCTACCACTGGTTCGGGGAACTTTGCCGGGAGCATGGTTACTCAGGCGTGGCTGTTGCCCACAACGCGAACGACAACGCGGAGACGCTGATACTCAATTTATTGCGAGGAACAGGGGTGAAAGGCTTGATGGGCATGAAGGCTTCCGGTTTCATTCCGGACCCGGAGTTCTCCGACATCCCTCTGCTGCGGCCGCTTCTGGGCATGACAAGGGAGGAAATCCACTCCTTTGCGCTGGAAAACGGCCTTGAGTGGCGTGAAGACCACACCAATGCGCAAAACGAGTACAAGCGCAACAAAATCCGCAACCTCGTCTTCCCCGTTTTCAGGGAAATCAATCCCTCGTTCGTTCAGACGCTGAATGAAGATATGAAGAGGGTCTCTGATTCACTGTCATATCTGGAGTCACAGGGGGTGTACTTCCCGGAATCTGTGGCCACCCTCGGCCGCATTAGAGGGAGGGGCCCGCTGGCCGAAGGACAGTGGGAGGGACGGAGGGGCGAAGCCCCGGAGGATTCAGGGAAGTATACCCCCTGGGACTATACTGTTACGGAAGAGATTTGGGATGGAAGCAAGCCGGTGAAACAGCCTAAGGGAGAGCTTATTATGGATGCGGACAAGGCCGGGGAATTCATTGAAGGGCACTGGGAGACCGGTGACTGGATCAAGCCGCTGGGTGCACCCGGTAAGAAGAAGCTTCAGGACTGGTTCACAGACCATCACATCCCTGCAGAGGACAAGCCGCTCATCAAACTCCTCAAAAGCGCCCGTGACCCCCACCATATCCTTGCCATCTGCGGTTTCTGCATAGACCACAGCGTACGTGTTGGAAAGACAACGACGAGAATAATTCGTATAGTCGCAAAAAATCAGTAAATTTGTAAGATTTTTGATATATCCATAATATGAACAGGAAAGTATTACTCATGATTCTGGACGGCTGGGGCGAAGGCCGCCACGACTATTCCAACGCTATATGGACCAATGGAACTCCCAATATTGACGCACTGAGGGAGAAGTACCCTTACGGCCACCTGCAGGCATGCGGTGAGTACGTGGGACTGCCGGACGGGCAGATGGGAAACTCCGAGGTGGGTCACATGAACCTTGGCGCCGGCCGCGTGGTGTATCAGGATCTGGTAAAGATCAATATTGCATGCCGTGAGCACAAACTCCTGGAGAACAGCGAGATAAAGGCCGCTTACGAGTATGTGAAGAAGTCCGGCAAGAAGCTGCACCTGATGGGCCTCACCTCCCACGGCGGCGTTCACAGCAGCCTTGACCACGTTTACGAGTTCCTCCGCGTTGCAAAGGAGGAAGGCCTTGAGAAGGTCTATGTTCACGCCTTCATGGACGGCCGTGACACGGACCCCCGCAGCGGCCTTGGCTTTGTGAAGGAGCTGGAAGAGAAGATGGCGGAAACCACCGGCAAGGTGGCAAGCGTCTGCGGCCGCTTCTACGCAATGGACCGTGACAAGAGATGGAACCGTGTCAAGGAAGCCTACGACCTTCTGGTAGAAGGCAAAGGCGCCGCATTTGAGAGCGCCCAGGCCGGCATCCAGGCCAGTTACGACGCCGATGTCACCGACGAGTTCATAAAGCCCATCGTGGTAACGGAAAACGGAAAGCCCGTTGCAACCATAGAGGAAGGCGACGCCATCATCTTCTACAACTTCCGCAACGACCGTGCCCGTGAGCTCACGTCGGTCCTCACCCAGCAGGACATGCCGGAGGAAGGCATGCACACCATTCCCCTGTACTACTGCTGCCTCACTCCCTACGACGCCTCCTTCAAGGGCGTGCACATTCTCTTTGACAAGGAGCTTGTGCAGGATACCCTGGGAGAAACCGTCTCCAAGGCCGGTAAGCACCAGCTTCGCATTGCAGAGACCGAGAAATACGCACACGTGACGTTCTTCTTCAACGGCGGCCGCGAGACCGTGTTCGAGAACGAGGACCGCATCCTGGTGAACTCCCCCAAGGTTCCCACCTACGATCTCCTGCCCCAGATGAGCGCCCCCGAGGTTGCAGAAAAACTCATCGCGGAAATCCGCACCGGCAAGCAGGACATGATTATCCTCAACTTCGCAAACGGAGACATGGTTGGCCACACCGGAGTTTACAATTCCATCACCACCGCAGTCACCTGCATAGACAAACTGGTGAAGGAAGTGGTTGACGAGGCCATCGCCAAGGACTATGTGGTTCTCCTTACCGCAGACCACGGAAACGCAGACTTCGCCGTGAACGCAGACGGCACCCCCAACACCGCGCACTCCCTTAACACCGTTCAGTTTGTGGTAATCAACGCCGGCCCGGAGGTCAAAACCGTCAAGGACGGCGCCCTGTGCAACGTGGCACCCACTATCCTCAAGCTCATGGGAATCCCCCAGCCCAAGGCAATGACTGCAGAACCCCTTATCTAAATGGAGTATACAGCAAGATTTCTGGCACAGCTGCTCAAGGGCACTGTAGAGGGTGACGAGAACGCCAAGGCCACCAAGTTTGCCAAGATTGAACATGGCAAGCCAGGCACGCTGAGCTTTTTCGCAAACCCCAAGTATGAGCCTTACGTGTACAGCAGCAAGGCTTCCATCCTCATTGTGGACAAGAGTTTCCAGCCAAAGGAGCCGGTAACCCCCACAATGGTGAGGGTAGAGAACGCATACAGCACAATCGCAGACCTTCTCAAGTACACATCGGAAAAGAAAAAGGCCCGCAGGT
>JAEEGI010015690.1_pt1 | contig 15737 bp, 16 predicted proteins | sample 8958751 | NCBI WGS metagenome assembly JAEEGI01 (sample SAMN16246545, study PRJNA631951) | gut metagenome | biome: gut microbiome; feature: rumen; material: KS-attached | host: Bos | place: Iran: Karaj | collected 2018-10
AAATTCACCATGGGTGATAATGTTCTTATCCTTCATTGCTCTCGAAGTGGCAAGATTCGTTGCATACCTAAGAAGATGGGGGTCTATCGTTTAACACCTACAAGTTGGATTGGAGGGCAGTCCAGTAAGGTACAGCGCTACAAATATATCTCTCATTATCTGGGCCTCATTGAGGAGTTTGAAGAATGCCGATGCGAACAAATGTATGACATTCTTGAAAACCAGTATTTTCAGCTTTTGACCATCTTGAAACGTGAAGGCGACAAAGCTGAGTTTGAGCGTGTCAAACAAGAATATTTGAATTATCCAGGTACTACCCATTGGAACCGTTTCCGTCCGTATTACTTCAAATCTACTTTCCGTGATTTCATGAAGTCATTATTAGGGAAAAATATAGTCGCAATCATTCGAAAAGTAAAGAAATAGTAAAGATAGAATTCGTTCCTAACGATTGTTCCCATTCTACGAGCTAGGCTCGCTCATTCCTTTAGGTGTGAGAACGTTTTATTTATTTGACTATGGAAGAAAAGTATACAATGATTATCACGCCCCACCAAAAGTTGTGGAGTGTCGATTTTAAAGAGATTTGGCGTTATCGCGACTTGATAACGCTGTTTGTCAAGCGAAACATCATCGTGCAGTACAAGCAGACCATCCTAGGCCCGCTGTGGTTCATCATTCAACCTGTGCTGACAGTCTTGATGAATATGGTCGTTTTCGGTGGCATTGCCAAGATGAGTACCGACAGCATCCCACAGCCCCTGTTCTATCTCGCTGGTAATGTCTGTTGGTTCTATTTTTCCGACTGTCTGAACCAGACGTCCAATACTTTTACGGCCAATGCCGGCATGTTCGGAAAAGTCTATTTCCCCCGTTTGGTTGTCCCCATATCTACGGTGATGTCTAATTTGTTGCGGTTTGGAATTCAGTTGGGCTTGTTTGTAGCCATGTATCTATACTTCTTTGCTAATGGAGCCCCCATCCATCCCAGTACCATTGTTGACGTTCCCGTTGACGTTCCCGTTTTCTTAATGGTACTCATCAACGTTTTCGTTTTCGTTATCGTTTTCATCTTGATGGTAATTATGTTGGCCGGTTTAGGTTTAGGCTTTGGCATTTTGATTTCATCAATGACCACCAAATATCGTGACCTCACCGTACTCTTTAGCTTCATCGTCTCTTTGTGGATGTATGCTACGCCTATCGTATATCCATTAAGTATGGTGACAATGCCAAAGCTAAGGATGCTTATTCTGTTGAATCCTATGACCTCTATCATCGAAGGTTTTAAGTACGCCACCTTGGGTCAGGGCTATTTTTCTTGGCTTGCTTTAGGCTATAGTTTCACTTTTATGTGCGTGTTGCTTGTTTTTGGCATCGTCATCTTCAACAAAGTCCAGCGCTCGTTTATGGATACAGTATAACGGGAACGGGAACTGGTTAAGGCTACGCTCGCATTTATATGTGAAAGTTAACGGGAACTATGGCTAATACGGCAAGAAACTTTAGGAGCTATAAGGTGTGGCAAGATGCGGTTGCTTATGCTACCTATGTCTATGAAGTCACTAGTAAGATGCCATGGTTTGAAAAGAAAGGACTCTGCGATCAGCTTCAACGAGCTGTAGTTTCCATACCTTCCAACATCGCTGAAGGGGCTGGTCGCTCTACCGATGCAGAGTTCTGCCATTTCCTTGACATCTCATTAGGTTCTGCCAATGAAGTTGAGACTCAATTGTTGATCTCGAAAAATCTACAGTAAATTTCAGAAGAAAATTATCAAACATTATTAGAAAAACTTACAGGGATACAGAAACAGCTAACAGGACTAATAGCGTCTATACGACAAAAATAATAGTTCCCGTTCCCGTTCCCGTTCCCGTTATCTCATTATGACTGCAATAGAATTTGAAAACATCAGTAAACAGTACCGCTTGGGCTTGGTTTCCACTGGTACCATTGCCCATGATCTGAATCGTTGGTGGACCATGAATATCCTCCGAAAGGAAGATCCTTATCTGAAAATCGGTGAGACCAATGATCGCTCTAAGAAGGGTAATAGTGAATATGTATGGGCTTTGAAGGACATCAACTTCAAAGTTGAGCAAGGGGATGTTGTAGGCATCATAGGTAAGAATGGTGCTGGTAAGAGTACCCTCCTCAAGCTTCTCTCCCGTGTTACAATACCGACGACAGGAGAAATTCGTGCCCGTGGCCGTATCGCCTCCCTGTTGGAAGTCGGTACTGGTTTCCATCCTGAGATGACTGGCCGCGAGAATATCTATCTGAATGGTGCTATTATGGGTATGACCAAGGCCGAAGTGTCTAATAAGCTCGATGAGATTGTTGACTTCTCCGGATGTGAGCGTTATATAGACACTCCTGTCAAACGTTATTCCTCAGGTATGACAGTCCGCCTCGGTTTTGCCATAGCTGCCCACTTGGAACCTGAAATCCTTGTTGTTGATGAGGTTCTTGCTGTCGGTGATGCCGAGTTCCAAAAGAAGGCAATCGGTAAGATGAAGGATGTCAGTCAGGGGGGAGGTCGCACCGTTTTGTTTGTTAGTCACAATATGGCCGCCGTAAAGAGTCTTTGCAAGAAAGGTGTGTTGTTAGAGAATGGTATGGTGAAGGAAACTGGTCTTATTGATGATATTGTAGGCCATTATCTTCGTGGGGATAGTGAGATTGCAAATTATAGATGTTGGAAAACTCCTCAAATTAAAGGCCAAGGTTTTGAGTTGTTAAAAATGGGAGTGCGGAAAAGGAATGGAGATTGGAATGACGTCATAGGAGTTGACTCAGAAATTGAATTATCAGTTATGTATAGGTTAACATCACCATACGAGAAATTGCACTTAACATTTCATCTGAAAAATGAACAAGGACAAAAGATTTTCTCGTTTAGCGGTGGAGGCACAGATGTTCCACTATATCATGATAGTGGCGTTTACGAACAAAAATGCCATATCCCTTCGCATTTTTTGAATTGGGGAAGTTATTCTGTTGATATTTATGTTGTAGTTAATCAACATCATTCGTTTGTGAGAGATTTTGATGTTGTATCATTTACTGTAGTAAATGGTTCTAATGCAATTGGTACATTTATGGGTAAGGAACCTGGAGATATTACTCCACATTTTGAATTTGAGGAAATTAAAACGCGAATGTAATGGAGAAAGTCAGAGTTGCAAATATTATAGTCCCTGACAAATTTATTGATGGTGTAATTGAGTGTCAAACGCTTTTTCCTTTAATGTCACATGATTATTTATATGTTTCAGACATTCCATTGGGTCAGAATCAATATTTAAAAAGAGTTGATCAAATTGTATGTGTGAGCCCTTCAAATTTTATAGATTATCTTGTAAAGAATGAATATAATGCTGTTTTTCTACATAATTTTACATCGTTACACCCATCATTAACATGTCGAATTCCACTAACAATAAAAGTTTTTTGGTTTGCATGGGGAGCTGATATTTATGAACGTCCGTATAAGAAAAGTTTTGTCCCTGTTCCCTTATATAAAAAGGAAACGATAAAATTTATTGAAGAGCAAAACAACAAGAATAATACAGGATTAACAAAATGTCAGAAAATTAAGATTAAAATTTCGGATTATATTAGATCGTTTCGAAAGAACAATATAATAGATGATGTTAATTATAAGGCTTTACAGCATGTTGATTACTTTTCTGGTGTTTTGTCATACGAATATGATCTGATGAAACAAAATTTGCAGTTTCGGGCTAAGAGAGTTGAATATTCTTATCCAGGAGGACTCAATTCATTTCCAGATCCCAATATGCAAATTGTATTGTCAAAAGGTAGTGGCAATATTTTGTTGGGGAATTCTGGCAGTATGACTAACAATCATCTCGATGCACTTGCTCTTTTGAGAAAAATAGATTTACAGGATAAAAAAATAATATTACCGATGAGTTATGGGGGGAATAATATATATTTAGATAAAGTGAAAAATGTTGCAAAAAAATATTTTGAAGAAAGGGTGATAGTTTTGTCGGATTATTTGCCAATAAAGGATTATAACAATATTATAAAAGAATGTAATGTGGCTGTCTTCTATACAGAACGTCAGCAGGCAGTGGGTAATATTTGCATGGCAATTTTCAACGGACAAAAAATATTTCTTTCTGAAACTTGTGGTATGTACAGTTTTTTTTTAGAAAAGGGCTTGGTTGTTTTTTCAATTCAATCAGATTTGTGTGATAAAAGCATTAGGGAACCTTTAACAAAAAAACAGGTAGAAAATAATATTAGAATAATTTCTAATTACTATTGTAAGGATAAATATATAGAGCGTCTGAAAAATATTTATAATTGTATATGTTAAACAACCAAGAGATATAAACTTAAGAAATGGCAGATAATACAATGGAAAGTTCTGTAAATGTTCTGTTTGTTTCCAATGATTGGGATGGAAAAGGCGGCGCATGTATGTCTTTGATTGATATGATTTCGAGTGTTAGAAACAAAATATATCCAATTGTTTTACTAAAATACGAAGGAGAAGTATCACGAAAAATGGAAGAATTGGGTATAGAGTTTATCATTTGCCCATTTTGTGATATTATTATGGATTCTAACTGGAAAACATATTTAAAAAAATATGCGAGGGTGAATTATCGGTATTTTCATATGAACTACATTTGTGTTCATAAAGTCTGCGATTTGCTTAAAAACCGCAAGATATCGATTGTTCATTCAAACTCATCAGCAATGGACATTGGGAAGGATCTTGCAAAAGCTTTGCATGCAAAACATGTATGGCATATACGTGAATTTTTAGATATAGATTATAACCATCGTGTTTTGAATGGACGTTTATGGCATAGATGGAAGTTGAATCAAGCAGATGCTAGAATCGCAATATCAAAAAGTGTAAAGGAACATTGGAATTTAAGAAATGAACAAACATTTATAATAAGTAATGCAGTAAGGAGTAGAAAAGATGCAGTTTTGGATCTTGAAAAGGAGAAGTATGTACTGTTTTGTGCTGCTTATCTCCTTGAAAAAAAAGGGGCTTTTTTTACTGTAGAAGCTTTTGGCCAATCAGGATTGTCTGAGAATGGATTTAAACTTGTTATGGTTGGTGCATATTCAGAAGAGAACAAGGAGAAATTACTGGCAATCGCAGAACAATATAAAATAAAGGACAAATTAATTTTGGCAGGGTATAGTCAGAATGTTAAACCTTTTTTCCAGAAAGCAAAGCTGTTTGTTATGGCATCTGAACATGAAGCGCTAGGACGAGTTACGATAGAAGCACTGTTTTATGGTTGTTTGGTGGCAGCTCGTTCAACTGGTGGGTCATTGGAGATTATTCATGATGGCGAAAATGGCTTCTTCTTTAATAATGTGGCAGAATGTGCTGCGTTAATGAGGAAATTATGTCTCAAAGATAATAGAGATATACTGATAAAAGCTCAAAGTGATGCTATAGATAATTATTCGATAGAAAATTATTCTAAGAAAATTTTGAAAGTTTACGAATCTGTCCTGTGATTTTTAATTCATTTAGGGATATGCTTAAATTTTCAATTATTACGATTAATTATAATAATCTAGTAGGATTAGAGAAAACCTTCCAAAGTGTGATTTCGCAAAATTGTGATTTTGCGGAATATCTGATAATTGATGGTGGTAGCACTGACGGAAGTGATGAGTTTATTCGTTCGCATGCAGATCGTTTGTGTTATTGGGTGAGTGAACCAGACAACGGAGTCTATCATGCAATGAATAAAGGTATATGTCATGCGACAGGTGAATATTGTCTTTTTATGAATGCTGGAGATGTTTTTTATTCTGATCATGTCCTTAATGACGTTAAGGATTGTCTTAATCAGAATAAGGCTGATTTTTTGGTTGGAAACACACTTTATGTAGATCAATTTGGGAAGGAAAAATGGCATCGAATCTCACCATCAATAATTACAGCATCATTATTGTTTAGTACTGCCTTGTGTCATCAGTCAACTTTTATAAAACGAGAAATTCTCTTAGATGAACCTTATGATGAAACCTTAAAATATGTGAGTGATTGGAAACACATGTTTCATCAAATAGTATTCCAGAACCGGTCATACCAGAAATTGGATTTCTATGTTTCAATTTATGACTTTACAGGGATGTCCTCGACAAATGTTCAGGGGGTTGCAGATGAGCGTAGAAATTACCTTCAGCAATGTTTGCCAAAACTAATATACAAAGATTATGAGTATTATACTGATTATAAACTAGTGTTGCTGGATAGAAAAAAGAGTCGAGTGTTGTATGATTTTGTTCAGATATTCCTTTCAAAGGATAAATGGTATAGTGTAAAAGTCTTTTTGTATAATCTGCTCTTCCATAGATAAAAATGTCTTGATGAAAATGGTTGGTTTAACAATATAATAATGAAAAATAAATACAAGGTATCTGTCATTATACCGGTTTATCAAGCAGAATGTTATATAGAACGTTGCGTGCGGTCTCTTTTCGAGCAAACGATGGATGATATCCAGTATGTATTTGTTGATGATTGTACTCCGGATAAGTCTATTGAGATTATTTCTCGCTTATTGCTTGAATTTACTGATAGAAATGATGATGTCGTCATTGTAAAACATCATCAAAACATGGGACAGGCTGCAGCCCGGAATAGTGGACTTTGTAAGGCCTGTGGAGAATACATCGGATGGGTAGACGCAGATGATTACGTTGATAGTTCCATGTTTATGAAACTATATGAGACAGCGCAAATAAACGAAGCTGATATAGTCTGTTGCGATATTGTACGAGAACGAAGAGAAGGAATGACAAAAGAAGAATTCTCATACGAAAAAGAATCGAAAGACGATGTAATGAAACATATAGAGGGTGGCGTTTATTCTGCCTTATGGAACAAAATCATTCGTCGTTCTTTGTATGAAGAGAATCATATAAGGTTTGCTAATGGTGTAAACATGTGGGATGATCTGTCTGTGACTTTGCCTTTAAGATATTTCTCTAAAAAAACGATAGTGATACATGAAACGCTGTATGTTTACAATAATATGAACGATTCTTCCATTACCATGTCACATCGTTCTTTGATACATCAAATGCAAATGGTGCGATGTTTAGAGTATTTACTTGATAGAATGAATAATTCTATGCCCCCCAAACATTTGCTGACATTATTAGAGTTTGGATTTAAGACAAAGGAGTTTTTGTTATATCCACCTTATTTTAATCTGATGCAATGGCGTGAGTGCATATCAGAATCAAACCGGTATGTGATGTCATATGCTTATATTCCTTTCATAAAAAAGATAAAGTTTTATTTTTGTTTAAAGTTTCCTTATTTTCTTATTAATAATTTTTTAAAAAAACATTATAAACTGTAATGAAGGACGAACTTAAGAAGAAAATATTAGAATTAACGCGTGAGTATTATCGTGAGGTGCATGCACCTCAGCCTGCTTTTGAGGCGGGTAAGACGCGTGTTAACTATGGTGGCCGCTACTTTGATGACGAAGAGATGGTTAATCTGGTAGATGCCTCGCTGGACTTCTGGCTGACGGCAGGACCTTGGGCGCATAAGTTTGAGACGAGATTGGCTAAATGGCTGGGCGTGAAGTATTGCTCACTTTGTAATTCTGGGTCATCTGCCAATTTGCTGGCTTTCTCTGCCCTGACGGCACCAGAACTTGGCGACAGGCAGATAAAGCGGGGCGACGAGGTGATTACTGTAGCAGCTGGATTCCCTACAACAGTAGCTTGTATAGTGCAGTATGGTGCTGTGCCAGTTTTCGTTGATATGAGTATCGAGGAGGGCAATATAGACACGACACAATTAGAGGCAGCCTTCAGTCCTAAGACCAGGGCTGTGATGATAGCACATTCATTGGGTAATCCCTTCAATATTCAAGCGGTGGTTGATTTCTGTAAGAAGCACAACCTGTGGCTGGTCGAGGATAACTGCGATGCTCTTGGATCAGAGTATTTCATTGATGGTGAATGGAAGAAAACGGGAACCATTGGTGATATCGGTACAAGTAGCTTTTATCCTCCTCACCATATGACGATGGGTGAGGGTGGTGCAGTATATACCAATAATCCTGAGTTGCATAAGTATGTGAACTCCTATCGTGACTGGGGCCGTGACTGCTGGTGTGTAGGTGGTGTTGACAATACTTGTGGCTGTCGCTTTACAGGACAGTTCGGCCAGCTTCCTGCTGGATACGACCATAAGTATGTATATAGTCATTTGGGCTATAATCTCAAGGCAACCGACCTTCAGGCTGCCATTGGCTGTGCACAGTTGGAGAAACTGGACTTTATAGTCAAGCGGCGTCGTGAGAATTTCGACACCATGTATCATGGTTTGAAGGATGTAAAGGGCCTGTTGCTTCCTGAACCTCAAAAGAATTCAAAGCCCAGTTGGTTCGGCTTCTTCATCACGGTGAGGGAAGATGCTGGCTATACCCGTAATGAACTGACGAAGTATCTGGAGGATCACAAGGTGCAGACACGTAACCTGTTTGCAGGCAACCTGCTGAGGCATCCCGCCTTTGAACAGTATGTTGAGGGCAAGGATTATCGTGTAGTTGGTGGAGCGCTTCCTGTCACAGACGCTATTATGCGTGACTCTTTCTGGCTTGGCCTCTATCCAGGCATGACGCCCGAGAAACTGCAGTACATGATTGATACGATAAAAGCATTTGTTGCTTCGAAATTATGAAGGTTGTATTATTAGCTGGCGGATTTGGCTCTCGCATTAGCGAGGAGTCGGTATATAGGCCAAAGCCCATGATTGAGATTGGAGGCATGCCTATACTGTGGCATATTATGAAAGAGTATGCCTATTACGGGCATAATGAATTCATTATTTGTGCAGGCTATAAACAAGAATATATCAAGGAGTGGTTTGCCAACTACTTCCTGCATAACTCCGATGTGAGTTTTGACTTCCGGCAGGGGCAGAACAAGATGACCATCCATGAAAGCCATTTGGAACCATGGAAGGTAACTGTGGTTGATACGGGTTATAACACGATGACGGGTGGACGTATCAAACGCATCCGGCAATATGTAGGCAACGAACCGTTCTTTATGACTTATGGAGATGGTGTCTGCGATGTGGATATCAACAAACTGTTGGCATTCCATCAGAGCCACGGCAAGATTGCCACCTTGACTGCTGTCAAGATGGCACAGGACAAAGGTGTGTTGAATATCACAAAAGATTTTGCAGTAAAATCCTTCCGCGAGAAAAATCTTTCAGATGGGGCTCCTATCAATGCTGGTTATATGGTACTGGAGCCGAGAATCTTTGATTATCTGACAGACGATTCAACTATTTTGGAGAAAGAGCCGTTAGAGACGTTAGCTTATGAGGGGGAGTTAATGTCATATATCCATGAAGGTTTTTGGCAGTGTATGGATAATATCCGTGAAAAGGAAATCTTGGAAAAACTATTGGCAAACAATGCTGCTCCTTGGAAGAAATGGGAACGCGAGGTGCCTAAAGTGTAAAAAGAATGATTGATATATTTAATGGTGCTTTCCATGGAAAGCGAGTCTTGGTAACGGGGCATACTGGCTTTAAAGGTTCATGGCTGACCATCTGGCTTCATGAGATGGGAGCAGAGGTTGTAGGAGTTGGTTTGGAACCCTACTCTCAGAAAGACAATTACGTACTTTCTGGAATTGGGAACAAGATTTATGCCGACCTTCGTGCCGACATCCGTGACAGCCAGAAGATGAAGGACATCTTTACCAAGTATCAACCTGAAATCATTTTTCATTTAGCGGCTCAGCCCTTGGTACGTCTCAGTTATGAGATTCCTGTAGAAACCTATGAAACCAATGTGATGGGTAGCATCAACATCATGGAGGCTTGCCGTGTGACTGAATCTGTGAAGGTGGTTGTGATGATAACTACAGATAAATGCTACGAGAACAAAGAGCAAATCTGGGGCTATCGTGAGGATGAACCCATGGGTGGCTATGACCCCTACTCCAGTAGTAAGGGGGCAGCAGAGATTGCCATCAACTCCTGGCGCAGGAGTTTCTTTAATCCTACTGACTATGGTACGAAGCATCATGTATCTATTGCCAGTGTCCGTGCCGGTAATGTGGTGGGGGGAGGCGATTGGGCGAAGGATCGCATTGTACCCGACTGCATCCGAGCTATGGAGGTCAATCAGCCCATAGAAATCCGTTCTCCGAAGGCCATTCGTCCTTGGCAGCATGTATTAGAGCCACTTTCCGGCTATCTGCTCCTTGCTAGTAAGATGCTTCAGGAACCGACAAAATATTGTGAGGGCTGGAACTTCGGCCCTCGTATGGAGAGCATCACCCCTGTGTGGGATGTGGCTGCCATGCTAATCAAATATTACGGAAATGGTGAGTTGAAGGATGTGTCAGACCCCCACGCACTCCATGAGGCCAACCTTTTGATGCTGGATATCAGTAAGGCCAAATTCCAGTTAGGTTGGGAACCCCGCACGAATATCAGCGAATGTTGCGAACTGACAGCCGATTGGTATAAACGCTATCAGCAGCAAGACGTATATTGCTTATGTGTCGAACAAATTAACATGTTCACTAAAAAATGAAAATTATAAAGACTCCTTTTGAAGGATTGTTAGTGTTGGAAACTATGTATTTCTGCGATGAACGTGGCGGTTTCCAGAAACTATTTAATTACGATTTCTTTGTAGAAAATGGCTTGGCGACAGATTTCAAGGAGTTTTATTATTCTGTCAACAAGAAAGGTGTCAGACGTGGCATGCATTTTCAGATACCTCCCCATGACCATGTAAAAGTGGTATATGTTAGTATGGGTAGGATCCAGGATGTAGTTGTTGATATTCGTAAGTCGTCACCTACCTTTGGTAAGTGTTTCTCTATAGAGTTGGATGGCAATTCTGCTCGTTATTTGTATATCCCAAAGGGGTTTGCACACGGTTTCCTGTCTTTGGAGGATAATACCATTGTCAATTATGCACAGACCACATGCTATAATAAGGCGTGTGATTGTGGTATAGATCAGGATTCCATTGGTTTTGACTGGGAGATGAAGGATGTTATTGTTTCTGAACGGGATTTATCTTTTCCCGAGTTGAAAGATTTTGAGACTCCATTTACGCTATGAATATTCTGATTACAGGAGCAACAGGTTTCGTGGGAAGACATTTAGTTCCCGCATTGAAACAAAAAGGTCACGAATTGCATATTCTGGTGAGACCAAGTTCTCAATATGGCAAATATGGCTTTGATAAGGTATGTGTTTTTGATGATGACATCAGTTCCCTTGGAATATATTTAGAAGAGAATAGGATAGATGGTGTTATTCATCTGGCTTCCCTGTATCTGGCAGAGCATCAGAGCAATCAGGTAAAAGATTTGGTTTTGTCAAATATCTATTTAGGTACCGCTTTGTTAGAAGCATGTAAAATAGCGGGAACGAAATGGTTTCTCAATACCGGAACGATATGGCAGAATTATCAAGTTCCTGATAAGTCTGATATCTATTGTCCGGTAAACTTATATGCAGCCACAAAACAGGCTTTTATGACAATGGCTAAATACTATACAGAAACATGCGGTATGAAGTTTTGTACATTGAAGCTATGTGACACCTATGGCCCAGGTGATACACGTCGAAAAATCTTTTCGCTTTTTGAAGAGATTGCAAAATCCGGGAAAACGCTTGATATGTCGCCTGGAGAGCAATGCATAGATATTATTCATATAGATGATGTTGTTGCCGGTTTCTGTCACTTGGCTGAGATGTTGGGGAGTGAAACCCCAATAAGATCGGAATATGTGTTGTCTTCTGGGAAGAGGGTTCCTTTAAGGGAATTGGCAAAACGCTATGAAGAATGCCATCATGTTCGTTTAAACATCAATTGGGGGGGGCGTGCTTATCGACAAAGAGAGGTGATGCGTCCATATTGTGGCCATGTTCTTGATGGTTGGAAACCACAGGTGACGATTTTTTAAGATATTGAGAAAGAATGAAATTTTCATTTGTTATGTCTGCTCATCGTAGCAGATATATTCGGGAGTCTATAGATTCAATATTAGCTCAGAGATTCGATGACTTTGAGTTGCTAGTCGTTGACGATGTCTCACCAGATGGATTAGATAATATTGTTGCAGAATACGACGATGCAAGAGTTAGCTACCATCAGGTAGAGAAGGACTTAGGGAATTATGATTTGGTTGGCAAATGGAACAAAAGTATCGAGTTTGCTAAGGGGGATTATGTCATTTTGGCTACTGATGATGACCTCTATGAGCCGACACTTCTTTCATCCTTTGCTCCTTTGATTGAGAAATACCCCGATGTTGACTTGTTTAGGGCACGCATTCTAACTATCGATGCGAATGGAACGATAACAAGTATCGACAAGTGCTATAAGGAATACCTCTCCTCCGTAGAGTTTCGCTATCACATGATGCATGGCATGCGGGGAGGCATACCACAGTATATCTTCAAACGTAAGGCGTTGGTGGACAAAGGAGGCTTTGTCAATTTCCCTAAGGCATGGGCTTCCGATGATGCCACCGCCTTAATGATGTCCGACAAGGGTGTTGTCACCAGCCAAGAACATTTGGTGCGGTTCCGTTATAGTGGTGTCAATATCTCCAGCGACAGAAGTCAGGGACTCGAGAAGTTCAAGGCGAGACTGCAATTCTCCAGGTGGCTTCAGGAGCAGCGGGAAGAGACAAACGATATGGCTGATGACTGGCAACGGTTTTACCGGCAGCATGTGGCTGACTATCTGCCGATATACAATAAGATTACGCTGATTTCAACAATGAACGCAATGACGTGGGGACATTGGATAAAGGGCGTACAGATGCTGAAAGACTCTGACTTGTTTTCCCTTAAAGACAAGATCTCTATTGTGCTGAGGTCGTTGCAAACGAGGATTTGAATAATGTCGAACGTAATTCAGAAAAATATTAATGTGGCGAAGAAGCAAAGGCAACCTTGGATAGACATTGCCAAAGGCATACTCATTCTCATAGTTCTGCTTGGGCATGTACAATATTTTGCTCACGACTTTGCCGGGACAGATGATTTCAAGTTTGTTGAGCACACGCACATCTTGTTCATCACATGGTATATGCCAGCTTTCTTCGTCATTACGGGCTATTGCACAAATTTTGAAATCAAGTTTTGGGATTTTCTAATCAAGAATCTCAAAAGCCTGATACTGCCCAGCATTCTGATAGGCGTATTCCTGTCATCGTGGATTACATTGTTCTTTAGTTCGCAGGGGTTGTCATACCAGAATTTCTTGAAACAAAACTACTGGAGTGTTTTGATTACTTGCGGCCCTTGGTTCTTGACGGCATTGTTTGTAGCTAAGATTGTTATGTACTGTATCTTGAAATACGTAAAATGCAATAACATATGGAAGTTTCTGCTATTAATGCTGCTGATGTTGATTGGCTGTTCTTTGTATAATAAGAAGGTTGTGCTTAACCTATGGTATTTTGAACATGCCTTGGTGCTGCTTCCATTTCTGTTCGTTGGAGTCATGTTGCGCAATCACAAGCCACGAAAACATGAGGATGTTATGTTTTTGTTATTGGGGGGGGCATTTCTTGGTGTGGCCATCATGATGAAATACTTTGAAATTGGTTTGGCATGTCCGTATATAGTTGGAATTCTTGGTGTGTTTTGGGGAAACTTTTGGCTATGTTTGTTGATGGGCGTTTCCGGATCTTTGGCACTATTTGTGATATGCCAGAAAATAGGCAAGTGCAGATGGTTGGAATATTTAGGAAAGCATACTTTGACAATCTATCTGTTGCAGGAGAGTGTAATGGTTTTGTTGATTAGGGGCTATGTCTATTGGCAAGTCACAATCCCCGGTGTTATTTCTGTTGTGATATTGATTCTTTCAACAGCGTTTATATGTGCGTGGATAGATGTCTTTATTGAAAGGCATCTATGCTTTTTGAAAGGCAAGTTCTAATTTTTGAAAAGAATATGATTGTCTCCATTATTACCATCAACTATAACAATGCTGAAGGTTTGCGGCGCACGATAGAGAGTGTCGTGTGCCAAACATCACGTGATTACGAATTTGTTGTCATTGACGGTGGAAGTACCGATAGCAGTGTGGATGTTATTAAGGAATATGCTTCAAAGATAGACTATTGGGTGAGTGAGCCCGATGGCGGTATCTATCCGGCAATGAACAAGGGCGTAAAGGCAGCGCATGGTGAGTATTGCATTTTTATGAACTCTGGGGATGAGTTCTATTCAAAGGATGTCATTGAAAATGTTGTTAAACAAGGACTGAGAGAAGATATCGTATGTGGCGACATCTGTTTTAGTGAGAGTAATATTTCACCAAACCCGGATAAGGTCACGATGCGGACATTCTATAAAAGCACATTGTATCATCAGGCCAGCTTTATCAAGACCAAGCTGCTGAGGGAACATCCCTACGATGAGGCGATGCGCAGTGCTGCCGACTGGAAGTTCTTTATGCATGAGTTGGTCTATCGTAATGCATCATATAGGCATATCTCTATAGTGATAGCTCGTTTTGAGGGTGGTGGTATCAGTATGATAAACAGCGAAATATCCCGTAAGGAAGTTCGGACGGAGTTGGAGAAGTGCCTTCCAGAACGAATTCTGGCAGACTATGAGGATTATGTATTTGGCTGCACCCCATATCGTCAGTTGTTTACGACGGTGGAGCAGATACCCCCTGTTCGGCAAATCGTGTATCGTGTGAATGTGCTCCTGCTGAGAGTACTGAACTTACGGCTTAGGAGTGAATGGATTAAGAAACTGAAGTTTGGAAATGGAGAAAAATAAGAAACTTTCCATCATAACCATCAACTACAACAATCGGGATGGTCTGAGAAAGACAATAGAAAGTGTTGTCAGTCAGACTTTTTTGGATTTTGAGTATGTTGTCATTGATGGAGGCAGCACAGACGGTAGCGTAGAGATTATTAAAGAATATGCTGACAAGATAGACTATTGGGTTAGTGAGCGCGACAAGGGTATTTACAATGCAATGAATAAGGGTGCCTTTGCTGCTCATGGGGAGTATCTGCTGTTTTTGAATTCTGGGGATGCCCTGTGCGAAAAGAATGTTTTAACAGTTGTCTTTAATCATTCGTTTAATGCAGATGTGGTATGCGGAAATATCATCAATGACAGAGGCGGCTCAATGGAAGCACCAGAAGAGGTAACGATGGAATATTTCATTCTTGGCAGCTTGCCTCATCCATCGTCTTTTATCAAAAGATCATTGTTTGATACCCATCCTTACGATGAGAGATTTAAAATAGCGGGCGACCGGGAGTTTTTCATGTATCATTTGATTGCTCGTAATGTGACTTATCAGCATATTAATATCAATGTAACACTTTTTGACACAACAGGGATTAGCTGTTCAACAAGTGCAGACCAGCACGATACAGAGTTGAGAAAAGAGGCAATCGCTCGAATACTTCCTCCAAGAGTGGCAGAAGATTTTTCTGTCTTTATGGGAAAGAAGGATGATTACAACCGGCTGTTTTATACGGTTGGGAAGTCCCGGCTGAAGAAATTGGTATATGCGGTTGTTGTTTTTCTTCTGAAAATTGTTATGCTGAATAGGGGGTGGATTAGAAAATTTAAATTAGTTTATTAATTGAATTTATGTGCAAATCATTATAATAATATGACAGTTAAAAAGAAGAAATTGAGTTTTGTCATACCTATG
>JAEEGI010015694.1_pt1 | contig 15734 bp, 12 predicted proteins | sample 8958751 | NCBI WGS metagenome assembly JAEEGI01 (sample SAMN16246545, study PRJNA631951) | gut metagenome | biome: gut microbiome; feature: rumen; material: KS-attached | host: Bos | place: Iran: Karaj | collected 2018-10
TACGGTGACGACGCAGGGCATCATCGCTTACTGCAACATCGCGAGCAAGAAGCCGGTCTATGATATGAGCCGCAGCGTGCTCACGCTTGTCGATGCCGTACAGGATCCGGGCAACCTCGGAACGCTCTTCCGCACGAGCCTCGGTTTTGGTTCTAACGGCATGATTCTCGGTCGCGGTACCGTGAGCCCGTTCAACCCGAAGGTTGTCCGCGGTTCCTCGGGCACGTTCCTTCGCGTTCCGTTTGAATTCGATGTAGATCTTGTCGATCAAATTAATTTCCTCCGCAGCAAGGGCTACACCATCATCGCAACGGATTTGCATGCCAAGCAGTCCCTCCGCGAAATCCCGAGCCACAAGCTCCGCAAGATGGCGTTCCTCGTGGGTAACGAAGGTGCCGGCACGAACCCGTACTTCATCGAACTCGCCGACGAAACGGTGAAGATTCCGATGAGCAGCGAACTTGAATCTCTGAACGTGGCTGTCGCCCACGGCATTCTCTCTTACGAAGCCGCCCAGATTCAGGAGGAATTGAAGTAATGACGTGCTTTTACGATCGCCTTGAACAGCGTATTGCGAAGTGCGGTAACCCGGTCTGCATGGGCATGGACCCTGTGCTCAAGCTCATCCCGCTTGAAGGTACTCCCGAAGACCGCATCAAGCGTTTCTATTCCGACATTCTGGAATGCTGCCTCAAGCGTAACGTGCAGCCTGCCGTCGTGAAGCCGAACAGCGCTTATTACGAATGCGTGAGCGTGCAGTCGATGCTTGTTTTGCAGCAGCTCATTGCCGATTACCGAAGCGCAGGCATTCCTGTTATTTTGGATGCAAAGCGCGGTGACATTGGCAAGTCCAGTGCCGCTTACGCAAACGCTGCCTACGATGTCTATCGTGCTGACGCCGTGACCGTCTCCCCGTGGATGGGTGCCGATTCCGTCGGTCCGTTCATTCGCGAAAACAGCGAGAACGGCGCCTACGTGCTCCTCCGCACGAGTAACAAGGGCGCTCACGACTTCCAGGATTTGCAAATCCGCGATGCCGCCCAGGCTTTCTATTCCGTTGCAGACAAGATTGTGGAATGGGACAAGGGGCAGGGTTACCTTGGTGCTGTTGTCGGCGCCACGAATCCGGGCGAGCTTGAAAATATTACGCGTTACTTGGCTCAAGAAACCAAGTACGAAATTCCGTTCCTCATTCCGGGCGTGTCCATTCCGGGCGTACCTGGCGGTCAGGGCGGCGACGCAAAAACTGTTCTCAAGGCTATCGAAAACGGTGGCGGCAAACGCAAGTTCCATGTGCTCAATTCCAGCAGCGGACTCAACTTTGCCTGGCAGCGCAACGATACACCGGCGAACTACGCAAACGATTGCGTCGATGCACTCGAACGCTTAGCGGATAGCCTCCGCTAAGCGGAGTTATAAGTTCTAAGTTACTAGTTACTAGAAACGTTCTTATTGCAATCTCTAGTAACTATTAACTAGTAACTAGTAACTACTAACTATTAACTAGTAACTAATCATGCGTTTCCTTGTTGCTATCATAACTGCTATTGCCATCATCGCGCTTGCGTTCCATTACGCAAAGCCGTTGCCTGGCACGAATTTCGATGAATCCTTCTTGCCGAAGGCTTCGTCTGTTCGCTATGTAGCTGCAGGTCATGATGCATCTGTGGCAGGGCTTTTCTGGATCAAGGGCCTCACGGAACTGGGCGAAAGCTACCTCACTGGCAAGGAATATGCATATCTCGGTCATGTGGCTGAACTTTCGACGAGTCTTGATTCGCTGTTCTATACGCCGTATTACTTTGTCGGTGGCGTGACTCCGGTCGATGCTCCCGATACTTCGGACTTTTCGGTTTTGCGCCGCGCGTCACGCGTTTATCCTGAGAACTGGCGCCTCTCGCTTTACTTTGCGCTGCGACTTGCCCGTGGTCCGTACCCCAATAGGACGGAAGCGGCAAATGTGATGCGCAAGTATTTCGATAGCCCCGATACGACGATTCCCGACCACATCCGCACGATTTATCGCAGCTTTGAACTCGATTCCATGCAGACAGAAACGGCGCTGGAAACAGTTTTGAACGACGTGATGCAGCCGCGCTTCAAAAAGTTCCGTGCGAGCTTCTATGTTAAGATTCTCAAGCTCCTTGGCTACAAAAGCTTAATCAAGGATTACGACAACGATCAGGAATATCAGAAGGTAAAGTACCTCGTCGATAACATGGCCGATGGCAAAATTCATCCGTCGATAGTTTATCGTGAACTCCTTGCCATGAAGAAGCCTGAAGAGCCCGCACCTGCGGATTCGACTGCAGTTCCGGCAGATTCGACAGCTTCCGCTGATACAACTGCGGCGGTTCCCGTAGATACGACGACATCAAAAATCGCGATTGATGCAAATGCAAAAGTCGCGAATACGAATGAAAAAACCGCAAACGTTGCGGATACTTTAAAAAAGAAGTAATCGATTACTTTATTAAATAAACAAAGCGGACTTTCGTTCGCTTATTTCGTGCAGCGCTTGGCGTTGTTTGGAAGTCCCATCAGCTCGAATGCAGTCTTGCAGCGGTCGAATACTTTCTTTGCTTCGGACGCATTGGTTTTGCTTAAAAATTCACCGCGGTGGTAAAGGATGGTTGCCGTTGTAAATGGCATGTTTGCTTCCACGGATTTTGCTTCTGCTTCGCGGTAAAGCGAATCGGCGTTACCGGACTTTTGCAAATCGGCCAGGCGGGCTTCCGTCCAGAAGTAGATTCCCGTGTCGTCGTCGGTGCTTTTGCCGACCATCTTGAGTGCTTGTGCTGCTTTTTCGCTGTTGCGGCTTCCGGCGTAGGCGATAGCGCATTCCGAATAAAACGCGCCTTGCAGTTGGTCTTCGAGCTTGTCGAGAACGTCTTCATCGAAGCCTTCGCAAAGTTGAATCGCTTCGGAGTATTTTTCGGTGGCGTTTTTCAAAGCCATTTTCGCTTTGACGAGCATACCTCTGGTCGAACGGTCCATGCCTTCGTTTTCAACATAGTTCAGCAATGAATCGGCCATGTCGTAATCGAGGCTCTTCGTGCGGATTTGCCCCATTGCAATGAAAATGCGGGCTTCGGAACGTCTGTCCGCTTCTTTGCGGCTTGCGACAAGGGCGCGTTCCAGTTGCGAGTATCCCTTGGCGAATTTCCCGGCATTTATGGACTTCTGCGCACGAGAAGCGAGCATCCCCGATTCCGAGGCATATACTGCAGATGCGCTAAGCGCCATGCAAAGAGCCATTTTTATAGACTTGCGCATTACCATAGCGTCTCTCCGATAAACGGTACGGAATCGTGCTTTGGAATATTGCTTCTGAAAAGCCACATCTTGGACATGCCGGTCATTAAGTCATCCGCGTTTTGCAAGGTGTTTTCCGTCGTATTTATGAAGTCCTGCAAACCATTTGTGACCGAGCTGAAATTGGTGACGAGATTGTCCATGCGGCCGACCGTCGTGTCCATGGAATTCAGAATATTCGTAACTTGGTTCGGCAAAGTCTTGAATTCGTTGAGCAAATTGCCCATAGTGATTGTCACTTCGTTGCTCCGGTTGAGGAGCGACGGAACTCCGCTGTTCATCGTGTCTAGCAGGACCGAGGTCTTGGAAAGAACGCTTTTGCTGAGTAAGGTGATATCGTTAAATCTGTTGATTTGCCTGTCGATGTTGTCGTAAAGTGCGCGCGAACCGAACAATGCGCCCACCGTCGTTCCGGTGTCCAACGCCATGGCGACAAGTTCGTCGGCAGCATCGACAAGGTGGCTTACGCGGCCTAAAAGTTCGTTCGTAGTTTCGAGGATTGTTTCGATATCCTGGGCCTTGCCTGCCGGGAGAGATTCTCCGTCGCTTAGCACGCGGCCTTTGCCTTTTTTGATGTCAATATTGATAACACGGGCCGAAATCATGTTCTGGTCGCGGATGGCATACACAATAGCGCTATCGGTAATCATCGGCTGGAATTCTTGGCGGATGGAAAACTCCATGAGCACGCCATTGCCATCGGGCTTGATTTGCATGTCTGAAATTTGTCCGACATCGACACCGCTAATCTGTACACGGGTACCCGGTCTAAGGCCTAAGGCTTTTTCAAAGTTACTGTAGAGTTTGTACTCCTGGGATTTGATGACTCCTGTGTCAAAAAGGTAGTGGTAAAGCACCAGCGAAAAAATCATGACGGCAACAGTGCTCATTACGCCGACCAGGAGGCCGGACATTTCCATCCAGTTAATCTGTTTTATCTTTCGAAAAGCCATTGTTTGCGAAAAAATATAAATAGATTATATTATCAAATTGTAATAAAAAGAAAATTTATGAGGAAATATGGAATTTTTTGATTTTTTAAATACTGCCGTGACTCCGTATCATACGGTGGATTGTCTTAAATCCCAGTTTGAAGCAAACTCTTTTACAAATTTTGAAATTGGGATGGGACTAGAAGCCGGCAGAGCGTATTTTGCTTGTCGCGGGGCATCGATTATTGCGTTCCGCACTCCCAAACAGTGGAATGGTTCGTCGCGGTTTCGGATTGCGCTTGCGCATACGGATTTCCCGGCGCTTAAGGTTTCCCCGAATCCAGATGGAATGAATGCGGGTGTCTGTACGCTCCACACGGAGGTTTATGGTTCGCCGCTTTATACGAGCTGGCTCGACCGCGACCTTGGCTATGCGGGGATGCTTGCGTATGTGGATGCGGCGGATTCTGCGACGCTCAAGACAAAACTGTTCCGTGGCGCGAAACTTTTCAGGATTCCGCAGTTGGCAGTTCACTTGAACAGGAACGTGAACCAGGACGGACTCAAGGTGAATCCGCAGGTGGATTTCAACGCTTTGTGGTGTGGTGCCGCACAGGACGGAAATAAGAATTTATTTGTAACTGCGCTTGAAAAGGAACTCCCCGAAGGGGCGCGTCTGGTGGATTTCGATGTACAGCTGTTCGACGCCCAACTGGCCAATCGCGGCGGGCTTGACGACGAGTGGATTTATTCCGGAAGGCTCGACAACTTGAGCAGTTGCCATGCGATTGCAGAGGCTATTGTGAGCGCCGAGTCCGCTAAAAACGATTGCTTTGTCGCCTGCTTCTTCAACAACGAAGAAATCGGTTCCACGACCCGCGAAGGTGCCGCCGGCAATTTCCTCAAGTCCATCCTCTCGTCTATCATCAAGGTTGGTGAGCCTGTCGAACCACTCTCGTCTATATTAGCTGATTCCCTTGCGTTATCAATTGACATGGCTCATGCAGCCCACCCGAACCACATGGAAAAACATGAACCGAATCATGCGCCGCTATTGGGTAAAGGCATTGTGCTGAAGACAAATTCTCAAAAGCGTTATGCGAGCGATTTGATGAGTTCCGCCAAACTCCGCTTGCTTTGCGAACAGGCGGGTATCCCGCTCCAGGTGTTCATTACGCGTAACGACATGCCGTGCGGAAGTACTGTTGGCCCGACGGTATCGGCAAACCTCGGAATCCCGACGGTCGATATCGGCGAACCCATGCTCAGCATGCACAGCATCCGCGAGATGATGGCCTCAAGCGACCATGCCGATATGATAAAATTATTGAAAACGTTTTATCGGTAGGGATTAGGAACGTCATCCTGATTGCGAAGCAAGAAGAATCCAGTTATGTTTTGGCCTGGATGTTTCGCTTCGCTCAACATGACGTTTTCATTTTTAACTTTTAATTTTTCATTCCTAACCACTAACCACTAACCACTAACCACTAATCACTGTTTACTCTCTCTCGTCTCTCGTCTATATATCCCCGCCAACGGTTGATTCACGATGACGCTTATTGGGGAATACTTGATGATAAAGTAAATAACCGCAATGAGCGCAACCGAAAACGATGTCATCGCGCTGTTGAAAAGAATGTATTGCGGGTCGCTTACCGGAAGATTGTAAACGTTTGCCCACCATTCAGGACAAAGTTTGGACCGGAATAGCGGGAACGCCAGAATTTGATGGAATGCCAAAAGAGCGAGGTTCATTTCGACAGGTTTTGCAAAAACTGGGTTTGTAATCCCGCGGCAGATGAGGATAAAGCCGATTGAACCCATGACGGCGTTGGGCAGTATAAGGTAATACGGCATGAAGTAGCGAGAGAACATTTCCAAATGGCGATGCTCAATCTCGTAATGGTATTGACTGATAAAATAGGTGCCAGTCATCAAGGCAAGTCCAATAAGGAGAGCGCGGATGCGTTTCTTTGTGACAAAGTTGTACAGTCCGGAAAGCTTTTGATGGTGAAATGCAAATCCTACATAGGTAAAGATTGTCCCGAAAAACGCCGCATCAAAATTCCAAACTAATGCGACATTGTGGAACTGATTGAAGAGAATGCCTATTCCCAAGAGCAAAAGCGACAATATACCCATGAGCCATAGTCTGCCTTTGGCTAAACGGTGGAATCCAAAGAGAATGATGTCGGTAAAGAATAGTGCCGGCAAGAACCAGATAGCGAACAACCTCATTTGGTTGATGACGTTTGCTATCCCTATGATGATGAAATGGTCGGGAATTGGATTGTTGAGTAGCCATTTGACAAATAAATCGAGTAAAACGCAAATGATACCTAGCCCGAACATCGGAACAATGTAGCGCTGGAGCTTTTTGACAAGAAAGTCGCCAAACTTTTGGCCCTCGATTTTTAGCGTCATCCCGTTCAATACAAAGAAAACGGGTAAATGAAATGCAAATACAAAGGCTACAAAATTGCTTTCCTTGACGCTATGCGTGAACACGACTAAAATCATGGCAAGGAACTTGGCGACGTCAATATATTCGATTCTTTTCGGTTTCATACTGGATTTTTAAGATTTTTCTCAAAAATAAAAATTTTTTGATGCTTGGAATTTACAAAATAACGGCTATAAAATACGTTGCGTGTTATATGCAACAAGTAGAACAAAATTAACGTTATTTCTGGCTGCAAAGAAGATTTTTTACGTAGAAAATTGTTATTATTTCACCCATGCAAAATGAAAGTTTCGTTAGACGGCTTTGGAGAAGGATGCCCCGCAATTCCCTGATGGGCCAGTTTGTGCGCTATCTTGTGACAGGTGGGCTTGCCTTTGTTGTGGATTTTGGGCTTTTTGCACTTTGTCTTTACAAGTTTGAATGGCATTACTTGCTAGCAAATTTGGCTGGGCTTGTTGCTGGGCTTGTGCTCAATTACATCATGAGCATTGTTTGGGTATTTTCGGAATGCAAACGCGTTCTCGAGAACAGAAAGACGGCGGAGTTCGGCATTTTTGCCGTGGTCGGGTTGGCGGGCGTCGGCATCAACCAACTGCTCATGTATTTGATGGTGGGGCAATTCGGGTGGAACGAGATGGCTTCCAAAATTGTGGCGGCTGTCTTGGTGCTGATGTGGAATTTTGGTGCCCGAAAGATGATGCTTTTCCGGGAACGGAAAACGGCTTGATTTTAGAATATAAATATTATAGGAAGGATTGAATGACTACTGAAAAAGAATTTAAGAAAATTGCTGTAATTGCTGGTGCAGGCCCTGCGGGTTTAACCGCGGCGTTGGAACTTTTGCGAACGACAGATGTTAAACCTGTGATTTTTGAAGCAGAAGACGTCATTGGCGGTATCTCGCGTACGGCGCGCTACAACGGCAACCGCATGGATATTGGCGGTCACCGCTTTTTTAGCAAGAGCGATACGGTAATGGATTGGTGGCAGGGGATTTTGCCGCTCCAGGGTGTTGCAAGTAAGGACGACATCGCGATTGGCCGCACGGTTCCGCTGGCGGACGGCGGCCCCGATCCGGAGAAGACGGACTACGTGATGCTTTGCCGCAGCCGCCTTTCGCGAATTCTCTTTTTGCGCAAGTTGTTCAATTACCCCATCAGCTTGAACGGCGACACGATTCGCAACCTTGGGCTTTGGCGCATGATGAAAATCGGCCTTAGCTACATCAAGGTGCAGTTGATGCCCGCCCGCAAAGAAAATAGTCTCGAAGATTTTATGATTAACCGCTTCGGCGTGGAACTCTACCGCACGTTCTTCCGCGATTACACCGAAAAGGTGTGGGGCGTACCGTGCAGCAAGATTAGCCCCGACTGGGGCGGCCAGCGCATCAAGGGCCTCTCGATTACGAAAACCGTGGTGCATGCTGTCAAGCAGATTTTTGCCGGCAAGAAGAATGCGGAAGGTGCTGCTGACGGCGCCAACGGAGCAGACATCCGCCAGAAGGACACGGAAACTAGCCTTATCGGACAGTTCCTTTACCCGAAATTCGGTCCGGGCCAGCTTTGGGAAACGGTTGCCGAGAAGGTGCAGGAAATGGGCGGCAAGATTGTTATGAACGCCCGCGTGGTTGGCGTGAATCGCGACGGAACTGGTAAATGTGTCGAAAGCGTCGTCGTGGATTACGGACGCTATACGGAAACGGTCCCGTGCGATTACTTCCTCTCGACGATGCCGGTGAAAGAACTCGTCGCCGCAATGGATAACGAAAAGAATCCCGTGCCCTCCGAAGTGCGCCGCGTCTCTGACGGTCTCGTCTATCGCGACTTCATTACCGTGGGCCTCCTTTTGGACAAACTTGAAATCAAGAATCCGGCAAAGCCGGGTACACCCGAAAGCAAGCTCAAGTTCGTTGCCGACAACTGGATTTACGTGCAGGAATCCGACGTGAAACTTGGCCGTATTCAGATATTCAACAACTGGAGCCCGTATCTTGTCGCCGACCCTGAAAAAGTGTGGATAGGCCTTGAATACTTTGCCACCGAAGGCGATGATATGTGGAACATGCCCGATGCGGACTTCATCAAGTTCGCGATTGCGGAACTCGACAAGATTGACGTGGCAAGGCCCGAGTCTGTTCGCGATTCCGTGGTGTTCCACATCAAGAAGGCCTACCCTGCCTACTTCGGTACTTATGGTGAGTTCGACAAAGTCCGTGAATATGTGGACCCGATTGATAATTTGTTCCTAATGGGCCGCAATGGCATGCATAAGTACAACAACATGGACCACAGCATGCTCGCCGCCATGGAAGTTGTCAAGTGCATCCGCGAAGGTTGCAGCGACAAGACTGCGCTTTGGAGCGTGAACAGCGAAGAGGAATACCACGAAGGTAAAAAGTAATGCGAAGCTTCGTTAAGCGGGAACTACCCTTGATTCTAGGGATGGCTCTTTTTGTCGTCCTCTCGTATGTGTTTAATCCAGAAATAAAGAATGTCGTGCTGCACCGGCAAGGGACCGATTCTGCAACGGTTATGCCGGTAAGCGTTCCGATGGAAGATGGAGAAAACTTTACTGTTGAAATGGATGTTTCCGCTGGCTTTGCAAGCAATTTTTACTTGAATATCCATCCTGATGATTGCGTTACAGATTTTGTTGTTAATGATGTGAAGTTGCCGTTTGAGCGCTATCCTGGTTATTGCGACTGGAATCGGGGCTTTATCCTAAACAAAGCTGAAATCGTAAAGAATCTAGGCAAGGATGTTTCTGATTTGCACATTAAGATCTCGCTGCAGAATAGCGGTGGCCCCGGCGGCCTCACTGCTGTCATTAACGGCGGTGGATTTTGGTTAGGCTTTTTCTCGGTGATGTTTTTCTTGCTGCTTGGCGCGCTCATCTTTTTGATTGGAGCCCGTCTTAAGCTAAGACGCAGCTTGCTTCTCGTTTTCTTTATCGGGCTTGTTTTGCGCGTAGGCTACACCAGCGAAACGTCCTATGGCCAACGTGGGCACGACGTAGGTGGCCATGAGCATTACATGAAGATTGTTGCGGAAGAAAATCGCATTCCCTCATCGGATGATTGCTGGACTTGCTACCATCCGCCTGTTTATTTTGTCATGAGTGCAGGCGTGTGGAAATTGTCTAATCTCATGAAATGCTCGCCGCAGAATGCCGTCAAGTGGTTTGATTTCCTCATTTCGCTTGTTGCGCTCGGCTTTGGACTTGCTTGCCTCAAAAACGTGTTGAGTGGAACACCGCTCTTTGCAGCAGCGCTTTTGTGGAGTGTCTGGCCGAGTTTTATTTTGGCTTCGCCACGGCTCGGGAACGACATCCTCTTTTACGCGATGCATGCGGTCGCGTTGTGGGGTTGCCTCAAGTACGTCCGCACAAGCTACGGAAAGTATTTCATTGTTGCGGTTGTGGCGTCGTTTATCGCCTATTGGACAAAATCGACGGCGGTCATCACCTTTGGTGTTCTCGGGCTTACAGCTTTACTCATGCTTTTCAAGAATCCACGTGCCTGGAGCCGCTCAGAACGCGTTGGCGTAGGGCTCTTTTTGGCCGCCTCTATTACGGTGGCGTGCGTTGCCTTGACGCATGATGTCGTTGGAAACGCAAGTGGTAACGACAACACCGTACTTGTCCGCAATGATCCGGGGAATTTCCTCTTCTTCGATTTCAAGACGTTCTTGACGCAACCTTATACAGACCCGTGGCACGATGAACTCGGTCGCCAGTTCTTCTGGAATTACCTCGCGAAGACTTCGCTGTTCGGTGAATTTAAGTTGTTGACAACGCCCAAGGGACTTTGGCTTGCCTCCATTATAAGCGCCTGCTTTGTGGCCTTACTCGGTTTTGGACTTCGCGGATTTTGGAAATCCCGTTGGGACAAAGTTCAAGTGGTGTTGGCTGTACAAGCGTTCCTTTTCTTTGCGGCGATGATTACGCTCCGCTTGAAATACCCGTTCTCCTGCAGCAACGATTTCCGCTACATTGTGCCCGTCCTTTTGAGTTGCCTGCCCTGGGCGGCCTTGGGTTTTTGCGGAGATGGGTCATCGAGAATACTTAAAGTTTGCGGCTGGGGCACTGTTGTGCTGTTTGCTGCTTGCAGTTCCATTTTATTGTTGAGTTTATAATATGTTCATGTATAAGTTCCGAAACAACTTGAAACTATTTATACTTTGGGGCACGATTTGCTTGCTCGCCAATGTTATTTGTACTGCAAGTACTCCTTACGATGGAGATCAGAGTTTTTGGGTGGGCTGGGTCCGACAGCTGATGGACGGTGGTTTTGGTGGATTCAATGGGAACTACCCGCCGCTCTATGTCTTTTGGCTTTGGGTCGTTGCACAAATCCATGCTCTTTTGAATTTTACGGTCGATAAAACTTTTTTCTTGAAGTTTATTTGTCTTTGGCCGGTGTTTTTCTCGCACTTGTTCCTTGTCGATTGGCTTTGCCGTATTACGGAAAAATTCAATTATCCGCAATGGAAAAAACATCTGTTGCTCGCTTTTGTCGCCTTGAATCCGGCCTTGTTGATGAATGGCCCTGTATGGGGACAAGTGGATTTATTGCCGGTTGTGCTTGCTGTTCTTGCTATTTATTGCATTAGCCGTCCGCGTTATATATTCCTCGCTTCGATGCTGTACTTGCTCTCGCTACTGGCGAAGTTCCAGATGATAGCGTTCTTGCCTATCTTTGGCGGTCTCTTTATCCGCAACTGGAGAACGTCCTGGAAAGGTATTCCGCTTGCTGTTGTTGGTGCCGCGGTTGTTTTGCTCCCGTTCGCCATTGGCGGGAACCTCTTGCCGATGCTTACGAGAGCGTATGTGCAGACGACGAGCCAGTATCCGTATGCGACTATGAATGCTGCTAATTTGTGGATTCTGCTTGTGGGAAACGCGGCTCCGGACAATGTCCCGATTTGGGGTGTGAGTGCCGATGGCATAGGCGCGTTGCTGAAGCCGTCGAATCTTGGAAGAATCCTTTTTGTCCTGGTTTCTGTATTTGTCCTGGTGAAATCTATTCTTTGCAAGAACATTCGGACTGCGTTTGCGCTTTGTTCATTGAACGGTCTTGCTTTTTTCATGTTGTTACCGGGAATGCATGAACGTTATTTGCTGTATGCTGTGCCCATGGCGATTTGTTGGTTCGTGTGGGATATGCGTCGTGGCGGAATCCCTTGCCTTTTGATTACGCTTGTCGCTTCGTTGAATGTAAACTTGATCAATCCGTTCCGGGGTAACGATGTGTGGAACACGTTATCGGTGGCGGGATGCATTGCTTTAATCATATTGCTTTGTACCGTTGCTATGCCGAACGTAATAAATAAGGTTGTATGTGAAATAAAAAAGGTTCCGTTCCCGTCGTGGACGCCGTATGCGCTGCTGTCTTTAATCCTTTTGGTGGAAGGCGGTTATATCGCTTACCGTAATAGGCCGGTTGTTGCTCCGAAAGGTGAAAACATCGTCCTTCTGGAAAATTTGAGCATACGCCAGTCAGAACAGGGCTACGGAACGCCGAAGATAAACCGGTCTGTAGATTCGCACATGCTGATTGTAGGGAAACGGGTCTATAAAAATGGTTTGGGAGCGCATGCCCCGTCGAAATTTGTCTATGATCTTCCGAAAAACGCAGATACCTTGTTTATTGGCGCCGGAATTGATGACGAATGTTATGACCAAGGTAGTGCCATATTTATTATAAGGGTTGACGGTAAAGAAGTTTGGCGCAGTCCATTAGTGCGCGGCGTAGATTCAGCCTTCTTTACTCAGGTTCCGTTACAAGGTGCGACATTGCTGGAACTTGAAACGGATCCGGACGGTCCCAATAACTGTGACCATACCGACTGGCTGAATGGTTATATCAAATTAAAGTAAATGAATTCGCACAATTTAATAATGGAAAAAATCAATTATGAAATACATCAAGACACCTGAATTTATTGCTGTTGCTTGTTTTATCCTCTTCTTTGTTTTGGGGATTATAAGCAAAATTTCCATTGAGAATGTAAGCTTTGTGCAGAACGGAACTTCTGAAAAAGTTTCCATTCCGCTTCTTAGGGATATCGAAGTCAATAATCCGTTCAATATGGAATTTGACGTGGTTAGTCCGTTCAATTTCTCTTATGATTTGATGATAGTTCCCGACGATTGTGCGGATCGTATCAAAATAGGTGAGCATGCGATGGATCTTTCGGATGTCCGTGGCCATTGCGACTATTCAAAGGGATTTACGCTAGGTGATAGTGTGCTTGCTCCTTATCGTCAAGGAGAAAAAACGCATTATTCGGTGACGTTGCATAATGGTGGCGGTCCCGGTGGATTTATGGCCTTTATAAAGATGAATTCTCTTGCTGGTCGTGTAATCCATGTTCTTGCTTTAATCTCGCTTGCGCTGTTCTTTGCTTTTGTCGCTCGACGTTTGCGGATGGGCAAAACCTTGATAGTCCTTCTCTTTTTGGGGATACTTTTCCGTTCGTTTTTCTACTTAGCCATTCCGTATAAAACGTTTTCGATGGATGTGGAAGGGCATATTGAATATATTCAATACGTTATAAACAACCATTCCATTCCGGGTAAAGATGAATGCTGGTCGTGCTACCATCCGCCTGTGTATTACATTGCTGCAGCGCCATCTTATGTTTTGGGTGAATACCTTGGGATGCAGGGAACCACGGGGCTTCAGGCCTTTAGCTTGTTACTTTCGGTACTGACAACATTCTTTGGCCTCCTGTTCCTGAAAAAGATTCTGGAACGAGGTCCTGCTTTAGTTTTGTCTTCGGCACTTTGGGTCTTTTGGCCGTTGATGATTCTAGTTGCGCCCCGCATCGGGAATGACCAACTGTTTTTCTTTTTGCATGTTTTGTGCGTGTGGGCAGGAATCTGCTATGTCAAGGATTGCCGTGGAAAGTATTTGATAATGTCCGTCATTGCCGCTGCTCTTGCGATGTGGACTAAATCGACGGGGATTGTATCTCTTGGAATGGTTTTCGTGTTTGCGGTAAGTGGATTCTTCGCAAATCGTCGTTGGCAATCGCTGTCGAAGTCCGAAATTATTTCGTGGATTTTGTTTGTTGCCGCTGCTATTCATTTTGCTGTTCGTAAGTTATTGGGCGATGAACTTGTCGGAAATGCCAATGCCTTGAATTCGGGAATGAGAGTCCCGAATGAGACTGCCAACTATCTGTATTTTGATTTGCAGAATTTCTTGATGCAACCGTTTACAAGCGGTTGGGACAGCTCCATGGGGCGTGACTATTTTTGGAACTATATGCTTAAAAGTTCGATGTTTGGCGAATGGACAATGCTTTCGACTCCGGCGGGACGTTTCTGGGCTACAATGATGAGTGTTTTCTTGCTTGGGCTTATCGTGTATGCAATTCGCGGTTTTTGGAGAACGCGGCTTAATCTATCTCATTGGATACTTTTGTTACAGGGAGTTGCTTTTATTGCTTCGCTGATGGCTCTGCGAATCAAGTATCCGTTTGGGTGCAGCAATGATTTCAGATACATTCTGCCGGTTCTTTTAAGTTTCTGTCCGTTTGTTGCGATAGGTGTTACGTTGAAAGGTTCTTCTGTAAAATGGAAGGTCGTGGGCTATTCTCTAGTCTTTGCGTTTATCGCGAGCAGTACCGTTTTATACATAATGCTGATGTAAAAACATTTTTATGTTTTGATGCTTGTCATGCCCGCCACTGTGCGGGCATCTTCTGTATAAATGTTTATGTAGAAGTTGTGGATGTAGATAATCCTGAATCGGGTTTGTGGTAGGTAGTTACAAAGGCGTATGGTAGGGTGGAACCGGGAAACAGTCCCGATGGCAAAGCAAAGAATTCTTGTCCATACAAGATATTTAAAGATTATATTAGATAGTGATAATGACAATAGCCAAGGTTATGGGGATTCCATAAGCAAAATCGAACATATTCCTTATGGGGTGTTGCAGGTCTTGTTCCCGCCATATAAGAAGAAGGAGTAAAAAATGAGCTGTTTCCGTAACATTCTCTTAATGATAATTTTAATGTTAACATGTGCCTCTTTTGCATTTGATCGCGATTTTGTTGATGCGAATTTATGGCATGGCTATTTTGATATAATGAATTTACTCGATGATGAAGGAAATTACGAAAAATCTTATTCGACAATGGATTCTATTGATGGAATTTACTTGTTTGTAGAAGGCGGTTGGGATGGCCCATGTTGTGTTTCTCCATATCATTTAAGATTGTCTATTGGAAAAAATATGATGCGTATGCAAAAAGACAGTGTATGGGTTCTTGTAAATTCTGCGGATAGGGATTCGCTGAATTCTGAATTGAAAAAGGGAAATTCACTCTCAATGGAAAAATTTAAGAAGTTGGAATTTGATTCATCGCATGTACAATATGTAATTAGTAGTTCCGTTTCTTCAGAAATTGAAATTAATATTCAGAGGGATTCGGTCCATTCTGATTATTATATTCTGTATCAAAAGAGGGATTTATTCGCGGCTCTTTGCGGAATAACATCTCGGATTTGTTATTACCAAATTGCTTGTTTTTATCGAGATGATGGATTGCTTGTTTTTGATTCCATTCCCGATGCTTTCCATTTAGTAATCTCTGAGGGTTGTCCTGATGGTGGCGGATCTTCTTTACAACCTATGGTCCGTAACCTAAAAAAACAGAATGAATGGAATAAATTATACAAAGTCAACGGTGTTCCTGCAATCAGAAATTCTTCAAATATTGTCATCCGCAATAATAAACAATCAAAACTCCAACTCAAAGGAAAACATTAATATGAAAAAACGGATTGTTACAATCTATCCAGAAGTGTAACTGATTTTAGAATGTTGAAGTAGTTTTTAAAATATGAATGGGCTTTTTGCGTTTGCAGAAGCCCATTCTTCGCTCAATACTTTGCTTTTTCACCTGTTCTTTTTGTATATTCTAGCCGTAGAAAATAGATAGTGAAATGCTATTGACCAATGGCCAACGACCATTGGCTAACAACTGTTGACTAATGGCTATTATATGAAG
>JAEEGI010015697.1_pt1 | contig 15733 bp, 6 predicted proteins | sample 8958751 | NCBI WGS metagenome assembly JAEEGI01 (sample SAMN16246545, study PRJNA631951) | gut metagenome | biome: gut microbiome; feature: rumen; material: KS-attached | host: Bos | place: Iran: Karaj | collected 2018-10
ATAAAATATTATCTTTTTTTAATAATGAATATTTCCTTCAATATAATTTATTTTAATGATCATAAAGATCTTTCAAAATTATTAAATTTATTTATAAATAATTGATTAAATAATCTAAATTTTAATATTTATATTTTAAATATTTAAATAGATTTATTTTAAATAAATTTTTTTATATTATTTATCATTAATAATAAAAACAAAGTATTTGTATTATATAAAATTAATTTTATAAATTTCAATAAAATAAAATTAAAACTTATTCATTATTGTATAAATTATTTAAAGAAATTTATAAAGGAGTATCACTTCATTTAATATAAATGGAAATAAAATAAAGATTAAATAATTTAATAAATAGATGATTAAAATTTTATTGTTTAAATAGTATAACTTTATAGATTAAAAACATAAAAATTGAATCAAATATATCAAAATTTATTCATTTATTAACTTAATATTTTTATTATTTAATAATTTTAATATAAAATATTATGAAAATAACAAAGTATATCTTTAAAAGATGAAAACCATCATCCAAATAATAGATAATAAAAAGAAATTTTATTTCAAATATTTATTTCAAAACATCAAATTTAATAAAACCTTTAGTGAGCAAGAAGCATTGACTATATAATATTTTTTTTGAGCTGGAAATATAATATCTAACAGAATAAAATTGAAATTCAATGAATTAATCAAAATATTTGTTGAATAAATAATCATAAATCTTATAATATATATATAATTTATATATTGAAAATCATCAAATTAGATAAAGAGAAATACTATGATAAAGATTTTGTTTTTTCTTTTTTTATCATGAACCATGTCTAATTAAATAATTTTTTGGAATTTTATGCTGATGTTTGAATTTAAATACAGTTCTATTCATGTAAAAACCTAAAAGGAAAAACTTGAGTTATGATTGTTTAAGATATAATTTTGACAGATATTTGAAATTGTAAATTTAGAAGCTTTAAAATTTAGAGAAAGTGTTAATTGGAAATGAATTTAATTTTTTTACAAATTTTTTTTAATTAGAAAGTAAGTTGACTAAAGATAAAATAATGAAAATGGAATAAATTTAGATGATAATAATATAAATGAAATAATGATGAAATAAGACTAAACAATAAATAAGATTTTTAAATATTAATATTTATAAAAATGAACGGAAATTAATTGATAATTTCTCTATTAAAAAGATTGAAATGTTTTTATTTCTTGAGTTAATGATATTGCTGAAAAAAAGGAGTAATGCCTTTTGATTATAATTTAGGAATTTGACTTAAATTGAGAGAATTAGATAAACTTCAAGATTATGGTAGGTATATATTTTAAATTGATTTTATGTTAACTAATAATAGAAAAGAAAAAGAGGATTTTTAAATATATATTTTTATTATTTAATTATAAAACATTAAAAAAAGAAACAAAAAACTACAAATAAGTTAATAAGTTATAGAAAAATATAATTAAAAAAAAAAATAAAAATATTGTTTGATAAAATTTTAAATAATGTCAAAATCAAAATTACAAACTTTAGGAAGATATATAATAGATGATTCAATTCCAGATATCAATTCTTTTGTAAACCCAGAAGGTAAATTATTTAGCACAGAAATATCAATGACAGCACCAGATAATAAATATATATTTTCAAAACAATTTAGAAAATATCCAAGAGGGAGAAATATAATAAGTGGAAGATTATATAAATCTGTAGATATTGATCCAGATAGATTTAATTTATTAAATACTGTTAAAAAAATAAGAAAATCAATTTATGAGTCTTCAAGTGATATTTTTAATCAAAAAATAGCATATGATGAAAAAACATTTGATTATGTTTATAAACCTAGATTACAAATTATGGAATATAATGAAAGAAAAGCAAATAGATTAACTAATAAAGATGGTTCTTTAAGAGATTTTTTAAGAGAAAGTAAGCAAACTGGAATTAATAATTATATGATTAAGAATTTACAAGAAGAAAGTCAAAAATTAAATAATCTTGGATTAGAATTAGATAGAACAATTGAAAATAAAGAAATAAATTATTGTAATAATAATAATATCTTTGATAATTGTATTCATGAGCAAAATGAAGCTTCTAAAACTATTGTTGATTATTTAATTAATTTAGAAGATTTAAATAGACAATTGGCAAATGAAAAAGAAAAAGAAAAAAAAATAAAAAAAACAATAGAAGATGAAATGGAAAGAATTTTACAAGATTTAGAATCTTTAAGAGAATCTTGTAAATTTGTTACAAAAGTAATTGAAATTGATAAAAATAAATTTAATGAAAAAATAATTGGAAAAAGTTATAAAAATTCATTAGATCCAAATGATAAACCTGATTTTGGTGATTTAACAGCAAAAACAATAGAAAATTATAAATTTTGTTTAGAGAGAAATGAAAATGAAGAAGAAGAATTAAATGAACAATTAAATGATCCAAATATAATGATGTTAAAATTTACTGAAATTGAAGATAGAATAATAAGATTAATAAATGAAATTCATATAATGCAAATTGAAGAAAGAATTAAAAAATCAGAAATTAAAACTACTATTCATGATATGAATGAAAGATTAGTTTTTCATGAAAAAGAATTAGAAGATTTAAAAAATTTATGTAAATTTGAAGAAAAAGAAATCAATAATATTGAAAGATCAAATATTCATATTAAAAGTTGTGAAGAAGATTTAATTAAAGAATTATACTTACATGTTTTATTAATTCAAGGTTTACCTCTTAAAATAAATCCAAATATGAAAATTGTAGATCTTACTAAAGATTGTATTCAAAAAATAAGATCAAAAGAAATTAAATTAACAAATTTAATGTTTGATTTAGAAAAAATTGAATCAGAAGAACCAAAACTTTTTAATAAAATTCTTAATGAGAGAAAAGCTGTTAATAAAGAAAATAAATATTTAGAACAAAAAAATCTATTAGAACAAGAAAGAGAAGAAAAAAAAAAAGAATCAAATGAAAGAATTCAAAAAGTTGTTATTAAATCTAGAAAAACAGAAGCTCCTTTTAGAACATTTAAAAAAATAGAACCTAAAGATATTATTAAAGAAGATGAGTTTGAAGAGTATGATATTATGTTTTATTAACTTTATATTTATCATTAATTCAATTTTAATTAAATATAAACAATAAAAAAAGAAATAAAATGTCTTATTTATTTTAAAATATTTAATACGAAATTCATTTTTTAATTTATTCTAAGAATAAAAATTTTATATATTTTTCAGATATAATTAATCTTAATTTATTTTCTTTTGTTTTTTATATTAGATATATGCTTTTTAAATTCATTAATAATTCATTACTCTTCGGAGAAAGTTTCATTTTTTTTCTAAATTAAGAGATCTAATAGCATTTAATTTAACTATATCAATATAGAGGGTTTGATTTAATAATTAATTGTTTTCTCATTGAACTATTATATATTTCATCGTTAATTTTATCATCAAATAAAATTCTGTAATACCATTGTATATAAAAATATTATTTTATTTATGATTCAATTTATACAGTTCCATTTTCTGTAAGTAGTTGTTCAAATAATTATTATAGTCAATTCCAATTTCATTATTTTTTCCCTTTTTATCAAATTCAGGCAAATAATTTATTTATTTTTCATCTTAATTTTGTTTTTATAAATGTTCTTGTTTACATTCTTATTATCTTTTATTAATCCAAAAACAAACTTTCAAACTGTTTCAATCAGATTCATTTTTTCTTTCACTTTTAAATATAATTATAACAATTTATTAAAAGAATAGGTTTTTATTCTATTTTTCTGATTTAAATTATCGAGTATTTATTCTTTTTTTCTGATAATAATTTTTAATATTATCTAATTCTTTTTCAATGTTATAAAGTTTTATTTTTTTCTTCTAATAGTTTTGATGTTTCTTCTAATTGTTTAATTCTTTCATTTAATTCAATGATTTTTGTTTTACTCTTCGTCCATATTTTTATAAGTATAAATAAAATTTTGAAAAATAAATTAATCTATGATATAAAATACATTTTATTATTGATAAATAATTTTTTTAAGTTTTTTTGATTATTTATATTTGTTGCCATAAATTGATGTTTGATTTAGTGAATTATAGATAGATTTTTTTTAATTGATTAAATCTTTTTGGAAGATTTGTTAAAACAATCAAAGTTAAATTGTGACTTATAAATTAAATCATATAAATTAATATATTCGTCAATTTATTGTACAAGAATTAAAAATGACTTTTACTAGATATGTATTCTCAAAAAATTTGTATAAATAAAAAAATAGAAAAAATTATTATTTCAAAAAAACAAAATATCAATTTTTATAATTTATCATACAAGACAAGAATAAATATAATAAATGAAAGAATAAAATTATATAAAATTATAAAATTAATTATTTAATTGAAATCTTTTTATACTATTAAAAATTCTTTTAAGAAAGCAATGTTCAGTACTTAAATTATTATAAGTTTCACCATTACCAATATAATGACAACCACATTCACAATCTTCTTTTAAAGAAATTATACAAATAATAAAAGACATTTTTATATTAAAAAATTGAAAGCAACTTTTAGCAACATTATTAGAATTATTTAAAGGATCAATAATAACTAATTCACTTCCAATTTGAATATTTTTGAAATTAATTTCATTTTCATTTAATTTAGCATAAATTACATATTTAGTTGGATCAAATTTTAATCCATAATAATTAATAAAATCAAAAAATAATTTACCTAAATTATCTTCATTAATAGAAATATCAATTTCCATTCTTTTTTGAGCTTGAAGAAAAGAAACTATCATTAAAATTAAACCATAAGAAGAAAGACCACCCTTATAAGGATCATTTAAATTAGATATTTTTAAAATATTTTTTAAAACTAAAACTAAAGGTTTTAAACTTTTATACTGTAAAACAAAATTATTAACTAAATCAACACATTTTAATCCAAAATGTTTATCATCTTGAATAGAAATATCAATATGCATATTATTATAAATATCATTTGATATTATTTTTACAATTGGAGTACTTGCTCCTGATAAAAGTTTAATATCTTTAACCCAATTTTTTTGTCTTAAATATTCATAAATTTGACTTAATAATACTTGAATATTATTATTATTATTATTTGGATTTTTTTTATTAATTAAAACAATATCTATATCACTCCAAGGTAAACATAAATTTGTAGCATGAGAACCATATAAATGTACTTTATAATCTTTAAATATTTCATCAATTGAAACTTGAATTATATTTATTAAAGAATCATATAAATTTTGTTCTTTTTCTATATGTTCTTTTATAAATTGTTGATAATCACTTATATCTTTTGATAAACATGAAAAAACATATAATTGGTGATAAGAAAAATGAATGAATTTCTTATTTAAAAATTGAGTTAATGTACTTGAATTATTTTGTTCTAATATATTTTTTGAGTTTTGTTCTAATATTGAATATTTTTCATATAATTCATTAAGTTCAATTTTAGATGTTGTTAAATTTGTTATCAAAGTTTTTTTTTCTTTTTGAAGAATATTTATTTGTTCAAATAAATCATTTATATTTTGTTGATATTTTTTTTCTTTTTCTTGAAATAAAGTTTCTTCTTCTATTATTTTTTCTGTTAATTTCATAGAATTTATATTTTGTTTTTTTAATTCATTTTTTAAGTTATTATTATCTGTTTCATATTTTTTTATAATTTTAGAATTTTCAAGTAATTCTTTCCTTAATTGATTTATTTCTAATTCATAATCTAATTTTTCTTGAGATAAATCTATTGTTAATGTTGGTTGTTTAACTGGATCAATATTTAAAAAAGTATCTAATTTTTGTATTTTATCATTTTTTAATTTATTTGAAAAAAAAATAGGAATTTGAATGGAACTTTTATTTTTTATTCCAAAATTTCTCAGTATTTTAGCAAAAATTAATTTTTGTTTAATTTTATAATTTAATTTTGATTTTTTTGAAAACACATCATTATTATTATTATTATTATTATTATTATTATTATTATTATTATTATTATTTTTAATATTATTCTTTAATTCATTTTTCTCATCATCAAAATTATGAAAATTCTCAATATTATCTTTTTCTAATCTTTCAATAATCATATTACAAATATTATTATTTCCTCTTGCCATAGCAATTTCAAAAGGTTTAACATTATCTTTATTTCCTTCATCAATTTTTAAATCATGACATTTTAAAATAATTTTAATAATATCTAAATTTTCATTTTTAACAGCAATATGTAATATACTATCTTTATCAGGTAAGCTTTGAAAATTAACATCAGCTCCTTTTTCAATTAAAATTAAAAAAATATCTTTTAAATTATTAATAGCAGCTAAACTTAAAGGAGAATGTGAAGCTTGTGTATTTCTTCCTGTTTCAACAATTCCAATACAATTAACATTAATACCATAATTTACAAGTAATTTAACAATATCTAAATTTTCTCCTTTTTCACTTAATATTGTATAAAATAAAGCATTTCTACCATTTTTATCTTTTTTATTGATATCTTGTTTATATTGTAACATAACTTGAATTAAATTTAAATCTCCTTTTAAACATGAATACATTAATCCAGTTACATTATCTTTCTCTTCAATTTTTGGAGATAAATTTTTTGATTTTATTATATAATGAAAATGACAATCTGGCTCAGAACCTTTTTTTAATAAAATATTTATAAATTCTAAAATTATTTTATTTTCTGGAATATATTTTTGTAGAGCTAAACAAAGAGAATCATTTAAATTTTTTTTATCAATTATTTCTTTCGCAAGATATGTATTTAAGGTATCTATATCTGAATTATCTAAAAATTCATTTATTTTTCTTAATGTTTCATTTAAATTATATTTTTTGGATTTTAATAATGAATTATCTTGGATTTTTGAGTTATTATTGGTAGATGAAATTTTTTTTGAAGGGGAGTTATTATTATTATTATTTTGCTTTACTTCCATTTTTTATTATTTAGATTTCAGCCACAAATATTAAAATGTTAAAAATTAATTAAAAATATATATTATTATAATTAAATAAATATTTAATTTGAATATTAATAAAAACAAATAATTTATTTTAAAAAAATTTAAATTCTTCTATAAATTGCTAGTGTAAAGAATAGCTTTATTTAGAAATGAGTATTTCTTGAATTTTTATTTAATCTTTATATAAATTTCAAGAAAAAACCAACAAATTCAAGAACATCACTCTTTAAATTTTTTATATTTTATTTCCTACATTTGTTTTTATTCTATATTAAGTGGATTTATATTTAAATTAAAAAAAATGAAATTGTGATTGGAATGAAGAAAAAAGATTTAACTGAAAAATAGAAAAGATAATTTACATTTGAAAATTAAATATGAATATATATAAGTGAAAACTTGGATGAAAAGAAAATAATTTAAATTTTATTATATTTTAAAAGACAAATTATAAAAACAAAAAAATAAGAATACCAAGTAAAATAAAAAATATTAATGTTAATAATAAACATCTTCAATTCATTTCACTTATTAAATTTATAATTATTTATAACATTTACAAAAATTATTCTTTAATTCTTCATAAAAATTACAACCTCTAACTTCTTCATCAATAAAATTAAATAGACTTTCACCCTTATCACTTTCAAACTTAACTTGATTATAATTCTCATTTCCTAAAATAGCATGAATAAGAGTGTTATAAATATCATAAGGAGTAATTAATTTATTTTGATTAGTTAAAATATTATGATTAAAATTACTAATATTTTTCCCACTAATAATAAATAAATGCGGAAAAGCTCTTTCATACATAAAATTTCCATTAGCCAACCAACCATATAATCTAGGTAAATGTAATCCATGATCACTAACAAAAACAATTAAAGTATCATCAAAATATCCTTTATAATAAAAATCATATAATATCTTAGATAAAGGTTCATCCATATATTTAATAACTTCTCCAGTATCTTCATGAGCCATCATAAAACTTAATCTAAAAACTTTTTTAACATCATTATATTTTTCCCAAAATTGTTTAAAATATTCTAATTCATATTCAATAGGTTGTTTACCATAAAAAATTCTCTTTAAAAAAGAACTAGGACCTCTATTATAAGTAGAAGCAAATTTTTTATCATAATAATTAGGATCACAAAACATTGCTATATTTTCATGATCCCAAAAATAACTTTTAACATTTTTTGAACCTATATTTTTTTCATCATTATATAATGCATGTGAACAATGTTCATATGTATGACCTGTGATATACCCATTTTCTTTAGCATATTTTATAAATTCTATTCCTGAATTACTTTTTTTAGAATTTCCATAAAACATAGGTTGAATATTTATATGAGTATAAAAACCTAAGGAATGAAATTTAAAAAATTCATATGAAGAATAATTTTTTGGGTTTTTTTCCTGATTAAAAGTAAAAAATTTTGAAATGAAATTGGATACATTTTTTAAAGAGTGAATAAAATGAGGACGAGAATTTGAATCAGAAAATAAAATTAAAATATTTTTATATAAGGAATTATTATTATATAATTTTTTCCTTTCTTTTACCAAAGTTTCATTTCTTTTTAAATTAATTGTTATAGTTCCTTCTTCTTTTTCATCATATTTTACAGTTACTTCTGGATATGGATTATCTTCTGTTTCTTCAAATTTTTCCATATCTATCATATTTTGTGGAACATAATTATGAAAATAAAAATTATCAAATATATTTTCAAAATAAACTTTGTTTGTATAGGGAAATCCAAAGTGATTTGAATTTTTGAATTTTTTATTTAAATATTTTATTGCTGTTTCTTTCTTATTATAATTTGGTATTGGTAATTTCTCACTTAAATCAAATACCCCTGAATAATAATACATTTTGCAATTTGGAGGTTTTTTTATCACACATTTTGAGTTATTATAATTTATTAGTTTTGAATTGTTTAATCCCTTATCCCAAAAATCACAACTCGAACGATAAGTAACATAAAATTCATAAATAAAAGGAGAAATTGTAATTGAAGATAAAATAAATAATAATAATTTTTTTTTCTTTATAATTGAATGAATAATTAAAATACAATGATTGATAATAATAAAAAATAAAAAAGTAGCAAGACTAAAAATTAACATTGAAAAACCACCATGATCATTAAAAGTAGTTCCATTATCATAAATATATAATAAAGAATAACCTATAATTATATAAAATAAATGATAGAGATATATTTTTTTCCAAATAATTAATATTATTGTTATTGATACTATTATACCATCAATAATATCTAGAAGGGCCAAAAAAACAAAAATTTTTATAAATGTTGTTACACAATAATTTTCAGCACCACCATGACAACCATATAATGAAATTATATATATAATAAATCCAAAAATATTTAATAGAATTATATTCGTATTTAAATTTTTTATTTTTTTCTTGTTTCTATTATAATCTTTTTCATGAGGATTTTGAATAGAACATGATATTATTTCCTTCTCTTGATTTGATAATTGTTTATATGATATTTTATAATTAGAAGTATTTATTTTTTCTTCATCTGAATCTTTTATTTTTATTGCAATTCCTTTAAAATTATCTTTAATTGATTTTACTTCATATGACATTTATTTTAAAATTATATATATTAAAGGAGTTTTATAAACAAATTTTAAATTTAATATAATTTATATTTATTCTAATTATAAATATAATTTCAAATTTATCATAAGTTTTTGTTTAATATTTTTATCTCCTTTGTAATCATATTCACATATTATTTCTGGATTAAATATCAAATAAATTGATTAAATTTGGAATTGATATAAATTCTCCTATATAATTTAATTTTTAATATAATATATCTTATAATTATTAATAATATCATTTTCATAAATATCGTCTATCAATGTATTCATAAAATTAAATTAATTTTTTATATCTCTTTTTACTTTATAGATATAATCTTCATATTATTATCTTCAAACACTTTCATATAAATAATTATATTTTTATTTATAATAAAATAATTTTGATGAAATAAAATTTATTTGTTTAATTATTCAATAAATATATATTTAATCATAATCAAGTATCAAATTCTTTTAAATTGATTTTAAGATTAATACCGTATTTGATGGTGTCATTGCACTCCCCAACATGCAACAATTATCCAAATAACAGAAAGGTGCAATGACACATCAACATATAATATTTGAGATAGTATGATTTTTTAAGAATCATAATAAATTTAATAAACTATAATGATATAATTAAATAATTATTTATAGTTCTAAAAATGAGGGATGTAATGGCACATCAATATAAAATTGTTTAAAAGTCTAAAAAAAGGGGGGTGCAATGACTCGGGGGTCTAATGTCATCATCAAATATGTAGATAAAAAAAGAATTTAAATGAGAAGAACCAAAACTTATGATATTTTAATAATTAAAAAGTAGAAATAAATTTCAAAATATTTGTTAAAAAATTTAATATATTGATTGAAATAAAGATTATAATTTAATAAAAATTATGTTGCTCATATTCTAACTTCATTTTCTAAATATTTTTTATTTCTTTCATTAATTTAAATATCATAATTATAAAATTTGAATTTTGTTTATTTATTTCTTTAACTCCAAAATTACTTCCAGTATTATTATTTTTCACTTTCTAATATGAACTATATTTATTTGAAGATAAAATTTTACTTAAATATTTAAAAGTTAGTAATAAATTTCAAAATATTTGTTAAAAAATCTTTTATATATGAATTGAAATAAAGATTAATTTAATAAAAATTTAATCATAAAGATAATTAAAATTCTTAAAAAAATGAAAAACTAAAATGTATTAAATAAAGTATATGAAATTAATGGATTGAATTTGATAAATACTTTTAACATTTTCAGAAATTGAGAATTAAAAATATATTTTTCCTTATAATTTCTTTAAATTTGATTAATTTTTTATTTATTTAAAAATTAATTATATAAAAGAAAATAAATCTCAATTTCTCTTTGATAAAATTATAAATCTTGAGTAATATTACTGAAACATATATAAAATAATTGAATTAGTTCACTTTATAATTTCTATTAATATAAATAATGATGATATTTTTTTAATAAAATTATTTATTAATTAATTCAACGATGAATTGAAATTATTAAAATACATTTAAAAAACAAAACATTGAATTTATGGGAATTAAAAAAATGAATCTATTTAATCATTTTATAAAATAAGAAATTTGAGGAAAAATAGAATTTAATCATATTATTTATTAATTATTGCCAAAATAATATATTTTTTTTCAATATCCAAAAAATGTTTATTCAACTTTTTAATGTCTTATTTTTAAATTAGGAAAATCATAAAATCATTATTCAAATATCCAAGATTTGAACTAAAAATAATCTTTCTTTATATTCTAAAATGTAGTTTTCTCTCAATTAATATATGTTTAATATTATTAATAATGGGAATAAACTTTATATATACTATATTCATTTATAATTGAAAAGTCCTATATTTGAATAAGAATTACTATACTACAATATTTTTAGCATAAAATAATTTATTTAATGATGAAAGAAAATAAAAAGAAGAAATTGAATTTACAAAAAAAGCAAAAATTGATTTCGGAAAGAAAATGAGAATTTAAAAAAAGAGAATATATTATGAAAAATGTTGTTTAAATATTATAAAAAACATAAATTTCCCAAATATTAAAAAAACTAAAAAATAAAAATTAAAAGTAAATTATTTTGAAAAAAGGAAGTAATAATAAAAGGAATCTTTAATTTTTTTTTCATAAATAAATTATTTTTATCACTCATATTCCCACCTCCTTATTAATAAAATTAAATTGTATATTTTATCTACATTAATTTATAAACAAATTCTAATTTTTAATTGAATTGAAATATGTTTATGTAATAAATATTAAGTAATTGAATTAAACAATTTTAAATACATTTATAATTAATTGAAAAGTGTATATATTTATTTTTTTTAAGGAAAAAATTAATAAATAACTTTAATATATTTATATTCATTATACTAATTTATTCATAAATTTGTCAAAAAATTAAAAAATAAAAATGAAGAATGGATATGAAAAATTGAAAGAACTTCAAGAAATAATAAATAAAGTAACAGCAATGAAAAAATTATGTAATTAAAAATATATTAACTTCCCATTAGACGTTAAAAAAAGAAATAGAACAAAAAATAAATTAGAAGAAGAGTGTATAAAATTATATTCTGAAAAAATATCAATCAAAAGAATATATGATAAGTTAAATTATAATATAAAAGAAAATAATGAAAAAGGACATAATAAAAATGAAGTATATAAAATAAAACTAATCCCAGAGTATTCAAAATATTTTTCAACTTATCCTGATTTAAAAGATAATATATATAATTTTTTATTTTTTCTTCGAAATCATCAACAAATTATGTTTTATATTCTTTCAAATAAAAATGAGTTAAATTCAAATAAATCATTTATTCATTTAATTTCAGAAAATTTTTATGATAATATTTTAATCTTAAATTATTTAGATGATGAATTTCTTGGATTAATATATAGATTATTAAAATTAGAGATTTCTCAATTAAAAGACACAAAAAATAAAAAGCAATTTTTATTGAATTCAAATTGTTCAAATTTATTAAAAGAAATATGTAATAATAATGAAATCAAATCTTTCTTTAATATGTTATTAAAACCTATTGTTGAAAATATGGAAATGCAAAGTGAATTTAAATGGGAATTTCATTTAAATTCTATTCAAGAAATTATTGATAATTATAAAAAAAAACATATTCAAAATGAATTAAATGAATTATTTAGACCTCAAATTGATATGAATGACTTAAGAAATTCTATAAGTAAAAAAAATAGTTTATTAACAACTGATTTTAATGAAATAAAAAAAGAAAATGAAAAAAGAAAAAAAGAAGAAATGGAAATTGCAAGAAAATATTTTTTTGATAAATATATTCCAGATTTATCAAAAGAAGAATTAGAAAAATTTATGAATAATCAAAATGATATAAGAATGAAACAATTCTGTGAAAGGCAATTAAATAGAATACAAAAAGATGATTTTATTTTTGCAAATCAAGATATAATAGATAATATGATGGGTGTAGATAATTCAACAGAAGTTTTAAATTTATATCAAACTTATTTTTCTTATATTAAAAATGTTATTGATTCAATATTAAATTATTTAATTGATAATATGCATTTAATACCTTATTCTATAAAATGTATTTGTAAAATGATTTCTATTTTAATTAAAAATAGATTTAAAGAAATAAGTGAAATTGAGGAAAATTCATATATTGGAAATTTCTTTTTTAAATTATTATTTTTTGAAATTTTTAAATCTCCTGATTATAAAGGTTTGATTGCTAATTTTATTATATCTCCACAAACAAAATTAAATATTGAAACAGTTATTCAAATTATAGGTAAATTAGCCAAAGGAAATTTTTTTAAATCAACAAAAAATCCAGAATATACTCCTTTTAATTGGTATTTTTTATATACAATGCCTTTATTGTTAGAATTTATTGATAAATTAAAAAATATAGAATTACCTTCTTATTTAGATAAATTATCAAATGGAAAAATAGATGATAATGATTTTCATTATGATTATTTTTCAGAAAATAAAGGTGAAATTATACAATTTCAATCTATATGTTTTAATTTAAAAGATTTTGAAAATATATTTAATTTTATTTATACTAATCAAAAAGAGATTTTAAATTTTATAAAAGAAGAAGAAAAAAATGAATTTGATGAAATGATAAATAAATTATATAATTATAAAGAACAAATAAATAAGCTTATAAAAGAAAATTCTGAACCAACAGTTAATTATTTTGTTATTTCTAAATTAATTTTATCTCCAAAAATATCAAATTCATTTATCATTAAAGAAAATGATAACATAATTATAAATCCAAAAGATTTAAATCCAGAAGATAAATTACAAAATCAATTATTAGGCATTCAAGAATATCTTATTATTTTATTGAGTGAATATAAAAATTTAGATAAAGAAAATTTTAAAGACTGTTCTAATACAATAAATTTACTGAAAGAAATAACTCGGTTAATTCAATTAAAAAATTTAAAAAATAAATTTATTAAAAATCCAATTCCAAATGATTGGTTTGGAGAAGCCTTATTAAAATTATTAGAAGAATTACCTAATGAATATAAAGAAAATGATTATTCTAAAATTTATGAAGAAACAGAAAAAAATCTTTTTTATTCAATGAATAATTTAGATTTTGGTCAATTGAGTGAAATGTCAGAAAAATTAAAATCAGTAATTCAATTACAAGAAATAATAAAAGAAAATGAAAAATTATTAAAAACTGCTATAATAAATAATCAAATATTAAAATTTGTAGAATCATTTCCTGTGAAAATATCATTTAAAATTGAAAATGAAAAAAATAGAATAATTTATTATTGTCCTTTAGATAATGAAGAAACAAAAAAAAAAGAAAAAATAAAATTAATTGATTTTAAACAATGTGAAAAAATAAAAGATTTAATCGAAAATTTTCCCTCATTTATCTCATATATAAAATCAAGAAATAATATAATTGAATTTGATAAAGATTTCCCAGAAAATTTTATAAATTTAAGTAATATAATTCAAAAATATATTCCAAGAGAATTTGAAGGGACAAACCAAGAATTAGAAATTATAAATGAAAAAATAATGGATTTTTTCATGAGTAATATATATGATAAATTATTTTATTCTGAAATAGAAGAAAATGATCATAAATTTTATCAAAAATGTGTTTCTTGTTCTTGGATCGAATTAAGTGATTTAATAGGAAAAAATAATTTAATTTTAGATAATTTTTTACCTATTACAATATCATATATTAAAGAAATTGAAATTGCTAGAACACCTAAAAAAAAATTAGAATTAATTAACCAAATTAAAAGAGTTATTTCTGATACTTATGTTTTTAATACTGGAAAACCTATTATTGAAGTTGATGAATTTTTACCTTCTTTTGCTTTTGCTTTAATCAAAGCTAAACCTAAGAAAGCAGTTTCTAATTTAAATTTTATTAAAGTTTTTTATGATTATAGTAAAGAACAAGCTGTTACTTTTTTTGAAAGTGCTGTTCAATTTTTAACAAATTTAGATTACTCTAATTTAAAGGATATTAGTGAAGAAGATTTTAAAAAAAAATGTGAGGATATTAACAATAAATAAATGAATAATTTAAATATTGTTTTTATAATTATATTAATTTAATTTTATTATTTTATTTTACTTTTTTATTGAAAGCAAATAAAAAAAAATTTTTAAATAAACAATGGAATATTGAAATATTTAAACACTCATCTACCCGTTAGGGAGCGATGGATCCATATAGATTCAAGGTCACTACCTTGGAATTTTTTTTTTAAATAAAAAATTAAAAGTTAATTACTCTATTAACTACGTAATAAATTTTATTGTTTTTATTTTAATTATTTCTTATTATGGGGATTGGGGATTGGGGATTGGGTCCAATCCACCATCCCCAATCCCCAATCCCCCATCCCCACGATCCTTATATATTTCTTTAATTATTTCTTTTAATCATTTAA
>JAEEGI010015703.1_pt1 | contig 15731 bp, 13 predicted proteins | sample 8958751 | NCBI WGS metagenome assembly JAEEGI01 (sample SAMN16246545, study PRJNA631951) | gut metagenome | biome: gut microbiome; feature: rumen; material: KS-attached | host: Bos | place: Iran: Karaj | collected 2018-10
TTGTGCTTTACCCCTTCCACTCTCTGTCTTGCGCTGGCACTTAAGTCAATGATCATGTGATAGTTAACCACGTGTGCCCACTGTTAAACTAGGTGGTCCGTTCGCCCTTCTTATTGATTATTACACAGTTAGGCGCCAGGCCCCAACACCGTTCATTCCTTTTTTATCTTCTTCCTCTTCCTTCCAGGCAGTATCCTGCCAATTGAGATCATTGAAGCGTTTCTTTTCCCAGCCGCAAACGGAAGAAAAAATGGCAGCCTAGCATATTGAGAGCCACCTGTTACGCAAATAAGGCACTTTATGCGTAATGCCTGGCTCAACAAAGCCACCCGACGCGCAAAAATGCCCATAAATGCGTAACAGGTGGCTCCTCTATACAATAAATGAAAAGGAGGCAACTCACTTATGAGTCACCTCCTTCTTATTGTATGCAGCTGTCTATTAGAAGCTGTCGATGGTCACGAGGGTGATCTTGGAGTAGAGGACCGGAACGCCGGCAACGCTCTGGCTGGTCTGGACCGGAGACTTGGAGATGAGACCGTTCACAAGCAGGCCGGTGTTGTAGGCCATGTCGCGCAGGTTCTTGTCAATGGTCATCGTCTGCTTCTTGGCCTTGATATAGGTCTGGGTCATTTCGGAATTGTCCTGACCGGTGATGACCGGCACGTCGGTGATACCGGCTTCCATCAGGGCCTCGATGGCACCCTGGGCCATATTGTCGGAGCTGGCGAGAATCATATCCGGGCACTCACCCTCTGCATAGCTGGCCAGGCGGTCCTCCATTGCCTCCTTACCGTCGGCTACATCCCAACTGTCGGCCTTCACGTCGTTGTACTCCTTCTTGCCGCTCTTGACGATGAGCTGGCCGCCCACAATGTACTTCCGGAGAAGATCCATGGCGCCGTCATAGTAGTCCTTGGCGTTGTTGTCCGTATCGGGACCGGCGAGGATCTCGATGGTCATGGTAGCGGCACCGGAAGAGTGGTAGTGATTGAGGAGGAACATAGCCTGCATACGGCCAATCTCCTTGGTATCGGTGGAGGAGAAGAAATCAATGCAGGAATTGTTCTGGATGAAACGGTCGTGGCAGACCACCTTTACACTGGGATATTGCTCCAGAACCTTGGACTCGTTGATGGCATTATAGTCAATGGGAGTGATCACCAGATACTTGGCACCGCTCTTGATGGCGGTCATGATCTGCTGAACCTGCTGGACGGCACCGTCCTCATTCTCGGGAGCCACGTAGAAAGTGGCGTCGAAACCGTACTGGTCCATTACATCTTCCAGATTCTGCTTATCGATGGCCCAACGGTCAATGATGGAATCGTCCGGAAGCAGCACAGCTACTTTATGGCCGGTGTCTTGATGCTTATAACAGGCGGCGCAAAGCAGGGCTACCGCAGTAATAAACAATGCTTTAACTAAAAAATTCTTTTTCATTTCCTTGATTGTTTGCGTCATTAATCCCTGCAAGATACGAATTATTTTCCGAAAAGCCAATCATCGGTCCCGGAAAGGGAGAGGGCTACACTGTATATCAGGCGCACATTGGCCACCGTTCCGGAGAGGTCCCAGTCGGCCCTGTATTCGTCGGAAGGCTTGTGATACCAAACCGGCATAGGGTACTTGTTGGGGTGCGCCGGATCCACCAGATCCGTACCGTTTTCCCAGACCACGGCGGGGATGCCCTTCTTGACAAAGTTATAATGGTCCGAGCGGAAGAACCACCCGTCGGAATTGTCCTCATCATAGAAAATGTAGCGGCCCTGGGCGGCAGCGGCGGCCTCGAAGTAACGGTCCAGGCGGCTCTGTCCCCCACCCAGGATCACCAGATCCCTGGTAAGTTCGGCCGGGCCGATGCTCTCGAAGTTCAGACAAGCCACCGTCTTGGCCAGCGGGAAGGCCGGGTTGGCGCAGTAGTACTCGGAACCGAACAGCCCGCTCTCCTCCGACGAAGGGAAAAGGAAAAGGATGCTCCTGCGCGGCTTGTGGGGCTGCCGGGTGAATTTACGGGCCGATAACAGCGCGCCTGCCATGCCGCTGGCATTGTCGGCCGCGCCATTGTAGATGTTGTCGCCGGTCTCGTCCGGAGTGCCCATCCCCAGGTGATCCCAGTGGGCGCAGAGCACCACCGCCTCATCGGCCCGGTCCGTGCCGCGAAGGAAGGCTCCCACGTTGCGGGTCTTCTGGATGTTGTACTCCACATCCATCTTCACGTCTCCCTTCACCTTGAGCGGAAAACTCTTGAAGCCGGGCTTCTTGGCCGCAGCCAGGGCGGCGTCCATATCCATTCCGGCGGCGGCGAAGATCTTGCGGGCTCCGTCCTCGTGCAGCCAGCCCTTGACGGCCAGTTCACCGGCGTTGCGGGTGTCCGGGTCAAACAGGGCCAGGTTGTTTTCCATATGGCCGTTCACGCACACGTGCCAGCCGTAACTGGCCGCCTCCGTGTTGTGCAGCACCAGGCAGCCGGCAGCGCCCTGGCGGATGGCCTCTTCAAACTTGTAGAGCCATCGGCCATAATAAGTCATATTGCGTCCGCGGAAAAGACTGGCATCGTAATAGCCGGGGTCGTTGACCATCGCAATCACAATCTTGTCCTTCACGTCTATGCCCTCGTAATCGTCCCAGCCGTACTCCGGGGCGTGGATACCGAAGCCGCAGAAGACATACTCGGCCTTGGACAGCTCTATCTTACGGGTAGCGCGGGAGGTCCAGACAATCAAGTCTTCGGGGTACTTCAGATCGGCCTTTTTCTTTCCTTTGACGCTTATCTTGTTTCCCTCGGGCTTGGACGTGACGGCAATAATCTGGAACTCCTGGAACCAACTGCCGTCAAAAGCAGGCTCCAGGCCCATCTGTTCCAACTCTTTAGCCAGATAGTTAACCGTACGGGTCTCGTACTCGGTCATAGGTTTGCGGCCGCCCAGCTCATCGGAGGCGATGGTCTGGATCCAATTCCGCAGCAACTGCTCATCATCCTGCGCATACGCGCATACACTCAGCAGCATCAGTGCCGGTAACAGGAAACGTTTCATGGCGTGTCATTATTTGTGGTTACAACACAAATATACACAATTATTTCCAAACCGGACTTATGGAAGGGACTGGCTTAGAAAGCGAAGCCGGCGGTGACGTGGATCTGGCGATCGTACAGCCGGACATATTTACTGTAGTAGAGACCCACGGCGGGAAGCTCGTAGCTCAGGTCCACGAAAAAGTGATCCAGCTGAAAGCGGGCACCCACGTGAAGGCCCAAAGTGACCCGGTTCATATGGTGACCTTCCTCAAACTCCACATCGTACCAATCCACCACTTTGGTCTCACTGCTGGTGGACATGGTACCTACAGCCTGGTACAGAGGGTAGAAATTGACATCTGCGCCCAGACGGGGAATGATGATCAGATCAAAGTCCGTCTCGAGACGGTACAGCATCTCCACGGGGAGCTTGATGCTGAGGTTGTGGGTAAGGGTGCTTACGGTTTCGTCCTTTTCCATATGCCAGCCATACTGGATGCCAAGGCCATAGCCCACGTAGAACGGTTTGTTGCTGGAAACAGCGTGGGCATTGGACCAGGACAGGCCCACCCCATTGAAATACGTCCTTTCCTTTGCGTCACCGCCCGTGGACACGTTGAAAATAGGACTGTAGGACACACCTACGGTTCCCATAAAACGGGGATAGTCATATTGTGCACGGGCAGTTGACACGGCGGCGAACAGGACGCCCAAGATTAGAATGATTCTTTTCATTTGAATAGTGTTATTTAGGCTAGACAAAGGTAACAATTATTTCAAAAAGTTTGTACCTTTGGGGTGATGAAACCACATTTCCACTCATTTTCAGGCAGATTGACCCGCAGCATCCTGCTGGTGATGCTGGTCACTATGACCATCGTCTCCCTGCTGATCTTCCTGTTCTCCGCGGGTGGTTCCCTGGCTATGATCAAGGATCACTACCAAGACATCCTGAGCATCACGGACGAGCAGCTGGAAGGTATGCTCAACCTGGTGGAGACCACGTCGATGAACAACGTGGACGAGATTCACGAGCATCTGGACGATCCGGACGGCATCTACGACATCCTGGCCAACGAGCTCAAGCTGAACCCGCACATCGTGGGTATGGCCGTGGCCTTCGTTCCGGATCATTATCCCCAGAAAGGACATTGGTTTGAACCCTATGCCCACCAGAAGGCAGACGGCTCCATCCAGACCTCGCAGCTGGGTTCCGCCACCCACGACTACACCGAATATGAGTGGTTCATCCAAGGCTGCAAAGTGGGCGGAGCCGGCTACTGGTCGGAGCCCTATTACGACGACACCGGAGCCAAGGAAATCCTCTGCTCCTACGTGCTCCCGGTCAAGGACAACTCCGGAAAAGTAGTGGGAGTCTTTTCGGCCGATATGTCCCTGACGGCCCTCACCGAACGGGTGAAGGAGTTCAACCTGGGCGGCGGCATCAGCCACCTGAGCCTGGTCTCCAGAAACCTTCTGGACAAGGAGGAACTCAATGCCTACTGCTTCATCTTAAGCCGCAACGGCGAATACCTGGTGCATCCGGATCCCAACCGCATCCTGCACGACAATTACTTCAACCACCGCAACTCCAAGAAGAACAACAACTACGAGATCATCGGCACCAAGATGCTGGCCGGAGAACACGGAAGCGGCGTGGCAGAGATTGACGGCATCAAGTCCATGGTCTTCTACTCCACCCTCAAGCATACGGGGTGGTCGGCCGCCGTGGTGGTTTCCCAGCGAAGCATCATCCTTCCGGGCGTGATGCTGGGCATCGTCATCCTGCTGCTGCAGGGCATCGGCCTGCTCATCGCCGCCCTGTTCTTCAGACGCTCCATCCAGCGCAGCACCCAGCCGCTCCAGTACCTGGTCCGCTCCACGGAGGAAGTGGCAAAAGGACACTTTGACACCAAACTCCCCGAACTCACCTACCACGACGAAATCCACCAGCTGCGGGACTCCTTCGAGAATATGCAGAAGTCGCTTACCAAGTACGTGAACGAACTCACGGAGGCCACTTCCAAGCAGGCCGCCATCGAGAGCGAACTGCACATTGCCGGCGACATCCAGAAATCGATGCTGCCCAAGACCCTCCCGGAGCGCGTGGATATGGACATCTTTGCCTCCCTCACCCCGGCCAAGACCGTGGGAGGAGACCTTTACGACTACTTCATCAAAGACCATCAGCTCTTCTTCTGCATAGGAGACGTTTCCGGCAAGGGTATGCCCGCCGCTATGGTAATGGCGGTCACCAGCACCCTCTTCCGCTCCCTGGCCGCCAAGGACAACCGGCCCGCCGCCATTATGGACAACCTCAACAACAGCCTGGCCGCCAACAACGAGTCCCTGATGTTCGTGACGCTGTTCTTCGGCATCCTGGACCAGGCCGGCCACCTCACCTACTGCAACGCCGGCCACGACGCTCCCATTGTCCTGGGCCCGGGCGGCGAAGAAGAATACCTGCCGGTAGATTCCAACGTAGCCGCAGGCGTTGCGCCGGACTACAAGTTCACCCAGCAGGAAGCCCAGCTCAAACCCGGCTCCACCCTCTTCCTGTACACGGACGGCCTTACGGAGGCCGAAAACGCCAAGCACGAACTGTTTGGAATGGACCGCACCTTCGAGGCCGCCAAGGCCGCCGGCGGAAGTGCCCCGGCCGATTTTGTACAGAAGGTCACCACCTCGGTACACGCCTTCGTGAACGGGGCCGACCAAAGCGACGACCTCACGATGATGGCCATCAAGTACCTCGGATAACAAAAAAAGACCGTCACGCGACGGTCTTTTTTATGGCTGGAGTTGCTCCTTATTAGAAGGAAGTGGCAATTCCCAGGAAATCGTCGGCCTTGAGGGCGGCGCCACCGATGAGGCCACCGTCAATGTCCTTCTGGGCAAAGAGTTCCTTGGCGTTGGAAGGCTTGCAGGAACCGCCGTAGAGGATGGTCATCTCGTCGGCCACCACAGCACCGAACTTGGATTCGATGACGTTGCGGATGCAAGCGTGGATTTCCTGAGCCTGCTCGGCGGTAGCGGTCTTGCCGGTACCGATGGCCCAAACGGGTTCGTAAGCGATGACCACGTTCTTCAGATCTTCGGCGGTGAAGTTGTAAAGGACGTTCTTGGTCTGGGCGGTAACCACATCAAAGTGCTTGCCGGCCTCGCGCTCTTCCAGATTCTCACCTACGCAGAGGATCACCTTCAGACCGGCGGCCAGGGCCAGCTGGGTCTTCACGACCAGCTTCTCATCGGTCTCACCGTAATACTGACGGCGCTCGGAGTGACCCAGGATGGTGTACTGGCAACCCAGGGAGGTGAGCATATTCACGGCTACTTCGCCGGTGTAGGCACCTTTCTCGTGGTCTGCGCAGTTCTGGGCGCTCAGCTGCACCTTGGAACCCTTGAGGACCTCGGCCACGGGGGCAAGGTGGGTGAAAGGAGGAGCAACGACAAGCTCAACGTTTGCGGGGAGATTTTGGGCTTTCTCCACAACAGCCTTGGCGAGTTCTACGCCTTCGGGCACGGTGGTGTTCATTTTCCAGTTGCCCGCTACAATGTATTTTCTCATAATTATTTAACAGACATGACTGCCGAAGCAATCGAATTTAATTTCACATCTACGGAATCGGCGCGGGAGGCCAGGATGCAAGGCACCTTGGTACCCACCAGGAAACCGGCCTGACGGACGTCCTTGGCCAGTTTGGAGTTGGTCTTCCAGAACACGTTGGCGCTCTCGATGTTGGGGAACAGGAGGCAGTCTGCGTCTCCGGCCACGGGGCTCTTGAGCTTCTTGATTTCAACGGATTCCTGGTCGATGGCTACATCGAGGGCCAGAGGGCCGTCACCGATGGCCTTGATCTGACCGCGGTCGCACATCTTGGCCAACATCGCACCCTCGATGCAGGCGGGCATGCTGTCCAGCATCTGCTCGGAGGCGGCGATGAAAGCAATCTTGGGAGTGGCAATGCCGAAACTGCGGGCCACACCGGTCACGAAACCGGCCATCTTGACCTTCTGGCGGAAATCCGGCTGAGGGATAACGGCCATATCGGTGATGAAGATGAGCTTGTGGTAGTTGGGGTTCTCGATCACGCCCACGTGGGAGAGCAGGCCCTTGGGAGGGAGCAGACCCACTTCCTTGTTCAGGATGGCGCGGAGAAACTTGTCCGTGGAGCAAAGGCCCTTCATAAGCACATCGCCCTCTCCGTCGTGAACCATACGCACGGCCTCGGCCACAGCCTTGAGCTCGTCCTTCACGTCCACAATCTCGAACTTGGCCATATCAATCTTGAACTCCTGGCAGACTTTGGCAATGAGGTCGCAGTCGCCCACCAGGGTCACCTTGACAAAACCCATATCGGAAGCCAGGGAAGCGGCCTCGATGGTGTGGGAATCCACGCCCCAGGCGGCTACCATTCTCTTGCAGATGCCCTGTGCCTTGAGCTCGGTAAACAGATCGTTAAAATTGGTAATCATTTTCTTATTCTTGGTTTTCAAGTACTAAATGCATGGTATCGCGGGCAATCACCAGCTCCTCGTTGGTGCAGATGAGGGCGGCCTTTACCTTGGAATCCTCCGTGGTGATGATGGCATTCTGCTCAAAGGCCACGTTGGCTTCGTAGTCCACCTTGAGGCCCAGGTAGGAGAAGTTCTCCAGCACGCGGCGGCGCAGGCGGCTGTTGTGCTCTCCGATACCGCCGGTGAACACAATGAGGTCTACACCGTTCATAGCGGCTACATAAGAGCCGATGTTCTTGATAATGTCGTACGTGAACTTCTTGAACACGAGCTTGGCCTTGGGATCTCCGTTGTTGGCCAGTTCGTCCAGTTCACGGGCGTCGGACGTTTTGGTGGATACGCCCAGGAAGCCGGATTTGCGGTTGAGAATGGTGGTCATTTCGTCGGGGTCCACGCCCAGTTTCTTCTCCAGATAGAGAACGGCGTTGGCATCGATGTTACCCACACGGGTACCCATGATCATACCCTCCAGTGGGGTGAAGCCCATGGAAGTGTCTACGCACTTGCCGTTCTGGATGGCGCAGATGGAACTGCCGGCGCCCAGGTGGCAGGTGATGATCTTGGAGTTGTTGATGTCCAGGCCAGCCAGTTTGGCGCCGACGCCTGCTACAAACTGATGGGAAGTACCGTGGGCACCGTAACGGCGGACGCGATACTTCTCATAATATTCGTACGGAAGGCCGTACATATATGCATAGGCGGGCATGGTCTGGTGGAAGGCGGTGTCGAAGGTGACTACCTGAGGCACGCCGGGAAGGACTTCCTGCATGGCGTGGATGCCCAGCAGGTGGGCGGGATTGTGAAGCGGGGCGAAGTCTGCGCAGAAGGCGATCTTTTCCAGGACGTCGTCGTTCACGAGAACGGAACCGGAGAAGAAATCTCCACCCTGCACGATCCGGTGACCCACAGCCTCGATGTCCTCGAGGTTCTTCAGGACGCCCGTCTTCTTATCTGTCAATGCGGCGAGAATGAGCTGCATACCCACCTTGTGGTCCGCGATGGGGACGTCGGTGACAATCTTGTCCTTACCGGTGGGGGCGTACTGCAGGATGCCGGCGGGAAGGCCGATTTTCTCTGCGATACCCTTGGCGATGATATCATATACGTCGTCGCTCTTCATGTCCAGTAACTGATACTTGATGCTGGAGCTGCCGCAGTTGATTACGAGAATAATCATAGTTTTATCGATAGATTTAATAGTTTGCTCTATAGTCGTGCAAAGATACGAAATTATTACTAATTTCGCCATAGCTATGGAGCGTGTAAAGAACATAGAATCGCTCTCTTTGATGTTCACGGCGGGCGTGGTGGCGGGGACGGTTTTCTTCCCCGGCGCCGGCATCTGGCTGCCCGCCCTGCTGCTCCCCCTGGCAAGCCTTCCCATCCTGGCAAAAGAAAGACTGCTGCGCATGAAGGAATCGGCCTCCCTGCCCCTTCTGCTGGGGAGTTTTCTCCTGCTCGGGATGTTCTGCGCCCGCACCGCCGCCCTCCCCTGGGCAGACACCCCCAACCCCCTGGAACTACTGGCCGATTCCGCCGTCGCGAGCCTCCGCGCCCGCATCCACTCGCTCCCCTTCTCCTCCGGGGACACCGCCCCCCTCCTTGACGCGCTCCTGACGGGAGACAGAAGCGGATTATCGGCCCGCATCACAGAGCTCTTCCGCCAGAGCGGAGCCTCGCACATCCTGGCGCTCTCCGGCCTGCATATGGGCATCCTCTACGGGCTGCTCGTGGCGGCGACCAGGCCGATGGGACACAGCCCGCTGGCCGGGTATGTCCGCGCGGGGCTGCTGGTGGGATCGGCCGGATTCTTTACGCTGATGGCCGGCGCGGGACCGTCCCTCGTGAGGGCCTTCCTTTTCATCAGCCTGAACGAGCTGCTCCGCGCGCTGGGAAGGCCCCGAAAGGCATCCCGCGTGTTCTGCACAGCCCTGCTTATCCAGTTGGTATGGAACCCCTCCGTTGTGGGCAGCACTGGTTTCCAGCTCTCGTACCTGGCGATGGCCGGCATCTTCCTGCTGTACCCAGTCCTGGAAAGGTGGTACCCGGAAGGAGCCTCGTGGAACCCGCTTCGCCGCATATGGAAACTGGCCGCGCTCAGCATCAGCTGTCAGGCATTCACAGCACCGCTGGCCTGGCTGCGCCTCCATAGCTTCCCCCAATACTTCCTGCTAACGAACCTGCTGGCACTCCCCCTCACCACCGCACTCATGACGACCGCCCTGGCCGCCATCGTGCTGGGATGGCAGCCCCTCATAACGGCAACAGACGGCCTGAGCCGCCTGCTGCTATGGGTTCTGGAAGTTATTTCTTCAATGTAAAGCCCGGGGAGGCCCACTCCTTCATTTCGCCCGAAGCGTCCGTGTAAATCAGATAGCCTTCCAGGGCCGGGTCTCCGAGGATGAGCACCTGCGCTCCCTGAAGGCCGATCACCATGCACCAGGTGGCGATGGCGTCCGACTCCGCGGCATTTTTGGACGACACCACCGTAGCGCTGAGGAGGTTGTGCTCCACAGGATAGCCGGTACGGGGGTTGATGGTGTGAGAAAACTTGCGGCCGTTACGGATATAGAACTTGCGGTAGTTGCCGGACGTTACGATGCCGGCGGGTTTTGCGCCCGAGCTCCAGATGCCGTCCAGTCCTTCCGGGAGGGAACGCCCGTCCGAGGTCTGGTCCACGGGACGGTCGATGCCCACCGACCAGGGCTCCCCGTTGGGATTCACGCCGTCGCACCAGATTTCCCCGATGTCCACCAGCATGTCCTTCACGCCGATACTGTAGAGGTAGTGGGCGATAAGGTCACAGCTGTAGCCCTGCGCGATGGCGTTGTAATTGAGCTTGGGATTACCCATGGCAGCGGGATCGATGTACCCGTCCACGACCGGAAGCTCCGCGGGCAGGTGTCCCATGCCGCAGGAGTCCAGCAGGGCGCGTATCTGCTCGTCCGTGGGGAAGGAGCTGTTGCGGAAACCGAAGCCCCAGGCGTCGTACAGGGGGGCGGCACCGAAGTCCAGCGCACCGCCGGAACGCTCCCACAGGCGATAGCCTATACGGTACATATCCAGGAACATGGCGTTGGAAGGAATCTTCTCCCCCGCGTTGAAGCGGGAGATGAGGGACTTCTTGTTATAGCCGGAAAGGGTTGTGTCTATCTGGAGGATGAGGGCGTCGATACTGTCCCGGATGGATTCCACCGGCACGGAGACGCCTTTCATGTTCATTTTTACGGTGTAATTGCTGCCTTGCGCATAGCCGGAGATCTGGACATACTGCGAAGGCTGACCGCAAGATACGACCAGCACAGCCAAAATAATACCTATAATCAGTTTTTTCATCTTGGCGCGAAAATTGTGTACAAATTTACAAAAATTTAACGATATTTGCGATTCATATCGCTAAAGAAAATGAAAAAATATCTCATTTTAAGCACAGCTCTTCTTACTATCTTTGTCATCGGCTCCTGCAAGAAGGACAACTCCACCACCGAAGGGAAACCTTCGCTGAGCGGCCTGTCCATCAACGCAGCTCCAGCCTTCGTGGCTGTCGGCGACGAGTTCACCTTCCGTGCCAACATCTCTTCCCTCGGCGTTTCCAAGGGAACCCTCCCTACCGTCGGCCTCTACTGGCAGGTGAACACCGCCAAGAAAGACACCCTCACCCGGGATGCCGCCGCCACCAATCCGGAGTACCATTATAAGGTAGATTCCCTGGGCACCTACAGCGTTTACTGCTACGCCTTCGGCGGCTCGAATTACTATAATACGTCGGCCAGCAGCAGTTTCCGCGCCGTGGATCCCGCACAGGTCCTGAGCGGTCTTTCCGCCGCCCAGGAGATTACCGCCGGCGGCCTCACCTGGCAGGCCAGCAACCTGAACTACCAGGATGCCGGTCTCAGCTTCCGCGACTCCAAGGTCCTGGACAGCGCCGTGGGCCGTCTGTACAGCTGGACGGAGGCCCAGACCGTATGCCCCGCCGGCTGGCATCTTCCCGGCGAGGAAGATTTCAGCACTTCCTTTGCCGACACGGAGGGCGCCATCAGCGCCGGAGCCCTTATGGCGGGCGCTTCCTTCCTCGGAGAAGAGATGTGGGAATACATTCCCGGCGTGAACATCACCAACAGCTTCGGCTTCAACGCCATCCCGCTGGGTTACATTGACATGGTGGACCCTTTCACTCCGTATAACAAGTACGGCGAATACGCCTGCTACTGGACCTCTTCGCAGGAGGACGGGATGGGAACCTACATGTACATCTACGCCGCCGGCAAGCAGATGCAGAAGGCGTCGGGAGACAAAGAAACGCTTTACATGAGCGTGCGCTGCGTAAAAGACTAACGGAGATCCGTTATCACATACTCTTCGGAAAGCGATTTCTCATCTACCGAGAAGTCGCTTTTTCCTTGCAGGGGCAAAAAGACGATGTGCTGGAGAAGAAAACGGGCCTGCGTATCCTCGTCCAGCACAAGGGTTACGTCCAGGGAGTCGGGTCCTTCGCTGTTGACGCGGATCTTATCCATATAACGGCGGTAGGAACTGATGAAAAGGGCCGGATTGGTAAACAGGTCTTCGCTTTCCACCGTCTCCGCCACGGCCTCCTTAGCGCCCTCGTCCAGGGACCAGCGGGTGACGCCGTCGCTCACGACCTTCAGGCCCAGGCCCTCCAGTACGTAGGCGTTGTCCTCGACGGTGACGTCACCGTCCGTGACAGGCTTGAAATCCTCCCCCTTCTGGGAAAGGCTGTAGGTATAGTGGAAAGAAACACGCTGGCCGGCCACACGGTCCAGCAGGGCAATGTGCCCCTGCCCCCGCGCGGCGAGGGAAATCACAGCGAAAAGGAGGATGCTTACAAGGCGTTTCATGGCTACTGATTCAGGAAGTGCTGCAGGATTTCGTCCAGTTCTGCGATGTCCTTGACCAGAACCTCGCGCGGCTTCGCCCCGTTCTGCGGGCCCACGATGCCGGCGGCTTCCAGCTGGTCCATCACACGTCCTGCTTTAGCATATCCCATGCCAAGTTTGCGCTGGAGGTCGGAGGTGGAGCCCCTCTGGTTCAGGACCACGGTGCGGGCAGCCTCCTCGAAACGGTCGTCCAGGGCCTTCATGTCCACCATTCCGCCGCCACCGTCTTCGGAGTTTTCCGCGGGCGGTTCGGGCAGGTAGTAAGGAGTATTATAGCATTTCTGGTAGCCGGTCTGGTCCCCGATGGCGCTGGTGAGGGCGACAATCTCGTCGTTGCCGATGTATGCGCACTGCACACGCTCCATCTCCACGCCGCTGTAGAGCAGCATATCGCCGCGGCCGATGAGTTTGTCGGCGCCGGGCTGGTCCAGGATGGTGGCGGAGTCGATGCGGGACGTGACGCGGAAGGCGATACGCATGGGGAAGTTGGCCTTGATGAGGCCGGTAATCACATCCACCGTAGGACGCTGGGTTGCCAGGATCACGTGGAGGCCGGCGGCGCGGCCCTTCTGGGCCAGGCGGATGACGGAGGTGGTAATGCTGCGGGCCAAGGCCTTGGACTCCGGACCGGCGCCCACGGACATGGTGAGGTCTGCGTACTCGTCGATGACCACCACGATGTACGGCAGGAAGTGGTGGCCTTCGTCGCCGCGCAGGTGATGCTCCTTCCACTTGGCGTTATACAGCTTGATATTGTTCACGAGCGCTTTGGAGAGCAGCTCGTAGCGGGCGTCCATCTCCACGCACAGGGACTGCAGCACGGCGGCGGCGTCCTTGGCGTTCTTCACGATGGCGCGGTCTTTTTCTTCCTGCTCGCTCACGGCGTTGGGCAGCACCGCCAGGTAATGGTGCAGCAGACGCCCGTAGGACGAGAATTCTACCATCTTCGGGTCCACGAAGACGAACTTCAGCTCCGAAGGGTGCTTGGAATAGAGCAGGGAGGCCACGATCACGTTCAGGCCCACGGACTTACCCTGCTTGGTGGCGCCTGCCACGAGGAGGTGGGGGGCATCGGCCAGGTCGAACACCTTCACCTGCTGGGAGATGGTGTAGCCGATGGCAACCGGCAGTTCCGCCTTGCTCTCGCGGAAGGCCGCGTCGTTCAGAAGGTTCTTCAGCGGGACGATAGAAGCCTTGTCGTTGGCCACCTCGATGCCCACGGAGTCCGCGAGGGTGACAATGCGCACGCCCCTTGCCTGGAGGTTGATGCCGATGTCTTCCTGCAGCTGCTTGATGGCCGATATCTTCACGCCGGGGGCGGGATAGACCTTGTAGAGCGTGACGGTGGGGCCGACGATGGCCGTAACGTCACGCACCTGGATCTTATAGCTGGCCAGGGTGTTGCGGATGAGGGTGTTGTTACGCACCAGCTCGTCCTGCTGGACCTCGTGGCGGGCGTTGGCGTAGTCTCCGAGAAGGGACAGGGCCGGCGTCTTGTACTTGGGCAGGCCATCCGGAGGATCCAGACGGTTGTCGATGGGCTTCAGCGGCTCCTTAACTTCCTGCTCCAGGGTATCGTCGGTAATGACGTTGAATTTCCCGTCCTCGGTTTCGATTTCCTGTTGCGTGGGGCCGGAGCCGGGAGCAGACGCCCCCGACTCCTCGGGTTCCTCTTCATGTGCAGAAGAAGTGTTATATACGTAGGAGAAATCGTCGTTTTCATCGGAGGGAGAGACGCCTTCCGTAGCATCGGCCCTCATTTCTGCGGAGGAAGGCGTCTCTTCCTCCGATGCATTCGTAACAGAACGTTTTTTACCCATCAGCAGGTCACTGAAGCGCTTGCTCATGCAGTAGAACCAGGTCACGAAAAGGGCGGCCAGGATGCACAGGGTGACGATTTCGCCCACTTTGAACACAGCCCAGTTCACGAGGGCTGCACCGGCGCGGCCGCCCAGGCCTCCGCCGAAGGCGAACTCCACGTCCAGAAAGCGGCCGACGAAGGCCAGGGCCCAGGACAGGAGGAAAGACAGGGTGAGGCAACCGTAGAACCACTTGGTCAGGCTCACGGGGAAGCTGCGCCACATGCGCTTGAGGCTCCACACCAGGAGGAACGCCACCAGGCAGAATGCCGCCAGGCCGAACGAATCCGTTACCAGGAAGTGGCCGGCGTCGAGCCCGGTGCTGGCAGCGGCGTTTTCCACGGTTCCGCCGGCGGCAAGGGCGCTCTGGTCCTGTTTCCAGGTGAACACATACGAAATGACCGACAGGGACACCCAGATGCTGAAGACGACGATGATTGCGTTCACAGCGTAGCGGATTCCGGCCTGCCTGCGCTCACTCAGACCTTCCCAATATTTCTTGAAAGGATTCATTATTTCTTGCCTTTTTTGCCGCGGAATCCCCGGTTGAACTTGCCGTTCTTACCGTTTCCGTTACCGCTGCCGAAGTTCAGGTTCATGCCCGGGCGGGCGAAGGAGGCATCGGCCGATATCTTGGAAAGCTCGATGCCTTCCGGGACGTGCACACGACCGCCGGAGAGGCGCTCGATATCCTGGAAGATGGTCTCGTCTGAGACGGTATCCTTGTTCCAGATGAGGTACTGCTGACGCATGTAGATGGCCAGGGAACGGATCATGGAGGTTTTTACCTCTCCGTCCGGTTCACCGGCAATCAGGTGCAGGATGCTTTCGATGTTGCGGCCGTAATGACGGGCGCGGATGGGTTTGGTATTGAGGGGGATGGGATCCGGACGGCTGTTCACCACTTCGGGCGTGGGAACAGGGTACGGGGCATCGACGTCCAGATCGTAGCCGGCGATGATGAAAAGGTGGTCCCACAGCTTCTGGTTCCAGTTGTCCTGCTGGTGCACCTGAGGGTTCAGGCTTTCCATGACCTTTACCACGGCCTGGGCCTGCTGCGTACGCTTTTCCTTGTCGGGAATGGCCTTGAGCTGCTCCACCATCTGGAGCACATTGCGGCCGTATTCCGGCATCTGGAGTTTTTCGACTTCTGTATTGTAATAGAGTTTGATGGTATTCTCGCTTGCTTCCATAGAAATTGGCCAGTTAAATTCAATCTACAAAGGTAATCAAATTATCTTCCAAATACCAGAGGTACCCGGCAACTTTTGCATGTCCCATGCGTCGGTACAGGTTCATATAGCGCTGGACCTGACGGGTGTAGCGTTCCTCGGGCTGGCCGAACTTGTAGTCGATGATATCGACTTCCCCGCCGGGATGGAGCACGACGCGGTCGGGGCGGTATTCGCGGCCGTCCGGGCCGATCACGGCGGCCTC
>JAEEGI010015706.1_pt1 | contig 15728 bp, 19 predicted proteins | sample 8958751 | NCBI WGS metagenome assembly JAEEGI01 (sample SAMN16246545, study PRJNA631951) | gut metagenome | biome: gut microbiome; feature: rumen; material: KS-attached | host: Bos | place: Iran: Karaj | collected 2018-10
GATGATGGTGTTTTTGTCACTCCCGTCATTGCTCCCGCTGTACCCGAAAACGACACATTGATTCGTTTTGCCTTAATGGCCACGCATACTTTCGAGCAAGTGGATGAGGCATTGGATAAAATCACCAAAGCGTTTAAGGAAGCTCAAATCATTGAATAATGGTCATATTCATCACAGGGATATCCTCAGGTTTTGGTTTGGAGACCGCCCGCATACTTTCCCAAGAAGGTCATGTCGTATACGGAACAGTACGCCGTGAGGTCACACCCTTGCCAAAAGTGAAATACCTTCGCTTGGATGTCCGCGACGCCAAGGCTGTGCAACAAGCCGTGGAACAAATCATCGAGGCGGAAGGCCGTATCGATGTGTTGGTCAACAATGCTGGCATGGGCATCGGCGGACCGTTAGAGTTTGCCACAGAGGAAGAAATCAGGGAACAGATGGATGCCAACTTCATGGGTTTGGTGCATTGCGTTGATGCCGTGCTGCCCCAGATGAGGAAACAAGGCTCGGGCAAAATCATCGCTCTCAGCTCTATCGGGGGCTTGATGGGACTACCGTTTCAAGGCTTCTATTCAGCCAGCAAGTTCGCCATCGAAGGCTATTGCGAGGCCCTGCGTTTGGAAACAAAACCGTTTGGCATCACCGTAACAGTGATCCGTCCTGGCGACTTCGCAACGGGTTTCACAGGCAGCCGAAAGAAAGCAACAAATGACGAAGCGTTTCAGGCCTATCCTGCCTATCAAAAAGCCATTGACAAGGTGGAACATGACGAGACGGGCGGGCTGAAACCTCAGGTTGTCGCCCATAAAATCAGCAAGATTATCCGAATGAAGCATCCACGGTATGGCTATGTGGTGTCCTCATTCGAACAACGACTCTCTGTGTTCCTGAAACAAATCCTGCCAGCAAAATGGTTTGCTGCGATTTTGGGAAAATATTACTATTTGTAGGTTTGTTTAGTAATTTGTTTCGATATGTATAGCCTAAACTATAAAGTAACCACCAGCACCTGCGACAGCGAGGGCAAACTCAAGCTGTTTTCCGCCCTTCAGATGATGCAGGACTGCTCGGAGATGTGGATCGACAGCGAGCCACAGGTAAAGGAATATTTTGCCCGCGAGAACATGGCGCAACTGCTGGCCTCAAGGCAGGTGGAGATTATCAGAGTTCCTGATTTCAAAGAAGAACTGGCCGTGACCACCTCGGTCTACGGCATGAAGCCCATGTTCGGCTTCCGCAACACCTTTATCTATGATGCCGAAGGCAAGCCTTGCTACCGCACTTGGAGCATGGGTGCCTTTGTCGATAAAGCCAATGGCAAATTGAAGCGCGTGGACGATGCCGTGGCCAACTCGCTACTCATCGAGCCTCAGTTGGAGATGAACTACAAAGACCGCCGCATCATACTGCCAAAGGAAGGAGGCAAGGGCTTCGCGTGGAATACCGAGTGGCCGCCAAGATGGGCGACAGCCTCACTCCTACCCTTTTCGAAATTGAAAACGGCTTCATCATCGAACTCGCCATTGGGAACGAGGCGAGCGCTATAGTGGAGTTTACTTCATAAAGAGACTTCTAATAATCGAACTAAAGAAAGCTCCTACGGAGCACAACTCGTTGGGTTTTTGTGTTTTGTTATTAAACGAAAGCTCCTACGGAGCAATTTTTAGGAGGCATAGGAAAAGGCGTAGTTTTAATGACTAAACCGCCGCAAAGGTCAAGCATAATCTTTGCAGCGGTTTATATTACATTACAGCTTAACTGCCCTCTTGTAGGCGCGCCTCCGCATGAAAGGCGTCGTCTTGTAGTCGCCGAAGAGCGACTGCACCTTGTAGTTTTCCTCCAGCTGAGGATTCATGATGATGGTGTCGATGCCCCGCTTGATACAGTTCTCGTGCAGGTACTTGAATAACAGTACTGGGATGCCGCATTGCTGATACTCGGGCATCACACCCATAATCAATGCCTCGAGGGTGTCGTTCTTCTTCAAGGCCTTCATGATATTAATGAAGCCAAACGGGAACAGACGTCCATTGGATTTCTTCACCGCTTTGGATAGCGAAGGCACGCAGAAGATGAAACCTATAGGCTTGTCGTTAGCATCGACGGCCAAGGCGACAAAGTCTTTGTCGAGGATGGGGACATAAGTCTTCAAGTAGGCATCAATCTGCTTGTCGGTCAAGGGCGAAAAACCATTCAAGGGCGCAAAGGCCTCATTATACATGTGGAAGATTTCCCTTCCATAACGGTTTCCCATCTCTTTCATGCTGTGCGGCTGCACCACATGCACCTTGAAACGTTCTTCTATCAGGTTGGCGAACTGGAACATCGAAGGCAACTCCTTGCTTACCTCAAGCGTACGTTGGGTCCAATCGACGTCTTTCGTGAAGCCGAGGCGTTCCAGCATCTCGCCGTAATAAGGATAGTTATAGAGGCAGGTGAACGGGCTGAGGTGTTCATAGCCTTCCACCAGAAGACCTTCCTTGTCCATGTCGGTGAATCCCCAGGGACCACGCATCTCGGTGCGTCCGCGTTGTTGACCCCAGTCGGCAACGGTATCGATCAAGGCGCGCAACACTTCGTCGTCTTCGATGAAGTCAAGCCAGCCGAAACGGACGATATTCTCAGCATCATCAGCCTTATGGTTGATGATGGCGGCCACGCGTCCCACGATTTCGTCACCACGGTAGGCCAAGAAGCAGTCAGCCTCGCAAAAGTCGTATGCGCCGTTTTTCTCGGGGTTGAAGGTGTCGTATTCGTCGCCTTCCAAGGCAGGTACCCAATTCGGGCAGTCTTTATATAAATGGAGTGGAAAAGTCACAAACTTTTTCAACTGCTTGTGACTTTCCACCTTTTCGATTCGGATGCTCATAGGCTTAAAGGGTTGAATTCGCGCTGATAAAGTCAATGACCTCCCCCACCGTGGTGAACTTGGGATTGCCTTCGAACTTGAAAGCGAACTTGTTCTCGATAGCAAGGCTCAGCAACAAGATGGTCAATGAATCCAAGCCCACATCGCGGACAAGTTGTGAGTCTTCATTGATCGTGCTGAAATCAGCGGATGGCTTGATGAGCTTTAGGATTTCCTTCAGCTCGTTGAAAATCTGTTCTCTTTCCATGGCTTATTGGTTTCTTGAGACTTTCATGGCGCCAGTACGCTTGAAGTCTTCCTTACGCACTGTGACTTTACTAACACGATGGGTTGAGGGTAACTCAGCATTGACTTTGCCGACCAAATCCTTGAAATAGGCTTCCACTTCTTCCCATGGGCCATTGCCAAACTCCTCCATACGGGGCAAGATCTCGATGGCAATCACCTGACGACCATCCAGTTCGTCTTCCTTGACGAGGCAGTCGCGGAGCTTCGGGTCCTTGTAGAAAGGCTCTTCGATGCTCTCGGGGCTGACGTTCTCGCCGTTGGAGAGGATGATGAGGTTCTTGATACGGCCAACGATGTACATGTAACCTTCTTCATCAAAACGCACGAGGTCGCCAGTCTTGATCCAGCCGTCCTCGGTAAGAGTCTCGGCCGTCTTTTCCGGATCGCCATAGTAACCGAGGAATACGTTGTCGCCACGGAACCACAACTCACCATCGACCACTTTCGCCTCTTGTTCAGGATAGAGCTTGCCGACTGAGGTGGGACGCGACTTCACGTCGATATTGCCAGTGGTGAGGTTGGCGCCCTCAGTCATGCCATAGCCTGCAAAGAGATGGATGCCCAACTCGTCGAACTCGCCGATGAGTTTCGGGGGAACATTGGCCGCACCCGAGATGATGAATCCCAGTTGTCCACCCAGGAAAGGTTTCCCGTACATCTTGACCAAACCCAACAGAATCTCGCAGATGCCAGGGACGGCAACGAGGCAGGTAGGACGAATGACGGGGAATTTCGTGACCGTCTCTTTGGTGTTGCCTGCAGAGAACCAGGCACCACCTTCCATCAGGACAGACAAGGTGCTGCGGACGAGGCCAAACACATGGCTCAAGGGCAAAACACAGGCATAACGGTGATGACCAAGTTGGCTACCCGGAGCGTAGACGCCATTCAAGGCACCACGCATCAAGGCGCGATGAGGCAGCACGGCACCCTTAGGCGCACCCGTGGTGCCACCCGTGAAGAAGATGGCGGCAGGGTCGTCCTTGTCAACCGTAGCCACAGGAGCGGTATGGTCGGCGCAATCGGTGATGGCGATAGCCTTGCATGGCACGCCGTTAACGGCCTCGGCGAAGTCCTTGCCGTAAGCCAACACCTTTACGCCAAACTTCATGCAGCAACCCACGATGGCTTGAGGAGGAAGCTGCGAAGGCAGGTTGATGGCCACATAACCAGCTGAAGTGACGGCAAGAAACATCTCAACCGCCTCGACGGTAATGTTGTCGAGAATGGCCACCTTGTCACCTTTTTGCAAGCCTAACTCGTTCAACAAAGCACGCTTACGGGCTATAATGTCACAGGTTTGCTTATAGCTTAATGTGGTCACTGTATCGGATAAGCAAGGCAGGTCCGCCCATTTTTGTTCTATCCACGTAACAAATTCTGGAAATGTAGGGATAAACTTCAATTGTGCAAGTTCCTCTGCGGGAAGCATGCTCGGAAAATACTCCTTGTTTGTAATAATTGATTGGTTATTAGACATATAATAAAAATTTAACTGTTCGTTTTTTGAAACGATAAAAATACAAAAATTAGTTGAAATGAAACAAATGTATGACAAAACTTCTTTAAATGCCACATAGTGCTATGATTAAAGCCGTTACGAAGGCATTACTTTGATGATGAGGTCGAGTATAAAGTATTATTTCGACGAAGAAACAATCTTGGAATCTATATTTTTTCCTATCTTTGCATAATCGAACGATGAACATAAAGCTATGCCCAATCCATCTAACAAACAAGAGCTGCTCGCCGCCATGGCCGACGGCTATGCCAAACTGAATGAGCAAATATCCAAGATGAGCGAAGAAGCCATATCAACTCCCTTTGACTTCGCTGCCGACCCGAAGAAATGCGGTGTGCGCTGGCAGTACGACCGCTGCCTCCGCGACCTTTTGATCCATCTTCACGAATGGCAAGTACTGATGCGCGAGTTTGTGAACAACATCCGCGAAGGTCATCCGCGTGACTATCTGCCCGACGAGTACCGCAAGAACTACCACGAGATGGACAAGATGCTGGTGGAGAAGCACCAAAACACCCCTTGGGAGGAGGCCAAACGCTTGCTGAACGAGACTCACGAGGAGATGCTCAACCTTGCCGAGAGCTTTACCGAAGAGGAACTCTTCACCAAAGGCTACTACAAAAACACCTACACTACCGACATGGCTGCCTACTTCGTGAGTGTCACATCAAGTCCCTACGGGCAGGCAGTGAAGTTGCTGAAGACGCATGTGAAAAACCTAAAATAACATGGCCACAGCAACGCCATACGAATTCGATGCCATCATCATCCAAAACGAGGATATGGATGCCGCATACGTGGAAGTGCCTTTCGACATCAAGGCGATCTTTGGCAAAGGACGGCTAGCGGTGCATGCCACCTTCGACGGTGTGCCATACGACGGCCAGATCGTCAAGATGGGAACGCCTTGCTTCATTATCGGCTTGCGGAAGGACATCCGGAAACAGATAGGCAAGACTTTTGGCGACATGGTACATGTAACTTTTTGCGAAAGGAAATAAAACAGCAACAACAATGAAAAAGATTATCATCATCGACGGAGGCCCGCGAGCGACATTCAACACGGCCTCTATGCTTAAGAAATTCGCTGAGGGAGCCAGTTCCGTCAGCAACGAAATCGAAGTGAAAACGGTGCGCCTCTACGGCCTCGACTACAAAGGCTGCTTGTCGTGCATGGCCTGTAAAATCAAGGGCAAAGCCTCGCAAGTGTGCAAATACAAGGATGCGTTGACTCCTGTTTTGGAAGAAATTGCCCAAGCTGATGGCTTGGTATTAGGTTCACCTAACTATTTTGGTGAGATTACTGGCCAGATGCGGGCTTTCTTGGAGCGCTTGGCCTTTCCTTGGCTCTCCTACAACGACTACAGCATTACTGCCATGAAGCGGATGCCCGTAGTTTTGGTGGAGACACAAAACGGTGGCGTAGGAGGCAGCAACTGCAATGGCTACGGCACCATGGAGCCATGCATCGCCAAAGCCCTCGGACAACCGGAAAAGCTGTTTGCCAACAATACCTACCAAGTGAAGAACTACGCCAATTTCGAGTTGGGAGGCTTTTCGGAGGAAGCCAAACGCAAGTATCGCGAGGAGCACTGGGAAGAGGACCTGCAAAAGGCCTTCAATGCTGGCAAGCGCATGGCAGAAACAATCACTAAGGCGTGATGAGAAAGCTGTTACTGATATTAGCCTTGGCCTGTTCGTTCAGCCTCTTTGGGCAATCCATCGACACGGCAGCAGTGCGTTCGGCTATCGAGAGTCAGATGGCGACCTATCGCGAATCAACTTTGCAGGACATCTATAAGAGTTTCTACCAAGAGCATTTCGGTCCGGGCCATATCATCAGCGACACGGCCTCTGCGCGACGCTATCTGATGCGCGAACTCTCGGAAATGGGCAAAACACAATCGCCTTATTTTGAGCCTACTGGCAGCCAAGGGGATTACATTCGCGTCTATCTCTCCGCCGTCACCGACAGTCTGATTACCGCCGAACGACTCTTGGATGCCTTCGTCAGAAGTGCAAATTCAAGACAAGAGCCTGCGGTCAGTTGGTTGGAGAAATGGGAAGCCATCGTCAGCATCATCCAAGCGAACAAAATGGAATTAGAAGGCTTTGAGACCGACCTTCCCCTGCTGACCGAAGCCGCCCAAAACAACCAAGCCGTTCACCACAGCCGCCGTTACAACGAGGCGTATCACCCGCATTACCGCATCGTGGAGCGCAGCATCTTTGAAATAGAACTTAAACCTTCTTTGAAATAGTATCAAATCCAATTATCAATTTTAAATTATCAATTGTCAATTATCAATTCATTATGAAACAACCCATTAAAGTAACCGAAGCCATTTTCCCAATGCCCGTTTTGCTCGTGGCTACCTACAACGAAGACAGCACTATCGACGTGATGAATGCCGCGTGGGGCACCATGCTCGACCGCGACCGCGTGGCTCTCAACTTGACCGAAACCCACAAGACCGTGGAGAACATCAAGCAACGCAAGGGCTTTGTCGTCCATATCGCTGACGCAGCCCATGTAGTGGAAGCCGACTATTTCGGCGTCGTGTCGGGCAAGACCGAAAAGGACAAGTTCGCCAAGAGCGGTCTCACCGCGACCAAATCCTCGTTGGTGGACGCTCCCGTCATCAATGAATTGCCCATCGCAATGGAGTGTGAGTTCATCGAATACCAAAGCGACGACACAGGCCTTGGCGTCATCGGCAAGGTGTTGCAAACCTCCGTTGAGGCCAGTAAGATGAAAGACGGCAAAGTTGACGTGGAAGCCCTACAAGCCATCACTTTCGACCCCTACACACACGGCTATTACCAAGTCTCGAAACGCGTCGGCGAGGCCTTCAAGGACGGTTTGAAGCTGAAGAAATGAATAAGTAAAGCCTAAGAAACGTACTTGCTTGGCGGCATTCCAAAGTGTTTCTTGAACATCTGTGTGAAATGCGCCGAATACTTAAAGCCCAGCTCATCGGCGGTCTCGGTGACTGTCTTGCCGCTGATGAGCATGTTGCGGGCACGCTGCATGACAAAATTACGGATGGCAGTCGTGGCAGTCTCACCAGTCAGCTCGTGGATGAGGTCTCCGAAGTAGTTTGGCGAAAGGAACAATTCCTGCGCACAATACTTCACCGACGGGATTCCCAGTTCGAGTTGTTTGCCTTCGTTGTAATAGCGCACGAGGAGGTTCTCGAAGCGATTCAGCAAATCGGAATAAGTTGGCAACGAGGTGGACAACTGCTGCGCATAAAAACGCGCAATGTGCTCCAAAACCAAGCCGATGTAATGCACCAGAATATGTTGCGTGTGTTCGTCATCCTTGCCGTTTTGCAGCTCCTGGCGGATTTGTTCCAAAAAGCCTACGATGATTTGCCGTTGCGCTTCGTTGGTCAGCAAGGCCTCGTTTGTGTTGTACGAAAAATAGGTGTAATGCGACATCCTTCGTCCGAGTTCGGTGCCTTGGATCAGTTCGGGGTCGAACAGCAAAGCCCAGCCTTTGGTCTGGATTTCCTCGCCTGTGTCGCTCTTGCCTCCGATTTGTCCGGGCGAGACGCACATGATGGCATGTTGGTGTAGGTCGTAGCGCAACAGGCCGTATGTAAGGTTTTCCAAAAACTCATCGGCGATGAAAATGCCATAGACGTCATAGTTGTTCAGGCTGTGGCGGCAATGCTCCAATTCGTCGTAGTGGATGACGCTGACCAAAGGATGCAACTCGGGCGCACCGATATAACGCGCGTAATCGTTGACGCAGTGAACTTTCAACATTTGCTGTTTCATGGTTGCAAAAATAGGAAAAATCACTTTCCGAAAAATCAATTGTTTTATCCGTAAATCATATAACCCGTTTTCGTGTTGGTTGTTCTACTTTTGCTGCGTAAATCATTATCAACCAATAATAAGATGAAAGAAACGAAAATTGCATTGGGCACTTGGGCTTGGGGCGCGGGTGCAGACACTCTATTACAACTTTCGCTTGTCACCAATCTTTTTAATTCTTATTTCTATTATCTTTGCCAAAGGATTTAACCGAGATTCGAACCATGAGAAAAACCTTGATAATCACCATTATGACAGCAATCGCATTAAACGCTTCGGCCCAAATCGACCTCCACAGCCATGCCATCACTAAAGGTTACCTCGATTACATCAAGGCCAATGGCGCCGAGATGGACGAAGGTTTTCCCATCCCCGCTTGGGATGCGGAACAACATATCGCCTTTATGGACAAGGCTGGCATTCAGACCGCTGTTCTTACCATGCCCGCGCCGCAGCCTTGGTTTGGCGATGCGGAGGCTTCGGCAGCGGTTTGCCGTAGCTACAATGAAGAGTGTGCTGCATTGAAGGCACGCTATCCCGGACGTTTCATGTTTTGTGCCGCACTGCCTTTGCCTGATGTCGATGCTGCCATTCGTGAAGCCGTCTACGCCCTCGACACGCTGAAGGCCGATGGCATAAAATTGGCGACCAATGTCAAAGGTCAGTATCTCGGTATGCCAGAACTTGACACGCTCTTTTCCGTGCTCAACGAGCGCGGAGCTGTGGTTATCCTACATCCGCATCGTCCTGAGCCAGTCAACCGGCAGGTGATGCAGCAGACACCATTGGCCATGCAGGAATACCTGTCGGAAACCACACGGGCTGTGGCCAACATGATCAGTCGCAATGTATTGGCGCGTTATCCTCAAGTGAAGGTGGTCGTGCCCCATTGCGGAGCCTATCTGCCTATGGCTGTCCCTCGCATGAAGTCGCTGACCGCCGTGATGCAAGCCAACAAGATGGTGGATGAAATCGACTGGCAAGCCAATCTGAATTCGCTTTATTACGACTTGGCTGGTGCCCACAGTCCCGAGGTCATCCGAATGATGCTCACCATCACCACACCTGACCATTTGCTCTATGGCTCCGACTATCCCTACGTCGCCCCTCAAATGCTCGTGAATGGCCTTCAACGGATGCAGCAATACCTGACGGACGAGCCCGATTTGGAACCCTACAAAGAGATGATCCTTTACAAAAACGCATTAAAATTATTCCATAAATGAAGAAATTAGCTTTTTTACTCGGTGTTTTCCTTATATCTTTGACTACCATGGCACAACAAACTATTTTTCCAGCACAACATATTGCTCCTGAGGAGTTTAATACGGGTACGGTCCACATCTCTGTCGTCAGTCACAGCGACCACCAGATGACCACCAATTTCCTTTTCGAAAAAGGCAGCCGCAACTCGTGGCATTACCACCCCAACGCCACCCAAGTGCTGATGGTTCTTGATGGCGAAGGCTATTACCAAGAGGAAGGAAAAGACAAGCAACTCATCCGCAAAGGCGATGTGATCGTCACGACACCTAACACCCGCCACTGGAACGGTGCCACCCCTGAAAGCAGCATCGAGTGCCTCACCGTGACGGACATCGTGCCGGGCGAGGAACACGCCGTTCAGCTCCAAAAAGTGACCGATGAAGAGTTTGCCTCACCAGTGAAAGCTGGCGAAAAGCTTGTCCGCATCGCCGAAATCGAAGTGGTACCCGAGTTTTTGGAGGAATATATGGCCTTCGCCAAAGAAGTAGGGGAGACCTCTGTGAATGTGGAGCCCGGCGTGTTGACTCTCTTCTCGATGCAAACCAAGGAAGACCCTTGCAAGATCTACATCCTGGAAATCTACGCCGACCAAGATGCCTACCAAAGCCACATCCAGACCGCCCATTTCAAGAAATACAAGGAAGGCACGGCAAAGATGGTGAAGAGTCTGAAACTGATTGATGTCAAACCGTTGGCGGGGATGGTGCGGTGAATTGAGTTTTTTTACTATTTTTGCGACCATAAATAATCAAAACAATGAAGAAATTAGCAATAACCCTTTTGTGCGCCTTGGCCTTTGCCGCCTGCACCAACAACCAACCTGAAGACAATAAAAACAATCAAACTAATACGAATATGGAAAACACAGCAAAAGTCTATCTGACTCGTAACATCAGCCCTGAAGCTTTGGTGAACATCTACAAGGCTTTGGACGTGGAAGCCAAAGGCCGCGTGGCCGTGAAAATCTCGACAGGGGAGGGGAGTAACCCCAACTACCTGAAGCCCGAACTTATCAAAGACCTTGTGCATGAAGTAGACGGCACCATCGTGGAGTGCAACACCGCCTATGGCAACGGCCCTGGTGACGAGAAGGACGAGCGCAACAACTCGGCCGTCCACTGGGAAGTGATTCGCAGACACGGTTTCACCGACTACTTCCCCGTCGACATCATGGACGAGTACGACGAAATCCGCATCCCCGTGAAGGACCAGAGACACATCAAATACGACATCGTGGGCGGACATATGGCCAACTATGACTTCATGATTGCCCTCAACCACTTCAAGGGTCACCCGATGGGTGGCTACGGCGGTGCGCTGAAGAACCTGAGCATCGGCTGCGCCAGCAGCAACGGCAAAGCATACATCCACTCCTCTGGAAAGATGGAAAAACTCGACATGGCCAAGCTTTGGACTCCTGAGTACATCGGTGACCAGGATGGCTTCCTTGAGAGCATGGCTGCAGCAGCCCAAGCTGTGACGAACTACTTCCAAAAGAGACAGGGCATCATATACATCAGCGTGATGAACAACATGAGCATCGACTGCGACTGCGTCGACCATCCTGCCCCCGTGAAGCTTGAAGACTATGGCATCCTTGCCAGTACCGACCCCGTTGCCCTCGACCAAGCCTGCGTCGACATCATCAACAACCAGCAGGTGACCGCCACCAACGACCCCACCGACCTGCTCAGCCGCATCGACAAGCAACACGGCACCCACACCATCGAGCATGCTGAAGCCATTGGACTGGGAACCAGGAAATACACCATTGTCAGCATTGATTGATTTGCGACAATCGTAGTCCCGTCTTTGTTTTAATTGAAAAAGGATAATATTATGGAAAACCCAAAGATTATTATTACCATCAATCGTGAAAGTGGTAGTGGAGGTGGCGAGATTGCCCGTCTGTTGGGAGAGAAGTTGGGTCTCAAGGTTTATGGTCGCGCTATATTGCAAAGCATTGCAGATCATTTTAATTTGACCCTTGAAGACATGGATCATGTTAAGGCGCAGAGAGCCAGTTGGTGGAGCGACTTCTGTAACTTTTATCGTCAGTTTGATACGACTAGCCGTTCTGTTGACTCCAATCCAGAAGCCACGCCGTTAACCCTTTATTATGCTGAAGCTCGCCTGCTGCGTGAATTGGCCGAACAGGAGAGTTGCATCATCGTTGGCCGTGCCGGTTTCCACATCTTCCGCGACAATCCCAATGCGTTGCACCTGCTTATCATGGCTGACCGTGATGCACGTGTTGCCCGAATCGCCTCCAAGCAAAATCTCAGCCTCGAAGAGGCCGCCAAGGTCATTGATAAAACCGACAAGGCTCGCGACACATTCGTCAAAACTGTCGCCGAGACCTCGCGCTATGACGCTCGCAACTATGACTTCGTTCTGAATGTCACCAACATGCCCATTGATGCGGTGGCACAGTTCCTTGCCGACAATATTAGGAAGAAGTATCCTTTCTTAGCAAAATAGACTGTCTTCCGCAAGTAGGTAATGGCAACTGCATTGAGTTTCTTCAAGCAATTGGGACGCACCGCTCGTGGCGAGCGCCTCGCACGCATCCGAAAGTCACCTCATTTTGTGAACGACAAGTTCCAGAACGAGGAACCGACCACATTGTTCACGGGTCAAGGCGGCATGCTGAAGAATATTGGGAAGTTCCTCTTTGGGAAAAAGCCGAATAATAGGATTCCAAAACTGGGCGAGGTCCCTGTTATCAAGGCTGAATTGAATTGCTTGCCCGAATCAGGTGATTTCTACCTATGGTTCGGGCATAGCTCCTTTTTGCTTCGATTGGATGGGAAGACTATCCTCGCTGACCCCGTGTTTTACAAAGGCTCGCCCGTTTCGTTCGTCAATCGGGCCTTTCCGGGGACTGACCTTTACAAACCCAAAGACATGCCCAAGGAAATCGACTTTCTCCTCATCTCGCACGACCACTGGGATCACTTGGATTACCAGACGGTCATCGAGTTGAAAGACAGAGTGAAGAAGGTAGTTTGTCCCTTGGGCGTGGGCGAGAACTTTGAATACTGGGGCTACGACAAGCAGCAACTCATCGAATTGGATTGGTATGAAAGTGCCACCTCCGACGGCTTGACCTTCCATTGTCTTCCCACTCAACATTTTTCGGGGCGCGGCTTTTGGAAATCCAAGACAATGCCAGCCTCATGGCTGATGGAATCACCATCGAGAAAGGTATTTTTCACTGGCGATGGAGGCTATAGCAGTCGCTTCAAGCGCTTCGGGGAACAGTTTCCCGACATCGACCTCGCCATCATGGAGAACGGTCAATACGACAACAACTGGAGCCAGATTCATACCATGCCCGAACAATTGGGTCAAGCCGTTGCCGACCTCGGTGCTAAACGTTTTGTCACCGTACATCACTCCAAGTTCTGCCTCTCGAACCATCCATGGGACGAACCTAGGAAAAACGAGCGCAAGGCGGCGGAGCTATATGGGCTTCAACTGGTTACTTGTCAGATTGGCGAATTATTTCTTTTTGATTATAACTTTGCATCACCAAAAGTATAAATATTTGAATATGATACGATTAAACTGCTTTTTCCAGGCAAATGACGGCGAACAATTCAAAACCGCGCTGCAAGCAGCGGTAGCCCTTACCGAGTACTCACAAAAGCATGACGGATGCATCGCCTACGATGTGTTCCAGAGTGCCACCCGAAACGATGTGTTTTTGATCTGCGAGACATGGGAAGACCAAGCATCTCTCGACAAGCATTCTGCCACGCCGGAGTTCAAGAAATACTCTCCCATGATGCGCCAATGTGGCCTGATGAAGGTGGAGCGTTTTGAATTCTAATTCTATATGGCCTCTAGTTCTGTACCCAAGTAAGGCGCTCCCAAACAAAACGGGGAATCATTTTCCATAACCCTACGACGAGACGGAATCTCCAGTCAAAGGTGTACACGCGCTTCTTTTTATGAAGCGCCTTCATCACATGGTCTGTCGCCTTCTCTTTCGTCATCAGCATCGGATAATGCTTGTTAGGATTCAGGATGTCCGTTGCGACAAAACCAGGGCGTATGTCGGTGAAGCAAACAGGAACCTTATCCATACGGGAGAGTTGTGACAAAGCCGTAAGATAGGTGCTCTGCATCTTTTTGGTCGCAGAATAGGCTGGTGAGGCCCCCATTCCATTGGTGCCGGCTATGGAGGTGATGACGGCTATATGAGCCTTGTGGCTTTTGCTGTAGTTGTGCGTCCTTACATAATGGAAAAAGTGGTCCACCATCCTGACCATTCCTTCACTGTTGGTCTGAATGATGAGCATTTCCTTCTCTTCGTCAAGGTCACGGTTCTGAAAGCCAACACCCGAAACATAGAAGAACAGGTCGGGGTCCCCGGTTTGGGAGAGTAAATCGTCCAGCGCCTCAACGGATTCCGGACGGGTTACATCCATTGTGGCGATACACACCTTGTCTTTGCCGAATTCATTTTGAAAGGCCTCCAGTGCGGCAGTGCGCCGACCAGCGATTCCGACTTTCCAACCTTCTGCCACGAGTCTTGCGGCTGCTTCCCTGCCAAGGCCAGAGGTGGCTCCTATAATAATGGCTGTCTTCATAAATCTATGATTTGTGGTTTGACTTTGTCAATGTGGAACACATGGTTTTTCATACCTGTGAAATCTCTTTTCGTTATACTATTTGGTGAGAATCAGCCATCCTTAACCCTTGGGTTGCAGACTCCGCCGATATTCGCTGGGCGACTGGCCAAGGTGCTTGGTGCAATAACGACTGAAATAACTTAACGAGGTGAAGTTCATGCGGTCGGCGATTTGGGTGAGCGAGAGTCGTTCGTCATCCAAAAAGCCTTTCAGGATGGGCACAGTGGCACGGTTGATGTAACTGCTAACGCTGTGCCCCGTCACGCGTTTGACCGTGGCGGAGAGGTATTTCGGCGAGACGTTCAAGCGCTCGGCATAATAGCTCACCTCGCGCTCGGTGCGACTGATGCCGGTGGCGAGCAGGTCGGTCAGCTGACGGACGATGTAGGCGGTGCGGTCGCTGTGGGTGTCGGTGGCCTCACGGCGAGCGTGGAGCTCGAAGATGTCGTACATCATCGTCAGGCAGAGGCTCCCCATCATCTCACGGTAGAAGAGCAAGTAGCGGTCGTCGAGGCGGTCGCGCAGTCGATGGAAGTCCTCCAGCAGGATTTCTGCCTGACGGTCGTCGAGCTTGATGACGGGGTTCTGGTTAAGGCTGATGCTGCCCCCGATGCTGTAGTTGTTCGACGGAAGCAATCCTCCAAGGAACTTGTTGTCGGCGGCGAACCACTCCACCTGCATCCCTGGAGTGGCTGCGAGGTTCTTGGCACGGCTGGGATTGGGCATCACCACAAGGTCGTTTTTCGCTATGTGGTAACATTTTTCGTTGAACACAAAACTACCTTCACCAGCAGTGCAAATAAGATGCATGCAGGTGTGGCTCAATCCGGGGTCATTCATCTCGAGGAAATTCGTAGCGTACTGAAAATCAATCTTCATGGTGCAAAATTACGAATTATTTCTCTCGTTAGCGCAAAATATTGTGGAAATTGTGAAAATAGTGGTGCTTTTTGTGAAACATATATATCGTTAAGTCGATGTAATTTTGCGCCGTAATTCAAAACCTGATACAATGCAAGAACAAAGAGTTGACCCCAGGCTGACCACAGCCGAAGAACACGCGGAAGGCGTGCGCCAAGCGCAAGTCCTTTTCAAACTGAACCACACGATGCCCTACACCGACGAGTACAACGCCCTTGTGCGCGAACTCTTCGGCGATAACCTCGGCGAAGGCGGCTGGGTGATGCCTGGCCTTACCGGAGTCTGCTTCCATCATGTACACATCGGGAAGAATGTAATGATCATGAACAACTGCCTGATGATGGGCCGCGGAGGCATCACCATCGACGACAACGCGATGATTGCCGCCAATGCG
>JAEEGI010015709.1_pt1 | contig 15726 bp, 9 predicted proteins | sample 8958751 | NCBI WGS metagenome assembly JAEEGI01 (sample SAMN16246545, study PRJNA631951) | gut metagenome | biome: gut microbiome; feature: rumen; material: KS-attached | host: Bos | place: Iran: Karaj | collected 2018-10
AGCCTGTCGGGGTGGAGCTCGCCTGCCACAAGAGCCCCCACTCGTCTTCTATTGTGGAACGCGGCAGCCTCACCGACACGTCGGCGTTCCGGCGGTGGCTGCTGGAAACGCTGACGGTCAACAACCATATCAACGAGAGCGCGCAGCTGAAAGACCGCATCCTGCTCGAGCCGAACCCGTCGGGCGGGGAGTTTCTTTCCACCATCCTTGAGGCCATGCGCGACAACTGCACCATCATGTTCGATTACCACCCGTTCTGGATGGAGGGGAGGGCGTCGCACTATTTCAATGTGGAGCCCTACGCGCTGAAGGTGTTCAAACGCCGCTGGTACCTGTTGGGTAAATATGGGAAAGAAAAGTTGAAGGTTTACGCGTTGGACCGCATGCAGAATGTTGACATCGAATTCAACCATTTTGAGATGCCGAAGGATTTCTGTGCAGAGGAGTTCTTCTCCACTTGCTTCGGCATTATTGTGGGCGATGAAGAGCCGCAGCCCATCAAGCTGAAAGTTGCGGCACAGCAGGCGCATTACCTGCGCACGCTGCCGATCCACCACTCGCAAAAGGAGGTGGAATGCACCGACAAGTACTCGGTGTTCACCTATTTCTTACGTCTCACCTTCGACTTCCGTCAAGAGCTGCTGACCATGGGCGATTGTGTGGAGGTGATGGAGCCCCAATCCCTGCGCAAGGAGATGGCGAGCATCGGGCGGGCCATGACGAAAGCGCATACGGGAACGTGCAAAAAAGGAAAGTGAAATCACGATGGGAAGAGTGCTCATTCCAGTGACATGGAATGGAAAAAATGTTATACCTTTGCACACGGAAAATAGAGGACTCTTTTAACTGAATTTTACCGTGTTTTATCCAGCCACTTTTGAAGAAAAAATCGGTTTCGACCAGATTCGCCAGCTCCTCGCCGCCCGTTGTGTCAGCGCCATGGGCCGCCGTGAGGTGGAGGCTATGCAGTGTGGTGTGGATAGAATGGAGGTGGAGAATAATCTACTGGAAACCAATGAGTTCAAACAACTTATCCTGCTCGATGATCCTTTCCCGTTGCAAGAGTGCCACGACCTGCTGCCGGTGCTATCGCGCATTGCCATCGACGGCACCTTCATCGAGCTTGACGAGCTGGCCGATTTGCGGGCGTTGCTCCAAACGGTGGTGAATATGGTGGTTTATTTCCGCGCCCGCCACGACGACGGCAAGTACCCGCACCTGTGGCACTGCTGCGAGGAAGTGCTGCTCGAAAAGGAGCTGCTCGCCTCCATCAACCGCATCCTCGACCCCAAAGGCAACCTCCGCGACGACGCTTCCCCGGAACTGCGGCGCATCAAGAGCGCCATCATCCGCATCTCCAACGATGCCGACCACCGCATCCGCAAACTGCTGGTGCAGGCCAAACAGGACGGTATCGCCAAGGAGGATGCCGAGATGACCATCCGCGACGGACGACTCTGCATCCCCGTGCAGGCGCAGTTCAAACGCCGCCTCCAAGGGTTCATCCACGACGAGTCGGCTACCGGACAGACCGTCTTCATCGAGCCTACCGAGGTGTTCGCCGCCAACAACGAACTGCGCGACCTCATCAATGCTGAGAAACGCGAGCTCATCCGCATCCTCACCCAGCTCACCGACGAAATCCGCACCTCCATCCCCAACCTCCGCAGCTACCACGACCTTGTCGGTCATATCGACTTCGTGCGCGCCAAAGCCCTCTTCGCCATCGACCTCGGCGCGGGCATGCCCCATCTCGAAACCGCTCCTCTTCTCCATCTTCATAAGGCATTTCACCCTCTTCTTTTCCTCAAATTCAAGACGTTAGGAAAAGAGGTCGAGCGGCTGACGGTGAAACTGCACCACGACCAGCGCATCCTTATCATCTCAGGACCGAATGCAGGCGGTAAATCGGTGTGTCTCAAAACGATAGGATTGCTGCAATATATGTTGCAATGCGGAATGCTCATTCCCGCCGACGAGCAGTCGGAGATGGGTATCTTTACCGATTTCTTTATTGATATGGGCGATGAGCAGTCGATAGAGAACGACTTGAGTACCTATAGCTCCCACCTCCGCAATCTGAAGGTGATGCTGGAGAATCTGAACGAAGGCTCTCTGTTTCTGATTGATGAGTTCGGTTCGGGAACGGAGCCCACGTTGGGTGCGGCGATGGCTGAGGCCGTGTTGGAGGAATTTTACGAGAGCGGTGCCTTTGGCGTGGTGACCACCCACTACGGAAACCTCAAGCTGTTCCCCGACACGCATCCCGCCTCGGTGAACGGGGCTATGCTGTTTGATACGCAACAGCTGCGTCCGCTCTACCTGCTGAAAGTGGGCAACCCGGGCAGCTCGTTCACCTACGAAATCGCCCAGAAAATCGGCTTCCCACAGTCTATTATCAACAATGCCATCGCTAAGTCGGGCACGGCGCAGATCGACTATGAACGGAAATTGCAGGAGATTGAGGTCGCCAAACTCGAAATTGACGAGAAACTGAAAATGGTGCGCTCCGCCGATGACCAGTTAGCCAAAATGGTCACCGAATATGGGGAGAAATTTGGCGAGTTGGAGAAACATCGCAAGGAGATTTTACAAAAAGCCAAAAATCAGGCGACATCCATTATTGATAATGCTAATAAGCTGATTGAAAAGACGATACGGGATATTGTGGAGGCCAAGGCCGACCCTGTGAAAACCCGTGTCATACGTAAGGAAGCTGAGAAGGCCAAGGAACAGATGCGCGAGGACATCGACCAGTTTGAGAAACACGAGGGACCGAAACCCGCCGTGCCGCTGAAATATACCCGACCGCTCCAACCCAAAACCGAAAAGAAACCCGAAGACAAAGAAATCCATGTTGGAGATTCGGTGTTTATTGTCGATATACAAACCGTTGGAGAGGTGTCCAGCATCAATGGACAGGATGTGGTGGTGGATTTCAATTCGGTGTCTTTCCGCACATCACTCAAAAAACTCACCAAAATCAGCAAAAAAGAGGCCAAGGATGTGAAGAAGCATGGCATGAAAATCGTGGGTACGGGCTCTTTGAGCGAGCTGATGAACCAGAAAATTGCCAGCTTCAATCCCACGCTCGACCTGAGGGGTGCCCGTGCCGACGAGGCCGTTTCGATGCTGGAACCCTATATCGACGAGGCCGTTCTGCTGAGCGTGCATCAGGTGCGCATCCTGCATGGCAAAGGCAACGGCATCCTCCGAAAAATTGTCCGCGAACAGCTCTCCCGCCGCCGCGATGTCATCAGCTTCACCGATGAAGCTCTTGAATTGGGCGGCTACGGCGTAACCATAGTGGAGTTATAAAAACTTAAAGATGAACCCTAACGTACTGACCATCCGCGACTTTTCCCTCGACCTCAAAAATGATGAGGAGTGGAAACACATTCTGCACCACGTGTCGCTGGAGCTGCCACAGGGCAAAACGTTGGGCATTGTGGGCGAGTCGGGCTCCGGCAAGTCGGTGACCGCCCTGTCGGTGATGCGCCTCATCAGTCCGAAGATTATGCGCGTCGTCGGCGGCGAGATTGTCTTCCACGACAGTCGCAACGACCAGGATGTCAGTATGTTTGCTTTGTCGGAAAAGGAACTTCGGAAAGTGCGCGGCGCCCGTATCGCGATGATTTTCCAGGAACCGATGACCTCGCTGAACCCCGTTATCCGGTGCGGCGAGCAGATCACGGAGGCCCTCCTGCTGCACACCACCCTCACCCAAAAAGAGGCCCGCGAGCGGGTGCTCGAACTGTTCCGCGAGGTGATGCTGCCCCGTCCCGAAAAGATCTTCACCGCCTACCCGCACGAACTTTCCGGCGGCCAGAAACAGCGCGTGATGATCGCCATGGCCCTCAGCTGCAACCCCGACATCCTCATCGCCGATGAGCCTACCACCGCCCTCGACGTCACCGTGCAGAAGGGCATCCTCGAACTGCTGAAACGGCTGCAGGCCAAACACAACATCAGCGTTATCTTCATCACCCACGACCTCGGTGTGGTGGCCCAGATTGCCGACGATGTGGCCGTGCTGTTCCATGGCGAAGTGGTGGAGAAAGGGTCGGTGAAAGAGATTTTTGAGAATCCGAAACATCCTTACACACAAGGGCTTATCGCCTGCCGCCCGTCGCTTGACAAGCGACTCCATAAATTGCCGACAGTCAGCGACTTCCTGCAAGCCCACGACAACGGACTTCCTTCCCCCAACGAAACCTTTCCCATGGTCACTGCCGAAGAGCGCGCCGAACGCCACAAACTGCTCTATCAGGGCGAGCCGCTCATCCGTCTTGAGCATCTCTCCAAAAAATATCCGCTTCGCAAAGAACATCTTTTCTCCAAACGCGAGTATGTGTATGCGTTGAAAGATATCTCGCTCGACATCTACGAGGGCGAAACGCTAGGTCTGGTAGGCGAGTCGGGGTGTGGCAAGACCACGTTGGGACGCACCCTGCTGCGGCTCATCGAACCCGACGAGGGTCGGATTTTCTACAAGGGACAAGACCTCACGAAGCTGTCGCAGCGACAGATGCGGGTGTTCAGAAAAGACTTGCAGATCATTTTACAAGATCCATATTCATCATTAAACCAAAGACTTACAGTGGGCGATACCATCATGGAGCCGATGCAGTTCCATCGCCTGTACGCCAACCAGCGCGAGCGACGCGAGAAGGCCATCGCCCTGCTGGAGCGTGTCGGCCTTAATGAGAGCCACTTCTATCGCTACCCGCACGAGTTTTCAGGCGGCCAGCGTCAGCGCATCTCCATCGCCCGCGCCCTCGCCGTCAACCCCCGCTTCATCATTTGTGATGAGTCGGTGTCGGCCCTCGACGTGTCGGTGCAGGCGCAGGTGCTCAACCTCCTCAATGAACTCAAACAGGAGTTCAAGTTTACCTATATCTTTATCTCTCACGACCTTTCAGTCGTCAAGTTCATGTCAGACCGTATGGCGGTGATGCAGAACGGCGTCATCGTGGAGATGAACGATGCCGACGAAGTGTACCGCAACCCCCAAACCGATTATACGCGCACTCTCATCAGCGCCATTCCCACCTTTTAACCCATAGTTATGAGAAAAGCCATCCTCATCTCCCAAAATTCCATCCGCATACTGCTCGGTATCTTCTTCATTGTGAGTGCCGTCATGAAAGTGCTCTCACTCGATACCTTCGTAATGTATGTGTATAGTTTTCAGTTGTTTCCATTTGTGCTGACGGAAATCGCCTGCCGGCTGCTCATCGGCTTCGAGATGCTGTTAGGCGTGATGCTCGTGCTGAAACTGCGCTACAAACTGGTGTGGTGGACTTCCATGGGACTGATGGTCGCCTTCACCCTTTTCCTGATTTATACCGCCATTTTCCGCAACGACGACAATTGTCACTGTTTCGGCGACATTATCGAGGTGAAGCCGGTGGTTTCCATCTTTAAAAATGTGGCGGTGATGCTCTTCTTCCTCCTGATTTACGAGTGGAAGCGGTGCATTCTTCCTGCGGAGGAGAAGGAGGAAGAAGAGGTACCGAAGTTCCGGTTCAAGGACCTGTTTTTAGCCACCCCGTGGTATTCAAAAACCGCCAAAATCATCATCTATGTGGTGGCCGGACTGCTTATTTTCATCGCTACCTTTGTGCTGTTTCCGCCCACGGCCATCTACAATAAGATTTTCTCGAAAAACGACCTCGTGGCGACGCCCGTGTATGAGAAGGCGTTGACGGATTCGCTGGTCTATCTGCATTATGAAAACATCCGTTACGATGAGGCGAAGGACACGGTGACGTTTCAGAAAGACACCGTGTATTGCCAGCTGGCGAAGGGCACCTATATTGTGCCGGTGGTGAGTGCGGGCTGCAAATACTGCAAGCAGAGTTGCGAGTTGGTACACAACATTTTCGAACGTAACCATTTGCCCGCCGACCATTTGGTGTTTTGGATATGGGGTGTAAACGATGCGCATTGCGGCAATTTCCTGCGCGTTACCCAATGCTGGGAGCATGAGGTTTACCGGATAAGTCCGCAGCTGGCGATTGATATGGTATATGGAATATTTCCCACCTTTCTGGTGGTGCGCGACGGGGAAATCATCGATGCTTTCGGCTACCGTGGGGTAGAGGAAAGCAAGATTGTGGACTACGTGACGGAAAAGCGGTAAGGATTATTGTTCGCAAATCCATGTTTTGTTGGTAGCGAACACGGTGTCCTTGTTCATGCGGAACTGTTTGTCCTGACACTCTTCCTTGGTCATTTTGCCATAGTTGTGGGTCTCGTTGGCCTCTTCGGTGCTGGGGTGTACGCCGGTGCACACGCAGTCGCGTTTGCATGAAACTGACAGGATGACGATAATGGCCAAGAAGAAAATCGCGCTTATTTTTTTCATAATGATAGATGAATTTGCAAATTGGACTGCAAAAATACAACAATTATCCACGTAATTGCAATTTTGTGGGAATTTTTTTGTATTTTTGCCTCGTTGTTCGTTCCGAAGCTCGAACGGGTGGACGGCGGGCATCAGACTGGGCATTAAACTTATTATCCAGATATACTTTTAAGGAGAATTAATAATCAAATATTTAATAATCAAATAATTAAAATATGAAAAAAGTTTTATTTTTGGGCATAGCGATGCTCATGTTTGTGTTGACAGCATGTAACAAAGAGAGTGAACAGAATATTATAGGTTCTTGGAAGCTCGTGTTAACACAAATTTCGGCCGAAAGCAGTTATGGTTATAATGAAAACTATAATAATGCTGTTGAGGAGGATATTTACTTTATCTTCCAAAAAAATGGAGTTTTTTATCATTGTGATGAAGACGGTATGTCTGATAGTGGCAAGTGGGCTTATGTTGATGGGAAGATTGTAATTGGAGAGGATACTTATGACATTGAAAATTTCTCTCACAAAGAAATGGATTTGGTCTATACTGAATATTATGAGGATTATGATGAATATGAAGATTATCTTAATTGGAGTCGATCCACCTACCGGATGCATTTTAAGAGAGAAAAGACCCCCAAAGAATATCGCAATAAATAACAATCAAACCATTCCATCATGAAAAAAACACTTTTATTCATCGGCATGCTCGCCGTCATTTTGACCTCCTGCCACAAAGAGGCCATCGTCAACTTCTCGTACACCACTACCACCAAGTACGACTATGACCATGATGTTTATTATGTGGAGCTCTCCACTATAAACTTGTCGCTGTATGCCGTTTCCTATATGTGGGAGCTGGAAGGCCCCAACGGAGATTTATTGACCTCGTATGCCGAATCACCAGTTTTCAAATGCTACCAAACAGGCGACTATGAATTGAGGCTGTATGCCTACAGCAAGAATGGCGACTATAAGGTAGAAGGCAAACACGTCTATATCAGTCCGGCAGGTGGCGGCGGCGGAGTTGATCCGTATACGCCTACTAATTTCACCATCACGTGGCTGCGTTTGGAGAAAATCCCGATGCTGGATGGCAACAACTCCTCATGGGACACCGGTCTCGTTGGCGGTGGCGACCCCGACATCTATTTCAAGATTTACGATGCCAACAACCATGTGGTTTATACCAGCAGCAGTGTGGAAGACTTAGGCACATCTGATCTGCCGCATACATGGACGGGTGTCAATACAACGTTCAGCTACAATGCCGACCAATATTATGTCAAATTTTACGACCAAGATGGTTTGGATTCCGATGACCTGATGGCCAACTGCATTCTCAATCCCAGTTATTTAACTTACGGTTCGAGCTCTTACAATTGGGTATCGACTGATAACAGCATACGTTTCGTGATAGGCCTTTCGTGGTAATTCTTTACTGACGAATTGATAGAGAGCCGCCGCTTGCATCGCAAGCGGCGGCTCTCTTTTATGGTCAATTCTCGTTCAGCAGGAATGCCAAAAGAGCGACTTTTATGATGACCTTACACTTTTCAGTACGAGTTTTTGAGTTTGAAAAAATACAACAATTATCCACTTATATGCAATTTTGTGGTAATTTTTGTAAATATGCCTCGTTTTTCGTCCCAAACCTTGATTGAGGAAAATCTCCCAACCCCAATAAAATAGGGCCGTCATTCCTGACAGCCCTATCAATTTTCAATTTTCAAATTTCAGTTTTCAGTTTTCAACTTCCTTAGTCTTTCACACAACGGACGGAGAAAGCATAGCGTCTCGTAATACTCGTACTACCATCTCCAGTATCATTTCTAATAGACAAATCTTTATTATTATAACCAATAGCAGAAAAATATTCGCCTGTTGAAGTCCAAAAATTCACAAATTGCTTAGTCAATTTATATCCTCCACTAGTTGGATTATATATGCCAGCGGGGTATGCATTAAATCCAGAGGCATTATTTGAACTTGGATTATTGCCAGGGGCACACGAGGTGCCATCAGATGCCCAACTTTCAACACTTGCGAGCGAACGCGCCGATCCATTGCTACAACCATAGTTGTTTTTGGCATAATCATCCAAAGTTTGCCAGTCTGTCAGAGTGCCCACATGCCAGCCACTGGGGCAGATCCCACGACTGTCGTTCACCGCAGCCCAGTTGTAGAGATAACCCCATGCGGTGATTCTTGTAGCAGCATCACTGGGCAATGTGCTTTGATTATTATAAGGATGATAGTAATATCCAGTTGTGGAAGAATAAGTATTTCCAGAAGTGGGGCTACCACAAGTGATGACATCGCCATTGGCATAATGAGTAGTATGCATGCTGCGTTGTGTCCAGCACTGTGAGCCAATCACAGCTACTTCATACGTGTTGGATTCCACGTCTGAAATGGTGGTCAAACCATTACAAGGAGCTGCAACAAATGTTGCATCAGCACCATAGGATTCGCCAGATGTATTAAGAGCATAAGCACGATAGTGATAAGTCTCTCCGGCTGTAAGCCCAGTAAAATCAATGCTATACTCACCCGTTGAAGTAACTGTAATGCTTTGGTACGTGTCAGCAGTGGTAGGATTAGCACTGGTGCTAAGACAGATACCAGCTACGCAACTCACATCACCAAGCGTAGTGATATCTCCAGATAAAGTAGCTTTAGTATTACTCTGTTTAGTAACAGTTGTTGTGACCACTACAGGTGCTGTGATCGGTAAGGTAATTTCATTACTATAAACGTAACCTTCACCATCGTGGGCGTATGCACGCACATAGTAAGTGGTCCCTGCGGTCATTCCTGTAATGTTGGCTGTGTATGTGCCACCACCCGTCCCATTTTGGGTGTGATTATCTGCAATCGTAGGATTGTGAGATGTGCTCCAGCATACGCCACGCTCATCACAAGCTGTACTCCCTAAATCCCAAACATCAGCCGTAATAGTGGCCTCAGTGGCAGAGGTGTTAATGGCATCTTCAATCCGCACTTTTAACGTTGACACATCTCTGATGCATCGCACAGAACGACCAATCAAATAATCTTCACCATTTACATCTCGAGCAATACCTGCCCTATCAAATGAAATGTCGTAGTTGTAGGCGGCCTTTCCGGCAGGGTGTGTGCCTTTTTTGTAGCGCGTACAACTCCAGAAAAAGGCCCAATTGCCCACATAAGCGAACGTGTTGGCATCATAATGGATAGTGCCATGAGAAGTCTCAACATTGGCATCATGATCCAAGAAGCATCCTGCAGGGCGTGCGCTGAAATGCGTGGCATTACGGCCTAATGCATCATAATCGCCGGGAGAACCAGGTGTATTAGACTCCTCCCATTCACAACCAGTCACCAACTTAATAGCTTCATGGCCCACAAAGACATGATCTGTCTCGCTGTGCTGACCGAAAAAGCCAATGTTTCTCTCCAAAGTCTGCCATTCCGTTGTATCGGGCAGGTGCCATCCAGTAGGACAAATACCTTGCACATTGTGCATGTCATAATCCGGATTAGCATTATCCATGGCAGTGTACCAGTTGTACATCAAGCCGTAGCGAGTTTGATATTCATCAAGTGAAAGTGGTGTGCCTTGTTCACAGACACCGCGACTGGAGATGGAACCGCTTTTTGAATAATAAATATCGGCCGCATTGCCATAACTTACGTTGTCAACAGCACGAAGTTCCCGTCCGTCAGAGAAGGATTTCACACGGAGATTCTCCTTCATCCAGCACTGGTTACCGATTTGTACCACTTTATAATGATGACCCTCCACATCAACGAGTTCGCTGAGTGCACCAGCACTTCCTACCTCATTGCTTCTGATATTTGAAACATTACACGTGGTGGCTGTCTCGTTTTGAGAATCCCAAAGCTCTAAAGTTATGTGGACAACACTGTCACAGCCGGTGGAAGAAGTGTAAGTGTGATCCTGGGTCTTTGCGGGAGTTGTCGCACTAGTCCAAGTAGGTGTCCATTCTCCAAGCGGAAGTGAAAATGGGAATTGGCAGTTGCAGACCTTGACGGTGTCGTACACATCGTATGGTCCATACACATTCACGGTGGCGGTCACATTACCCGTAGCGGTACAGGTGACGGGAGTGTTAATAGTGGCGGTTACGTAGGCAGTGTAGTCGGTCGCAGCCGTTAGATTCGGCGTGGTATAACTGCTGTTTGTAGCTCCACTGATGTCACTGCCGCCAGTAGCCCACTGGTAAGTGAGAGTGCCATTATTACCTGATGCGGAAACTGTCAAGGTGGCAGGTTTGTCATAGCAAACAGTGGTGCCAGCCAAAGAAAGGGTTCCCACAGAAGCATTGTAAACATTGACCCTAGCTTGATTTGAAGTCCGTGAAATGATACATCCGTTATAGTCGTTGGTCACCACACAGGTATAGTTTCTTGTACTGGTCAACGCGGGAGTGGTATAGCTTGTGTTGTTAGCACCGATGATAGTGGCATCGTCTATCCTCCACTGATAGGAGAGCGTTCCATTACCCGTAGCGCTTACTGTCATGGTCGCAGTTTCACCCGAACAAATGTCAACAGGCGACGGCGTGATGGCGACATCGGTTAACGTGGGGGTGATGACCTCTACCGTTGTGGTCAGTTCTGTGGCAGTGGAAGAACAGGCATCCTGCACCGCCGTCACGGAGCACTTGTATCCTGTAGTGGTTGTCAAAGCCTCCGTGGTGTAGCTTGCACTGGTGGCGCCGCTGATGGCGGTGCCGTTCTTCTTCCACTGGTACTGCAGCGTGGCGCCGGTGCTGGCCGTCGCGTTGGCGGTCAGTGTAGTGCTGCTTCCGCTACAGATGCTGAGTGTTCCCGTAATGCCGGTGGCAGACGCCACTTGCGGATCGTTCACCGTCACACTCTTGCTGGCCGTGGCGGTACAGCCATTACTGGTGGTGGCCGTCACACTGTAGGTGCCGGCAGCGTTATAGGTGGCCGTGTTCGTGCTTGAGGAGGCCACATTGGAGCTCCATGCGTAGGTGCTGAAGCCAGTCGTGGCGGTCAGGTTGCCTGCGCCGCCCACACAGATGGGATCATCGGGAGCAGAAATAGCCAGTGCGGGAACCGTGTAGGTGGAAACGGTGACGCTTTTCGAGCCGGTAACCGTAAGGCCGGAAGCGGTGATCTCGCACTTCACCGTATGGGTGCCTGTTACGGAGAATGTAGTGGTGTAGGTGCTGTTGGTCTCGCCCGTCACTGCCACTCCGTCCAAGTGCCACTGGTAAGTGGGGGAGGTCATCGCCGGAGTGACGCTGGCCGTGTAGGTGGCCGACTGGCTGCCGCCGGGGCAGAACTGTACGGGGGTGGGGCCATCCACAGTCACCACGAAGCTGTTCTCAGTGGTGAAGGTCAGTGTATCGCCGTAGCCCGTGCCGCAGTCGTTGGTGGCGTAGGCGCGGTAGTAGTACGTAACGCCCGGGGTCAGACCCGTGACAGGCTCAGTGTATTGATTGTTATTGCATGTACAAATGGGGTAGTTGTTGCATGGATTGAAAGTATGCACAGGACTCGTCACCACTGTTGTCACAATCATGGTGAAGTCCGCGTCGAGACTGATTTGGAAGCCTTGTCCCGTGATGCCGTTGCACCAGCCGTCGTGCAGGATATTGCCATGCAGGGTGGCGGAGGTGCTGGTGATATTGTCAGCCCCTTCGGTGTCCGCGATGGGACCGTAGGTCAGCAGTTGTCCGTTGGGGGTAACACGCGGCCAGCACACGAACTTGCCGTTCTCGTTCACATACGAGCCGTTCACCTTTGTCGTGGACTCGCCCTGGTCGGTGACACCGTTCTCATTCTGCGAGAACGACGCCAGCGGTGCCATGCCGAGGAGACCGACAAACAGTGCGGCGATCGCTATTTTGATTTTATTCAATGTTCTCATTGTCGATAAGCTAAATCAAACAAAAAAAATATAAAATGTCCGCAGTGGGGATCGTGTCCCCACTGCGAAGCCATCCAGTTAAATTATTTCACCCAGAACACGAAGTTGACGCGGTCGTCTTTCGCGAGGGTGTAGCCGCCGTTGACGGCCGGAACGTAGGTGGCGGTGGTGCCGCTCGCGGTCACCACCCCGTCGGTGGTGTCGCCCACGTACACGCCGTTGATGTACATCTGGACCAGATGGTTGGTCGTCTCAAGCGTCTTGCCGCTCGGAACCGTCAGATCGAAGTCGGTCTGGCCTGCCGTGGCGATGATGAACCTGTCGCTCTTCTGCGAGAAGGTGACGATGTTGATGGTCTGGTTGGTGCTCTGGTTCAGGGTGATGGTCTGGTCAGTTGAACCCTCCTGGTGGAAAGTGATGGTGCTGTTGTTCACGGTAGGAATCAAAGCATCCACCTCTGTTTTATTGTAAGTCTCACTCTTAGTGTAGTAGTTGGGACGAATGTTCGTATTCAAACTGTCGTGGATCTGAGCGGCAACGCAATCCTTAACCGAGTCGCAAACGTGGGTGTTGAAGGTCTCCACGCGGGTCTCCAGAGTGTTGAGGTCAGTAGTCAGATGCTGAATCTCTTCATAGTTGCTCTGAATACTGTCGCGCATGTTCTGGATGATGGGGCATGCTACCACATCGTCGCAGTTCTTAATCTCGTAAGGAGTGAGGTGGTTCTCAATCACCGTGTCAATAGCGTTGTTGGTGGTGGAGGAACCATCAGCGATAGCGGTGTTCACACAGTTGGTCACATCGCCGCAGTTCTTGATCTCGTAGGGAGTGAGGTGGTTCTCGATCACCGTGTCGATGGCGATGTTGGTAGTAGAGGTGGGTTCCTTGATTGCGCCGTCCACGCAGTCAACCACTGTGCTACAGTCCACATTGGCGCTGAGTGCAAGCGGAACAGCATATACGGGGTTGCTTGTGGTAACGGTATTGCTACCCCAGGTGATGGTGGCGTCGATGGTGGCGTGTGCCCAGTCGATGGTGGCGAGATCGCCAGTCTGAGCGGTGCCCTCACCAATGATCAGGTTCAACAGACCGTTGATGTTGGTGTTGACAGCATTGTGGGTCTCAGAAAAAACGCTGGTGCCACTTACTTTAATGTCGATAGTCACATTGACGGTTTCATTGCTCGCCAAATGGTTGTCGCTGCTGCGGACCACTGCCTGGTAATTCAATTTTGCGGCAGACTGTGCCATGGCAGCAGTCAAGCTCATCACTAAGATAACTAAGAACGTTACAAGCTTTTTCATAATTCGTTTTGTTGTAATGATTGATTATTATTAATTTTTCTTTTTTTTACAATAATATATAATGTTATTCAGCATCCATCAGACAGCGAACGCTGAGGGCGTAGTTTCTTGGAAGGTTCACGATGCCGTCGGGCTCGCAGCCGGGTCCGATCTCGCAGCCTGTAGATATTTCGGTATTCATCGGGGTGGTGGACCAGAGGTAGGCCTTCACGCCGAGGTTCTCAAAATAGCCGGTGGATGCGTTATAGTATCCTGCCGGAAGAAGGCTGAACCCGCTTTCATCGGTTCCGCTGAAGGGGATCCAGTCGTGGGTAGCCATCAAGGCCGTGGTTTCCACGGTGGTGTACAGCTCGGTCAGCTTAGCTCCATCGGGGAGATGCCAGCCATCGGGGCAAATACCCTGGTAGTTGCCGTTGGCATCGGGGCCACCCGTACCCAGCATGGCGTCAAAGGTATAGAGTTTGCCGTATGTGGTGGGGTCGGGAGTGTTGGGATAGGTCATCACGCCATCGGCGATGGGCGTGCCGCCGACGTAGTTTTCAGGACGGAGGTTGGTCTTGGTCCAGCAGTCGTAGTTCACACGCACTGCATCATATATATTATTGTCACCGTCAGGACCCGACTGTGCCGGGCATTCCGGCCACAGGATGATAACCGGCTGGGTGAAGGTGACTACGGAGTCAGCGATGGTGATCGTCCAGGTCACTTCGGTAGTGTCGCCAGTGGGGAAGCAGAAGGTAGACTCATCGGGGGTATGGGTGATGGTGAGTTCAGAAGCGGAGAGCGGGTAGGTGGTGAGGTCATCGATGTCAGGGGTCTGCAGCGGGTTGTTGGGAGATACCAGTTCTTCGCAGGCATGACCGATGCGGCCTTGCTGCTTGACGGTGTCGTTGGGAGTCACACGATAGACGAGCATTTCCACGATGCTATCGCAGCCTGATGCAGTGCTGTAAGTATTTGAGAGTTTGTGGGTAGTGGGATCCTCGGCAAGGCGCGTGTCGCCAGCCATCAGCACGGTAGTGTCCGCACCGTATTGGGTGGCGTGGATGGTGAGTGCCAGATTGATAATGCTATCATAGCCCAGCTCGATGCCGGCCAGAGAGTAACGGGAGGTGTCGAACACTTAATCCACCCCTTGCACGCTCACGTGGTTGAGGCTACCAGCGCGGGTAAAACCATATCCGCTGTAGTCATAGCCCTCGCAAACCTCATCGGTTTCGTTGGTGGTGACAAGGGTAGCGTTGTGAACGCCTTCATTGACCATCATTCCCGTGCCCACACCGGCCACGGTGAAAATCTGTCCAATTGTGCTTGTGGAACCACTGGCGGGATTATAAACGTCGCCGGAAGCAACAAAAGCATTTTGTTCTACCCATCCTTGTGCGTAGATTACGCAGCTAATACAAAGGGTTAAAAGCAAGGTAACGGTTCTTTTCATCATCTGAATTATGCGCCTATTTTATGCTAGAGTTTTTAATTGTATTTATTTCAATATTAATGAAGTAGAAATTTCTCTCTACCTTTTTTACAAAATCAATCGGTATTAACATTTGCATCTACTTAGAAATTAATGAGTTATAAAAACTATGTTATTTATTTAAAAGACCTGCAAAAATAGCCATTTTCTTAAGAAGGCTGAGGCTTTCCGCCCTATCATTCAGCGAAAGAGCAAGATGTTTCAGCAAAATTAACAACCCATTAAAAGGGGAGACTCTTACAAGTGTTAAAATTTTCTGAAACAAAATTGTCTTAAAATTTAACAGGGGAAAATGCGGTGGTATTTCGGGAATGCAATTTGAGGAAAATTTTCGGCTCTTTTGCCGAGCATGGCGAAAAAAGTTGTATTTTTGCCGCGGAAAGTTGCCGGAGTGGTCGAACGGGGCAGACTCGAAATCTGTTGAACCCTTCGGGGTTCCGGGGGTTCGAATCCCTCACTTTCCGCAAAGCAAAAGGCGACACGTAAAGTGTCGCCTTAATTGTTTTCAGGAAGCCGTCGACCGCAAGCGGTCGTAAGGCTGACGGAAAACAATTAAGTGGCCTTGCGGAGCAAGGGCCTTTGGTTTGCCAGGACGCCCGCGGTAGCGAAAGGGATATCCAATCCCGAACGTCCCGCCGTCGACCGCTTGCGGTCGTAAGGCTGACGGAAAA
>JAEEGI010015710.1_pt1 | contig 15724 bp, 14 predicted proteins | sample 8958751 | NCBI WGS metagenome assembly JAEEGI01 (sample SAMN16246545, study PRJNA631951) | gut metagenome | biome: gut microbiome; feature: rumen; material: KS-attached | host: Bos | place: Iran: Karaj | collected 2018-10
AACAAGAGCATGGATTTCACCTTCTTCTACCTGAAGGTTGACATTGTCAAGTGCCTTAACGCCCGGGAATATCTTGGTAATATTTTGCATTTCAAGTAATATTTTGGCCAATTTTATCCCTCCTGTTCAGATTACTAAAATTATTTGTCTTTACTTGTGTCACAATTTTGTTTTTACATAGTTAAGTCCCCTTTTATTCGAAGGGGACTTAACTTTATGTAGGGAATGAGTTAAATCATTTTTAACGATCTACTCATAGGGGAATTACTGTAACTGATCTGCTGTATAGTAACCGGAATCAATTAAGAGTTCCTTGTAGTTGTTAACGTCAGCAAATACCGGCTCGCAAAGGTATGAAGGAACAACCTTAACACCATTGTTGTATGTAGAAGTATCGTTTGTAGGAGCTGTGCCGCCCTTAAGGATAGCGTCTACCATTTCAACTGTCTTCTGAGCAAGTGTACGTGTATCTTTGAAGATTGACATTGACTGCTTTCCGTCAAGCATGTTCTTAACGTTAGCGATGTCACAGTCCTGACCTGTGATGATAGGATAAGGGCTGATGTTGTTAGCTACGAGTGCGTTTGTAACACCGAATGCTGTAGAGTCGTTTGAGCAGAGAACTGCGTCAAGCTTTGTACCGTCAGCGTAGTTGGAAGAAATGATAGCTTCCATTCTAGCCTGTGCTGCATCTGATGCCCAGTTAGCTGTAGCAACTGTATCAAAATCGATCTGTCCTGAAGGAACTGTGATCTGACCTGCTTCGATGTAAGGATTAAGAACGTCCATAGCGCCGCCATAGAAGAATCTAGCGTTGTTGTCACCGGGGTCACCAGTGAAGATTTCCATGTTGTAGCCGCCCTTGCCTTCCTTAAGGCCTAACTGCTCTTCAATGTACTGGCCCTGCTTTGTACCTACCATGTAGTTATCGAATGTTGCATAGTATGTAACAGCGTCAGAGTTCATGATAAGACGGTCATAAGCGATTACAGGAATCTTTTTCTGCTTAGCCTGCTCAAGAACTGTTCCGAGTGAATCACCATCGATAGAAGCGATAACGAGAACGTCGCAACCTGATGAAATCATGTTTTCAATCTGTGTAACCTGTGTGTTGATGTCGTTTGATGCATACTGAAGGTCTACATCATATCCTGCTTCCTTAAGAAGCTTCTCCATGTTAGAACCGTCCTGGTTCCATCTCTGAAGATCCTTTGTAGGCATTGCAACGCCGACTTTCTTATTTCCTGAACCACCTATTGAACAACCAACGAGTGTAGTTGCTACCATACCTGATGCAAGAAGAACACTGAGTAATCTTTTTTTCATTTCTTTACCTCCCATTAAATAGTGTGAAATGTTTTTTCTCATGATATTGGTCTCATGAATACAAATACACATTAACACACCTTTTTGCAAAATAAATTGTTACATTCTTCAATTTTTTGATAACTTTAAAAATCAAAAAAAGTGTATGCTATCAAAAAATTGTCAGCATACACTTATCTTTGACAAAAAAATGCTATATCACTCGGTTACGTTTAAATAAACGTCTTCTTTTGTATGGAAACCGCTGTTTACAATCACATCGTCCATATTTTCCTTTGTAACGGGAATAGGCTCTAACAGAATGCAGGGAACATCATAAGCTCCGTTATTCATGGTCTGATCGGTTGCCAGGTCTTCGTGATTAGCCAGCTTTATGGCACATTCGGCCGCCTGCTTTGCAAGATTATCCACGGGTTTGTACACCGTCATAAGCTGTGTGCCTTCAACGATTCTCTGGCAGGCTTCAAGATCCGCGTCCTGGCCTGTTACGGGAATGCGTCCTGCGAGTCGCTGCTCGGAAAGTGCTGATACAACTTTACTTGCTATATTGTCGTTACCGCACATTATTGCATCGGCATTCGAAATTGTTTCCATATTTTCATATACATAATCGTAAGCAATTTCTGCTCTCCATGCTTCGCAGTGAGTTCTGTCGACGATATTTACCTTGTTTTCTTCCATTACTCCGATAAAACCGTCCTCAAGTGCGGGAACATTGTAGTCCGCGGGAGATCCGCCAATCATAACAATGTTGCTGCCTTCGCCGATGCCTGAATCGACAAGAGTCTCGCCCATCATCTTTCCTACGGTAGCATTATCAAACGATACGTAAAGATCGATATCCGCGTCTCTTATGATACGGTCGTATGCGATAACTTTGATACCTGCGTTCTTTGCCTTCTTAACTTCTTCGGAAAGAGTATCGGCGTCGATACAGATAATCACGATTACATCAACGTTCTGCTCTATAAAATAAAGAATCTGTCTTTTCTGCTCTTCGATATTACCGTTGGCGTTCTGAACGTTAACTTCCGCACCCATTTCCTTGGCTGTGGAAACAAATACGTCCCTGTCTCTCTGCCATCTTTCGATAACGAAGGAGTCAAAAGACATTCCTATATTAATGCCGTCCTGAACATTTTCGGTATTCTCTCCGGTTTCGCCTTCATTCGGTGTGCACGCTAAAACCGGCGTTAAAATCATTACCAGTGTCAGAAGTGCGCTTATTAACTTTGCCGTCCTCATAAAAGATTTTTTCATAAAATTGTTCCTAAAATAAATGTTAACCCGTTATATTACAATGCGTCCTTGTACTCCGTCGGAGATACACCTTCATATTTCTTAAATGCTCTCGAGAAATAGTTCGGATCCGAAAAGCCTACAGAGTAGCTTATTTCTTTTATGGATGCTTCCGAATCGGAGAGCATCTTCTTTGCATTTTCGATTCTTACCCTGCTTAAATACTCAACGTAATTCTCGCCGGTCTCCTGCTTGAACAGTTTGCTGAAATAGTAAGAACTGATATTGCAGTATCTCGAAATATCGTCGAGCGAAATATCTTTCATGTAATTCTTATTAATGAAAGACTCAGCTTTTTCGATAAGGCTCTCGGATTTCTCGCTTCGGTTGTTTTCAACCTTCTGCGTTACTTCTATTATCTTATTTAAAAACCATGTCTTTAATTCGCCTAAATCATCCGTGCCCATTACCACGGGAAGATAATCTGTACGGCTCTTGAATTCGTATCTGTTACCACCCTTTATATAAAGAAGTCTCTCAGCATAGAGCACGAATTCAAGGGATTTAAGTCTGATATCCATGATACTGTCGGCGAAATTGTCGCTCATCCAGTCAAAGTACTGGCCTGCCGCATTGCCTGCACCGACATAGTCGCCCTTTTCAACCAGTTCAAAGAGTCTCTTCTCTGTTTCGACAGGATAGTTCTCTTCGTAATCGCAACGGATATCAAGGTCATCCGCATGGGCAACTCTTCCGTTTGCGTTTAAAAGAGCCTGCAGGGCTTCGTCATAAGATTCATTCATCTTGGCGAATTCTTTTACGCCGCCGATACCGATCTTAAAATCACCGGAGAGCTTTCTCTGAAGCGTTCTCGTAAACTCTCTTGTCTTTTCGATTAAAGCGTTTCTTTCCGAATAATCCATCTCAGGCTTGTCGTAAGGCACAAGCACTGCGATTTTATTGGACATTACGTTTCCGACGATACCGCCGCAGAAATCTTTTATGTACGAGCGAAGCTCGGGATAGTGATTCTGTAGTCTTACACTGCTGCCGACCGCATTGGTAAGATTAGAATCCTCGTCTCTTTCTCCGCACACAACTGTTAACATGTATCCGTACTCTTCTTTTATGCCGAGGATGTTTTTGTAATTGATTGCATCTTCGGAAAACTTATTCTGCAGGAAAATACTGTAGATGAGTCCGCTCTCAAGCATAGGGATAACCATCTCCATCTTTTCCATTATCATAAGGTCGTTGCTTCTTCTGGCTCTTTCCTTATCTATTATGGCCATGGCGCGTTTTACAACGGAGATGATTCTGTTCTTTTCCATGGGCTTGGTGATGTAATCGAGTACGCCGAGCTTGATTGCTTCGGTAGCGTAGTCAAATTTATCATACGCACTCATTACGATAAAAATCACGTCCTTGTTCTTTTCGCGAATTTCCTTCATCGCATCGATACCGTTAATACCCGGCATCTGAATATCCATGATGGAAATGTCAGGTCTGAAGTTTTCGGCCAGCTCAATCACGCTTCGTCCGGTTTTGGCGAATTCTATCGTACATTCTTTGCCGAATTCTTTTTCAAGCACGAATTTTAAGGAATCGATTACAATGCCTTCGTCATCGGCTATCATTATCTTATACATTCTCACTGCCTCCGTTGGTCAGTTTTATAATAACTTCCGTACCCTTGCCTTCGCCTTCACTTTGGATGGATACGCTGTCTTCCCTGTCGGTAAAAAGTCTGAGTCTCTTGATGACGTTATCCATTCCGATACCGTGCGCTCCGACGGGTGCGGCCTTTTCTTCTTCGGTAAGTTCTCCGCTTAAAACCTTGTCTATCATCTCCTGCGTCATACCGATACCGTTGTCTTTAACGCTGATAAAGACATTGTTATCTTCCGAATAAACGCGAAGAGTGATTTTGCCTTTGCCTTCCATTTCTTTTATGCCGTGGTTGACGGAGTTTTCGACTATAGGCTGAAGAATCATGCTGGGCATAAGGATATCTGTCAGGCTTTCGTCGATATCTTTTTCATATTTGATATCGCCCGAAAAACGTACATTTAAAATATAAATGTAATGGTCGATAAGGCTTATTTCATCGGCTAATTTAACCGTAGTATTTCCTTCACGTACATTGTATCTGAAGAATTCCGCGGTGTTCTGAATATAATCGTAAGTCTTTTCCGCTTCTTCCATCATCGCAAGCTGCGCGCCGGCATTAAGGGTGTTGAAAAGGAAATGAGGGTTAATCTGTGTCTGCAGGTATTTAAGCTGCGCTTCTTTTAGGGTGGATTCAATCCTTAACTCCTTCTCCTGCATCTTTCGCTCATGTTCCATATTCTCTTTTATCTGCTCGATATAATCTTTGATACTTGCAACCATCTTGTTGAAGGCTTTGGTAACGACACCGATTTCATCGTTTGTTCTGATTTCGAGAGTTTCGATTTCGAAATTACCTTTAGCCACTTCATCCGCAGACTTTGCGAGCTTTCTGATAGGATCGATGATAGAGCTCGTAAAACCGATAACGAAAACAGAACTTCCGAGTAATGCTGCAACCATCATGATAATCGAAATAGTTTCGAAAATTCTGAAGGCGGAAAGCAGTTCCGAGAAGTTTGAAGAGTTGCTCTTAAATCTTTCGTTGTTAAGACTGTTGATGTAAGTATTTATATAATTGTAAAGTCTGCTCGCTTTGTCAAATTCGGCAGAATATCTTTCTACGTTTCTGCCTCGCTTTGCCTCGATGGCATAACCCGTGGTCTGAATATATTCGTTCGACATATTCCTTATGTTTTTTTCCATCAGGTCATATGTATCTCCGGTAACCGAATTGTTTAATTCATATACAAGTTTGTAATAATCCTGCTCACTCTTATAGTATCTTTCAAGCGAATCCGAGGTCTTGGTATTAAGATAATCTGTCATGTTGCTCTGAACATCGGTGAGCGCTTCGGCGAGTTCGTTAAGTTTTAAGTTATCACGGTAAACCGAATCCATTTCCCTCGTCATCATGTTGATACCGAATATAAGCATGGCATTAACTATAAAGATAAGGATACTTGCCATTATGAAGATAATGCTTAACTTAAGCTGCAGCGAATTGGCGGGTTTGGTAGACTTTTCTCTCATTCAGTCACCTCCTCGTTTTCGCTTAAGTAATCGGATACGTTGCTCTTGTCGATAAGAGTAACGTCCGTAAGCATATACTGGCTGGTGTAGCCGTATTCTTCATATTCTTTTATGGCGTCTACACAGTAAACACCCATCTGATATGTATCAACCGAAATGGTTGAGTAAATGACGCTTCTGGAAATACCTTTTAAAATCGACTCGGAATCGTAATATCCTAAAATAGCCGATTTACCTACCTTGTTGTAGTCTACGAGCGACTGATATACGCAGTTGGTGTCTGTTTCGTTAAGGCAGACAATAACGTCGGGAGTTTCCTGCGATCTGAAAATATCACGAATGGATTCTTCGGTGGTAAATGTATTTCTGTTATCCACATAAGCCTGGGATAATTCAATCTGAATCTCGGAATTGTTTTCGGTGGAAACAACATTCTGAATACCGGACCATACAAGGGACTGGTTGTTGTTGTCCGAATAAGAGTTAACGAGTGCGACAACCTTTAAGGTGTCATTCATATGAGTTGAAGCTGTGGTTTTGGAAAGCTCATACTCCCTTGCAATCTTAACAATCTGCTTGCCGTACTCACGTCCCAAATTATAACTGCCGACACCGACATAACAGCAGCGAAGCGAATTGGCACTGTCGCCGTAAACGGTAACAACGGGAATGCCTTCGTAAACCGCTTCATTTATCAGATCTCTCATTTCTATGCTCTCATCAGCATGGACGATGATACCGTCCACCTTTGATGCGATTGCAATTTCCATGAGTTCCGTATTACTGTAATCCTCCGACAGATTTTCGCCCATCATTTCGACACATACGCCTTTTTTTATGCCTTCCTCGTATGCGCCCTTATAAACCGATTTCCAGAAATCAAGCTCTCTGTCAGACGAAATCATTACATAGTATTTGCTGAAATTTACATCCGAACTGCTTACGGCGCTGTAGGTATCACCCGCGTGTCTGGCGGCACTTATGGTACGTGAGAAATATAAAGCAACGGCAACAAAAATAACAGCCACTATAAGAATCATGACCGAATAGACGAATACTAAATTTCTGGTTGAAATTCTTTTCTTCTTCATTACTTGGTGCTGTCGCCTTCCTTTTTATCTGTGAGGGCTGCGTCTTTTATGAATGCAAAAACAATTGCGAATACAAAGATTGCAAAATTTCTGCAGGTAAAAGCAGCATGTTCGTACGAGTGATTTGCAGCCACAAACCACCATACAAAAGGTATTAAACCGATTATAATAACGGGAATTCTCTGTGCAAATCCGTCAAAGTGTTTTTTGAGTCCTTTTTTTATGATCAGAACAATTACCGTAACGATTATAAGAAGCATCAGTAAAGCAAATGCTCTGTTCATAAAAGGAGAAATATTGTATTTAATTACTTTTATATATCCTGCTATTCTGCCTGTGTCCGTTGCGGACGAAGTTCTTGCAGAGATGGTTTTAAATGCATCTGATAAAGTATTCTGACCGGTAAATACGAGGGCGATAATCCATTTTGATGCCCACATAAATACATATCCGATGCCCCAGGTTAACGTATATTTTAAAACTGATAAATATGTTTTCTTGGTTTCTTCTTCCGTAAGTGCAAGCACTGCGATAAGCGGAAATGCAAGAGTCACAAGCGGATATGTGAGGAAATCAAAGTACGCAGTCGCGCATCCTGCCACAAGGAAAAATGTCATATATCCTTCGTTCTCTGTCAGTTTTTCGTTAAAGAACGCTATCAAAAGCATTTCAATAAGCATGATGTACATACAGATGCTTAAGGAAAGAGATGCGAAGGATGAAAAGAAAAACATAAAAGGGAGAGATGCCGCAAAAGAAAACGCAAGCTTCGACTGACCTTTTTTAGAAAAAAGAATTAAAGAAGCTGCTAAAAGAATCATTTGCAGACCTGCATTTAAAAGTCTTACCGAATTAAGCGAGGTAAATAAAAGAAGCGGTTTTAAAATAACCAGATAGCCGTGCCAGTATCTCGGATAAGGAACTTCGAGATTTGTCGTTGCACCGTTTAAATAGTCCGTAAGAGACAATCCGGGACACCACTCTTCTTCGTTGCCCACTTCGTTTCTGTATAAATTAAGCGCCTGATCAAAAGCCGAATGCTCTCCGTCGTAAATTGAAAGCTGAAGCATGAGACAATCGGTGAAATTACCGATTAATGTCGCATGATAATCGTCAATTATAAGTTCGTCCGTACACTCGGCCTTGATTGATTCTGCTGATGAATTGACATTTGCCATGATTTTTGAAGTCGGAAGCAAATGAACCAAAAGCAGGAGTATTAATCCTGCTATTGGCATCAGTAAAAGAATTATCAGGTTTTTAATTATGGCTTTTTTCATGCGATGGGTTCAAAATCAGCCGCTCCGTGTTTGCAGAGAGGACATACAAAATCTTCGGGAAGTTCGTCGCCTTCGTATACATATCCGCAGACCTTACATACATAACCCTTCTTGCCTTCTGTCTCAGGCTTGGGTTTTACGTTTGCCTGATAATATGTATATGTCATGGTTTCCTTGTCGGAAAGAACTCTGGCCTCGGTTACGGTACAGATAAACATGCCGTGGGTATCGAGATCAACATACTGTTCAACCTTAAGCGACATAAATGCATTAATGTATTTTGAAAGGAATACCAGTCCGTTGTCGGAACGAAGAAGATTGTCTTTTTCGTTTTCGAATTTATCCACGGTTCTGCCGCTTCTGAAACCGAAGCATTCGAATACCGAGAAAGGAGCCTCAACCGAAAGACAGTTAACGTTCATAATGCCTGTCTGCTTGATTACATGATGTGAATAATTGTCTTTGTTGATGCATACAGCCACACGGTTGGGTGAGCTGGTAACCTGTGAAATTGTATTAACTATAAGTCCGTTATCCTTCTTGCCGTCGTTTGATGTGACAACATAAAGGCCGTAACCGATCTTAAAGAGTGCTGTCAGATCGTTCTTGTTGGCAGTCTCGCTCTTCTGTGCCTTGTAATCCATGCAGAGTTCGTCAGCGAGTGCCTCAATCTGTGCCTTGCTCTCATCGTTTAATGCGGAGAGAATCTTAACGGTAGTATCGGTAAATGTAAGATTCTTGCAGCCTTCCAACATTCCCTTCATGGTCTTTGCTGCAAGAGGTGCCCATGAACCGTTTTCGATAAGTCCGACTGTTTTATTCTTGAATCCTCTTTCAACAAGATGGTTGATAAACTCTCTCATAAAAGGGAAGATCTCAGCATTGTATGTGGTTGTAGCGAGAACGATTTTGCCGTATCTGAACGCATCTTCAACAGCCTCTGCCATATCATCTCTTGCAAGGTCTGTAACAGCTACCTTCGGACAGCCGTTGGCTTTCAACTTGTCTGCAAGAAGTTCAACAGCTTTCTTGGTATGACCGTAAACCGATGTGTACGCGATAACGATGCCATCGCTTTCAACACCGTAGGATGACCAGATATTGTAAAGGTTAAGATAATAACCTAAGTTTTCGCTGAGTACCGGACCGTGAAGAGGGCAGATAATCTGAATATCAAGTCCTGCTGCCTTTTTAAGCACTGCCTGAACCTGTGCGCCGTATTTTCCGACGATACCGAAATAGTAACGTCTTGCTTCGCAGGCCCAGTCTTCTTCAACGTCAAGTGCGCCGAATTTACCGAAGCCGTCAGCGGAGAAAAGAACCTTGTCACAGGAATCGTAAGTCATGATAACTTCAGGCCAGTGAACCATGGGTGCTGCCACGAAGTTAAGAGTATGCTTTCCGAGTGAAAGTGTATCGCCTTCTGCAACGACGATTCTGTTTTCTTCAAAATCTTTTCCGAAGAAGTTCTTCATCATCGTAAAAGCCTTGGAAGAAGAAACGATGGTTGCATCGGGATATGTTTTCGTAAAATTAACAATATTTGCGGAATGGTCGGGTTCCATATGCTGAACCACGAGATAGTCGGGCTTTCTGCCGTTTAATGCATTTGCAAGATTATCAAGCCATTCATGTGTGAAATTTTTATCTACTGTATCCATAACGGCGATCTTTTCATCCATAATCACATATGAATTGTAAGCCATGCCGTTGGGAACATCATACTGTCCTTCAAAAAGGTCTATTGCGTGGTCATTCACGCCAACATATATAATATCGTTTGTTACTGTCATAATACCCTCCCGCCTTAATTTTTTTATATATTTACAGACCATTTAATTATACTTTATTTCACTTTCTTTGTTAAGTAAGATATAGTATAATATTTATATTGTATTGGAAAGGAGATTACACTATGGATAAGTACGCATGCCCCTGTGGCTATGTTTATGATCCCGAAATCGGAGATCCCGATTCAGGTATCGCTCCCGGAACAGCTTTTGAAGATATTCCCGATGACTGGGTTTGCCCCATCTGCGGTATCGGCAAAGATGCTTTTGAGAAAGAATAATTAAAAAATTAATCGCCTGCAGTTTTTTGCAGGCGATTTTTTAATGATGTCTTATTACTTCAAATCTCTGAAGTTTAACTTCTTCTTCAGGCATAATGCCTGCTTTTCTTTTTGCAATATAAATCTGCTCTTCGACAGTGTCGACACCGTCAAGATCAGGTAATAGAAGACCTCGCCTAAAACCCTTGGAAACAATAACGCCGTATCTTTTGACATCTAATTCATCGGGTGACGAAATATCCTCAGGCTCACTGAGAACATCCACTGAAATGTCGAGCAAAGGCAGTTCTTCTTCTCTTACAGGCATAAATCTCGGGTCGCAAGTTGAGGCGCTGATTGCATTCTGGATGATTTCTTCACCCACGCAATCGGTCGTTGCTAAGATAGTTCCGATGCAGCCGCGAAGTTCTCCGTTTTTATGAAGTGAGACGAATGCTCCCGCTCTTTTTCCGGTCATTTCTTCGGGAAGATTATCAGGCAAAGAAATCGTGACTCCGTCTTTTATATATGATTCAATCGTCTTTTTTGCAAGACTTACATACTCATCCATATTTACCCCCTGTCCTTCGGGAAAAAACTGCAGATTCCGTATCCGACACCCGTAACATCCTCATGCGAATAAGCCGTCGGCTTAACACTCATACCGTCTAGAACTCCCGCCATGATTAAGAACGAACGGTGTCCGCACTCAGCAGCATCACAGCAGAAATCCTCGTCGAAATTAAAAAGTTCTCCAAAATCCGCACGCGAGCATACGTCCATGAGTCTTTTATCGTATTCGGGACCTTCCTTGGCAAACCCGTAAGGTCCGTACTCCTGCAATTTGTGCGACAAATCTCCGCTTGCAACAAACACGATTCTGCGGTTTAAATTTGACGCCGCGGTCTGTACTATTTCGCCTAATCTGTAATGCGTTTCATATGGTAGAGCCGACAGTCCGAGACGCACTATCTTTCCGCCTTTGAATGCTTTTCTGATAAAATAAAGCGGCACCATTGTTCCATGATCAAGCAGAATATCCCGCCCATTTTTTGAACTTGCAGGAAGTCCCTCGCTGTCACAGATTTTTTCAATTTCTTTTACGAGCTCAGAATCATATTCTTCGCTAAAAGAAACCTGCGGTGCACCGAATCTTGAAAAATCGCCGTACGCCCTGCCCGAAGAAATGTGGAAACCATCATAATACATCACGACATGCGGACTTGAAATCACGATTGTATCAGGCTTAAGCTCTGCGATTTCACGCGCCACTCTTTCGTAACTGTCTATGGTTTTTTGTACCTTTCGCTCGCTCCCTTTCCCTATATCAGGCACGATAAGCGGGGGATGCGGTACCATAAAAGCTGCCAGAACCGACATAATAACCCTCTCTTAAAAATCATAAAAGAAACAACTTCCGTCTCTTCAATTATAATTCCAAATTCTATTCTTTCCAAGAATTTATACTTTTGATAAAATATTTTTTATGAGCGAGAAATTAAAGAAATTTGAATTTGAATACTTAGGGATTCCGGCGATAATACTAATCCTCTCACCGGTCTTATTTCTTACTTTCCGTTACGGCGTCGGAAGTGCCATTTTCGTAGTGCACGACCAGCTCGACGAAACCATCATTAACTACGTGTTTGCGGCCAGATATTTCGGCGCAGATACATACGAGCAGATGATGTGCGGAATTCCTTCGGTCAGCATCATGCCCTTCGCTCCGGGCTTTGTAATTCTCTATAAACTCTTCAATGTATACACTGCATTTTTAATCCAGCATATTATCGTTATAATCACTGCATTCTTCGGAATGTATGCATGCGTAAAGCAGACTTCCAAAAACAATTTCGCTGCATTCTTAAGTGCAATCCTTTTTGCGATGCTGCCCGTGCACAGTATCTACGGAAACATCGTTATGGGCATGCCTCTTCTTTTATGGTGCGTTTTAAAGATACTTAAAGCGGAAAAGAAGCGAAATCTTATTTTCCCGTTTTTCCTCTTGGCTTACCTTGCATTAACCACGAGCCTTTCGCTCTCCGGCTGGGCGGTTCTCGGAATAATGCTTGTTCTCGCCATTGAAGAAAGCATCAGAAAAAAGAAAGTTCAGGCTCCGCTTTTTATCGCATTCGGAATTCTTTTAGGGTTATATGCTCTGCTTAACAAAGACCTTATCATAAATGCTTTGACGGGCGCAGGCTTCGTCAGTCACAGGGTCGAATTTGACTTAAAAACCGTCGGCGTTAATTTCTTCGTATCTCTTAAAAACATTCTCCTCAACGGAGCATCCGAATACGAGGCGGTTTCAAAGCATGAGCCGATTATCATTGTCGCTGCAATCGCGCTCATCATTTCCGCCTTTAACAAAAATGCAAGAAAATATCTTCCTTTACTCGGGGCTCTTTTAGGAGCGATACTTTTAACCGCCATTCTTTACGCATTCTTTAACACAACATTTTTTATCCGCGTACAAAACCTGCTCCCCGGAATGTTTACATCTTTTCAGTTTTCGAGAGTGTACTATTTCCTCCCGGCGCTCTGGTATGTTTTGTTCGGCATTTCCGCAGCCACCATATTTGAAGCCTTCCCCAAAAAGGCAGAGGCCTTATCGCTTATTGTCCCCGGTATTCTTTTTACCGCGGTACTCGCTTTCCTCATAAAAGATCCCGACGGCATATTCCACCAAAACCTCGTGGCTTCATTAAGCAACGAAAAAAGATCTTACTATGTCAGCATGAAAAATCTTTATGCCGAAGATGTGATGCAGGAAATCGAAAACACCATCGGCGAAGACATTGATACCTACCGCGTCGCGCATATAGGTATGTGTCCCGTCGCATCACTCATCCACGGCTTTGGTACGATAGATGGTTACTCCAACAACTATCCTCTTTCCTACAAGCACGAATTCCGCGAGATCATAAAAGATGAGCTCGAATTAAGTGAATTTAACAAAGCCTATTTTGACGACTGGGGAAACCGCTGTTATATTCTTTATCATGAATGGGCAAATGCATATATGTTAAGCAAATATTATCAGGGAAGTGTGGACGATTTACATCTGAATTTTGATAAAATGAAAGAAATGAACTGCAAATACATCTTCTCTGCAGTCCCGATTACAGACTGCGAACAGTACGGTCTTGAATTCATGGGTGCATTCGATTCGAATATAAGTTACTGGAGAGTTTACCTCTACAAAATAGATTAAATAATAACAAGGGAGAATCAGGGAATGAAGAAAACAATCGTTAAAATAATGTATGTGCTTCTCGCACTTGCCACAATAACAACGCTTTCAGGCTGCGCCTACGGCAAAAAGAAGGCACTGGTCGAATACTCTGAAAGCCTGCGCGGAGACGTGGTTTACTGGGAAGCGATGCAGCTTACCAGCAAGCAGATGCTAGAGACAAACGATATAAGATCCTATGTTTCATATCTCGGAACGATTATCGGATATATGGATACCATAGTAACCAATGCGGAAAACAGAAATGCGGGACTTTACGATTATGAAATAAAAGGATTTGACGACTATTACGTTAAAGCCATCAAAGAATTAAGAAACGGTTATGCCTTGATGCAGGAAGGCTTAAATGAACAAAGCGAATCCAAAATGGATGAAGGCGAACAGCAGCTGGACGCGGCTGTAGAAGATTTGAAAATATATTGCGAATGTATGAAGGATTTTATGCAAAGATACAACATAAAATCAAATGTTGATATGGATGATTTGCTTTCAACACTGTCCGAACCGTAAAGGTTCAGACAATTCTTTTCATCCATTCCATGGCAAGATCGGGCCACTTTGCAACATCTGCAAAAAGAGATACGGGATTAGGAGGAAGCGGAGGCGCTTCCTCTTTTTTATCGTCTGCGAACTGCTCTTTCAGTTCGGCTATTCTTTCTTCGGATACATCTATACTTTCACCGTTCTTTACAGCTGCAACGGCTCTCATAACCTGATCCATCGTAAAATCTTCGAACTTTCCTGCAAAGAAATCTTCATTAGGAACACTCAGTCCGTGGAATCCTTCGGGGAATACATAATGCGCATACATTACGCCTTTTTCTTTTAAAGCCTTTGCCATTAAATAACTGTTTTCAACCGGCACAAGATTGTCGGTTGCAGTCTGCCAGATAAAGCAGGGAGGAGTGTTTTCCTTAACCTGTTTTTCAAGCGAGAAATAATCCAGTTCTTCTTTAGGTGCATCTTTTCCAAGCAGCGCCCATACGGAATAAATATGTGTGAATTCTCCCGTAGTAATAACAGGGTACGACAAAATAACTCCGTCGGGTCTTGCGGAAATATCTTTGTAATTCGCGTTTTCGTCAACCACTTCATCAAAATGAACAGCGAGTGTTCCGCAGACATGTGCGCCTGCGGAGAAACCGCAGATTAATAATTTTTTACCGTCGATGTTGTACTCTGCAGTTCTCTTTCTGATGAATCTTACCGCACGTGCAGCGTCATTAAGAGGCTGTTTTTTTAGAGGTACAGAGAAAGTAATATCGGTAGTATATGTAAGGATGAAAACATTCATTCCGCGATTGTAAAATTCCATCGCGGGAATCTTTGCTTCGGGAGGTACAACCATACAGTATCCGCCGCCCGGAAGCACTATCATGCAGTCTCTTTTCTCGTCATCGTCATGAAGATATGCATGAATATTGGGCACAAAGCCGTATGCTGCTCTGTAGTTGTATTCACCGTCTAACCAGATTTTCTCTTCAAATTTTTTCATTGTTTCATCCTTTTATTTTACTTTGTATTCGTAATCGATAAGTGTCATCTTATCATTTATTACTTTCTCTTCGCCGACTCTGACAAAGCCGCATTTTTCGTACAGATGGCAGTTGCCTTTTTCCTGAAGAATCGTATCGAGTTTCCATGTCTTTACTTCGGGATGCAGTTCAAATGCTTTTTGTATCGCCGTGTATCCGATGCCCATGTTCTGGTACTTAGGCAGTATGAAAATCGGACTGATAAAAGAAACTTCCTTTTCGTTCGGATTATTGTTGCCGATATTGATAACTCCTACTCTCGCACCATCCACAACGATAAAATAGTATGTTCTGCTCGGGACTGCTGCCCTTGCTTTTATCTTGTCGATGGACTCGATTGCAGGCGAACACTCGTCATGGTACTTTTCGTACAGAGGCATAAAACTTTCAACCTGCATCTCTAGAAGCTGTTCAAGTTCTTCTTCCCTTACTTCCTCAAGAAACATTCTGTTCATCATTTCCATTTTATCTCCAAAAAATAATTATAAATTATGAGTCTTTTTTATTCAAATACAATTCTTTTTTCGTGGTAACTTCAATGTCATCCCTGACATTTTTTACGGCTATCTGAAACTCGTCCTCGTAAATAATTTCGCCGGGAACTTCATCGCATTCTGACTTGTAAAGTTCAACGCCGTACTTTGCTGCCATCTCTCTGTAAAACGACATCTGCGCATAAATATCTTTGCCCTCTTCGGTGTCTTTAAACCATGTAATTGCACCGGCGGGATTGCCGTCATCGTAAATCGGAGGGACCGGAAGAACTTTCTCAAAGTATTCCCTGTTACGCCAATATTCTTTTATCTCTT
>JAEEGI010015717.1_pt1 | contig 15717 bp, 13 predicted proteins | sample 8958751 | NCBI WGS metagenome assembly JAEEGI01 (sample SAMN16246545, study PRJNA631951) | gut metagenome | biome: gut microbiome; feature: rumen; material: KS-attached | host: Bos | place: Iran: Karaj | collected 2018-10
CTGGAACAGGCGGCCCTGGAGATCAACCACTGGTGTCACGAGATGGCCACCTACCAGCCTTCCGACGGCCGTACGTCGTCGCCGCTGCAGACGATTCAGCGCGGCGTGGGGCGCTGCGGCGAGGAGTCCACGCTGGCCGTGGCCGCGCTGCGCGCCGCGGGCATTCCCGCCCGGCAGGTCTACACGCCGCGCTGGGCCCATACCGACGACAACCACGCCTGGGTGGAAGTCTTTGTCGACGGAAAATGGCAGTTTATGGGCGCCTGTGAGCCGGAGCCCCGGCTCAACATGGCCTGGTTTACGGCGCCGGTGTCGCGGGCGCTGATCCTCCATACGAAGGTTTTCGGCGACTATCACGGCGACGAGGATGTTATTGAACGGACGCCCTGCTATACGGAAATCAATGTCATCCGAGGTTACGTGCCGGCGCGGCGGAGCGTCGTGACGGTCGTGGATGCGGCCGGCAAGCCGGTGGCAGACGCCCGGGTGGAGTTCAAGATCTATAACTACGGCGAATACTATACGGTGGCTACCTATCAGACCGACCGCAAGGGCCAGGCGGCCCTCGATATGGGCTGCGGCGATATGGTGGCCTGGGCCTCGAAGGGCGACCGCTTCGGCCTGGCCGTGATCGACGGCGAAGCAGTGTCCGTGACGCTCGATCATCAGGTCGGCGAGCGTTTCTCGCTCGACCTGGATATCGTGCCGCCCGTCGAGAATCCGCTTCCGTCCGGCGCGTCGCCCGAGGAAGTGGCCCGCAATGCGGAGCGCTTCAAACAGGAAGACATCATCCGCGAGACCCGTCCGAAAGGGAACCAGGCGGTAATCGACGCTTTCCTGGCGGCGCACGACGACGCCAATGCCCACGCCCTGCTGCGTTCGCTCACGGCCAAAGATATGGGTGACGTGACCGCCGACGTGCTGGAAGACGCCTACGCCCACATCGACGGCGCGTTCAATCCGCTGCGCGATTGCCCGCGGGTCGAGCTCGAGCCGCTCAAACCTTATTTCGCCGAGCTGGGCGCCGGCTTGTCGCTCACTTCCCGCGAGGAAGTGGCCGACTGGGTGGAAAAGCATATCGAACTCGATACGGAACGCAATCCCCAGGAACTCCGGATGGCCCCCATCGACGTGTGGACCAGCCGGAAGGCCGATGCCCACAACCGCGACATCTTCTATGTCGCGCTTTGCCGGGCCATGGGCCTGGAGGCGGAGCTCGACGCCCTGACCGGCGGCGCGCAGCTGGCGCCCCAGGCGCAGGGCACCGTCTCCGTGGCGCTCGACGGCCGCGGCGATCCGGAGTACTACCATCATTTCACCTTGGCCAAGGTCGAAGACGGAACGGCGAAATTGCTGACCGTCGACGAAGATTCCGACCATAACTCCTGGAAGCAGGTCTTCCCGCTGAAGGTCGATACCGGCTACTATATGCTGACCTCCGGAACCCGTCTGGCCGACGGCAGCGTGCTCTCGCACGCGGAATTCTTCCCGGTGGCGGCCGATGCCGACACGGAAGTGCCGCTGATAATGCGTGTTGCCGACGACAAGATCACGGTACTGGGCACGATGGATGCCGACCGCTTCCTGCCCCAGACGGGCCGCGGCTACTACCTGCTGGCCGTCCTGGGCGACCGCGACGAGCCGACCAACCACTGCGTCCGCCAACTGGGTTCCATCATTCCCCAACTGGAAGAATGGGGCAGGCCGCTGCTGATGGCCGGGCCCGCCGTCGGCCGGTCGATGGCCTCTTCGACCGACGCATCTTTGGGTCGCCTGTCGAAACTCATCCCGATCGATGACCCAGACGGCTCGATCCTGGAGATGCTCTGCGCCGGCTGTAAAAGCGAATCCCGCCAACTGCCGGTCGTCACGATCTGCGACAGCTTCGGCCGCATCGTCTACTTCTCCCAAGGCTACAACACCTCCCTGGCCGAAGACCTCAAACGCGTCATCCCCCAGCTATGACCTTCTCCCTCGTCCCCGGCTTCGCCCAGCGCTATCCCAAAGATGACGAAAATAACCCGTCGGCAGCCCCCGATGAGCGTCATTCCCGGCTTGACCTGGAATCTGGCTCCGGCGGCACCCCGTCGTCGATCCCCGACGACCGTCATGCCCGGCCTGACCGGGCATCTCTCTTCATCGAGACCTGCTGCACTACCCTCGAACAGGCCCGCTCGGCCGAATCCCGCGGCGCGGGTCGCATCGAACTCTGCGTCGATCTTTCGGTCGGCGGCGTGACGCCGCCCCGCGACCTCATCCGCGAAGTCGTCGGAGCCCTCTCGATCCCGGTCAACGTCCTGATCCGCTCTTCGGGTAAAAGATCCCCGGTCAAGCCGGGGATGACGAATGGGGTCATGCCCGGCCCCGACCGGGCATCTGGGTTTTCGGCGGCGGATTTCGTTTATGATAAAGCCGAGATTGACCAGATGATTGCGGATATCGAGTTCTGCAAGACGGTCGGAGTGGCGGGAATTGTCATCGGGGCGCTGACACCGGAAGGCGCCATCGACTTGGCGGCGATGCGCCGGCTGATCGCCGCCGCCCGGCCGCTGCCGGTCACCTTCCACCGCGCCTTCGACGTCTGCACCGACGACCCTTTCACCGCCCTCGACAAACTCATCGCCCTCGGTTGCACCCGCCTCCTGAGCTCCGGAGGGGCCCCGACGGCCTGGGACGGCCGTAGCGTCCTCACCCTGCTCGTCCGCCGCGCCGGCCCCCGCCTCATCGTGATGCCCGGCTGCGGCATCACCCCCGACAACCTCCCGGCCCTCGCCTCCGCCACCCACGCCCGCGAATTCCACGGCACCCGAATCCCATAACCTTATGATGGAAACCGAAAGAATCCTACTGCGACCGTGGCGCGAGAGCGACGCGGAAGCGCTTTACAAATATGCTTCGGACCCCGAGGTGGGGCCGAAGGCCGGATGGCCGCCGCACCAGAGCGTGGCGGAGAGCCGCGAGATCATCCGAACCATCTTCAGCGGCGAAGGAATGTGGGCGGTCGAATGGAAGGCCACGGGCGAGCCGATCGGTTGCGTCGGCTACCTGCCGGCTTTCGCATCGAACTTGAAGATTGCCGACGACCAGTGCGAAGTGGGCTATTGGATTGCCCGCCCGTTCTGGGGCAAGGGCATCTGCACGGAAGCGATGCGCCTTGTCGTCGACCACTGCATCCAAGTGAAAGGGTTCACCACCCTCTGGGGCAGCTACTTCCCCGACAACCCCGCCTCCGGCCGCGTGATGGAGAAATGCGGATTCACCGACACCGGCCAAGAAACCCTCTGCCCTAACCTGGAAGTGGGCTCGGACCGCCCGGTCCGGGTTATGAAATGTGGCCTATAATATTTGGAGAATTCGCTCCAGCCGGTCGATTTTTTGCTCCAGTGCTTCGATCTCTTCGGGCAACGGAGGCTCGTCGGAGGCTGATTTAAGCCGGCCCCATTTCCAACGGACTTTACGATAGGTGCCGTCGGGAAGTTTCATAATGCCCTCGCCGTGGCGGGAGCCGCGTTTCCAAGGACAGAGGCAGTATTCGTAAGCCGAATCACCTGTATCGATATTATTGACCACAGTCCGGACTATACCGGTTCCGTAGGGGAATAACTTCCCGTCTTTCAACTGTCCGATACCGCCCATATAGATAAAGACTCCTTTGGCATCGAAAAGGAGCGAGGTCTCTTCGTCAATCCGGATGTGCTTTGGTGGAATCGTTTGTTTGGGATTATGCTTTCTCGATCGGGGTGCTTCGTAATGCCTCCTGGGAGTAAACGGTGCGGTATCTTTTAGTACGCCCATATTCCTTTTTTCCCATTGATTCTGTGCAAAAGACAAGTCTGGAATCAGCAGAAGGAAAACTAGCGGTAGTAAATAAAGCCGTATAAGCATATTGGGATCTTTTATAGAATTTGGAGTATCCGCTCCAGTCGGTCAACCTTTTTTTCCAGCGATTCAATCTCTTCGGGTGTCGGAGGCTCGTCGGAGACGGATTTGAGGCGGTTCCATTTCCAGCGGGCTTTGCAATAGGTGCCGTCGGGATGTTTTATCACGCCCTCGCCGTGACGTGAGCCTCGTTTCCAGGGACAGAGGCAGTACTCGTAGGCCGAATCTCCCGTATCGTGGTCGATGATGACAGTACGGCAGAATCCTTCTCCGTGCGGGAATTGTTTTCCGTTGTTCAGCTTTCCGATATTGCCCAGGTAGAGGAACAGCCCTTCATTGTCGACCAAAAGCGTGGTTTGGTTGTCGATGTATACCGATTGGAATTGCACTTCTTTCGTCTTCAGTTTTTTTTCGTTTCTTCCGACGCCGATGCCACCCGCGCTCCGTCTTGGGCGTATCTGATTATCGGCTATCTGTGAAAGCTGGAGTCCTTTATTGGGCTGTGCCCCAGCGGGCAATGGAAGAAGCATCAGCAATAGCAATATAAACAACTGTTTCATAGGAAGAGCAGGTATTGGTCTTTGTGCAGGGAGTCGGAAGCGAGGATGGCTTTCTTGATGCCGCTCTTTTTGGTATGGACGGCGGCTTCGGAGGCCATTCCGGTGAGCAGGCGGATAGTCGTGGCGTCGAATCCGGCGAAGACGTAACTTATAAAACGGTAGGTGTCTTCGTAGTATTTCGGGAAATCTTCGCGAAAATGCTTCATAATGTCGTCCAAATCCCGGTTGACCCGTGTCTCGAAAGCGTGCTGACCTTTTTTGTCGAGACGAATGTCCTTAATCAGCTGGCTGAGCTGGTAATAGACTCCTTTCTCTTTTTCCGGAGAACTGTCGACGATTTCACGGATGCGGCCGATCTGCTGGAAGTAAGATTGATAGATGCGGGCATAATCTGAGCGGATTTTGGCTTGGGCGGCAGAAAGGTCGTTGCGCTGCTCTTCCAAGGAGGATGCCCACGCAAGAAGTTCCGTCCGCTCCTCCTGGCTTTTCTTGTCTCGTGCCCGGAAATACAGGATGGCGGCCACCAGCAGGAGGACGAGTAGCGAAAAAGCCAAGATGGCGATGATGGTCCGGGACTGTTCTCTTTCCCGGGCTTGCCGGTTCTCCAGGGCCAGGTAATCGCGCTGGGCCTTGAATGAGGCCTGTCGGATGATACGCGAGGTAGCGCTGCGCTGCCGCGAAGCGGCACGGTCCATTTCCTGGAAGGCCGCAGACCAGTCGCCCTGCAGGGCGAGGGTGCGGCTCCGCCAAGTTTGATAAGCAGCACTTTCGGCATAACCGCTTTCTTCTAATTGGGCGAAGAGGGCTTCCGCCTTTTCTGACTGGCCTCCGGCCGCCAGACAATAGGCGTATGCGGACGCGTATTCGTGATTGTCGAAGGCATCGTCGAGCGAAAGTGCGTGTTCGAAGAGAGCCAGCGCTTTTTTTGGATTTTTTTCGAATTCGATGGCCAGGAAGGCTTTGGCGGCTGTGGCACGGGAAGCCAGCAGTGACGGAGGAGAATCGGTAAGCAGACTGTCAAGGATCCGGCCTGCATCTGAATACTCTTCAAGGCCAATCAGACTGAGTGCCTGCTGATATCGGGCAGAATCGGCCAGTGACGGGATGCCGGTCTGGAGGCTCATCTGCCAGGCGCTGTCAGCCGCGGAGAGCCCCTCTTCATAGAAGAAGGCGCGGTTGCAGGTTTCGCCCAGTTCATAATAGCACCTGGCCAATAGTTTCCGGTCTCCAAGGCGTCCCGCTTCTTCCAGCGCCTGCGTCAACGCAATGACGGCCGCATCGTACCGTCCTTCCACAGAATGCGCTTCTCCTTGTGCAATGGCCGCGTCAATCGCGTCGATGCCAGCCTTTCCGCTCCGGCAGGAGAGGAGCAGACAGGCCATCAGGAACAGGAGCAGGGCTTTGCGCATCAGAAGATGTTATAGGACGGATTCGATGAAGACGGGCTGCTGATCGTCGGTCAGGCCTTCCAGAATGATCCGGTAGGGTGCCTGATGGTCGGAAGTATAGAAGTCAAAGCGGGCCGTGCCGTTTTCCACGTGGAGTACCGGTATCCAGTGCAGGGTGGCGCGCATTGGCTCGAAGCCTTTCTTGGAAGCGGCCGACTCATATTTGGGTGTATAGAACCTGGCTGGTTTCTGCCAGCCGAGAGGTTTATCCGCAGTTACATTAGTCGCATACTTAGTATAGAACCGGGACGAGATCAGCACGACCGGCGGAGAGCGCCGCACCATATAGTCTTCCGATGTGAAGGCCGTATCGTATTTGACGGCGTCCATCCCGTCGATGTAGACCAGATAGTCTATGTCGGAAACCATCAGTCCTTCAATGTCCCGCTGGGATACCTGGAAGCCGTTGAGGTAGATGTTGATCGGAATGAAGGATTTGTTCATATTCATCCGTGAACCCATTCGGGAAGGCGGGCCGACCAGTTGTTCATTTTCATATCGGACGCCGGGACACGTGGCGGCGATATAACCGATTACCGGATCGTCGGCATAGGGTGCCAGTTCTTTCTCGCCGCGAACCTGGTGGGGTTTGAAATTGTCGTTGGGATAAGGCGACAGATAGGCTCTCGGAGCGGTGATTCGGGCCGGGGCCAGGGTATAGGCCAGCGTACCGTCTTTCGTGTAGTAGCTTTGGCGGGCGAAGTCGCCGTATTCGTCGCTGTAGCCCGATGCCTTCAGATAATTGGGGTATTTCCAGTCGGCCGCGAAGTACTCAGGGTTGAGGATAGGCGTGTACCAGGTCTTGAAAACCTTGCCGTCGCGTTGCGCGCCGACCAGGAACTGTGTTCCATCGGGGAAATCGAGGTTGTTGAGGACGAAATAGGCCGTTGAATCGAGGTCGGTGATCATCGAGAAATCGATGCTTGGGGCCACGAAGCACAGCGTCGATTTCTTGGCTTTACCGAAGACGGCGTTCACGTAGCCGCTGAGCGACTGGGTATATTCCTTGCCGTAACGGGGACGGCGCGTTTTCTGGGTCAGGATCTTGGGCAGGTCGTAGTAAGTCCAGCCCTGGGTGAGGAGAAGTACGTCCATATCGGCCCGACGCTGAGGCAGGCTGACGGACGGGTCGAAATAGTGCTGCGGCTGCTCGACGAGGCCTTTCAATTCGCTGCCAAGCAACATCCAGCTCTCGATGGTATGGGCGCTGCCGCTGTAGGGGGCGTAGGAGTCGTCGGTGACGGCCAGCGAGAAGCTGCCGCTGACGGGGCGGCCGTTACCGTCGGTCAGACGGAGGGTGGCGGCGGCCTTTTCGCGACGGCCGTATTTCGGCTTGTCGAAACTGACTTTACCGTGGACGTTTTCGTTCGGGAACACGAAGAAGGGCCGCTCGGCATAGACACGGCCGTTCCCGTCCACTACGGCCACGTGGTTGATGCCGGGCTGGAGTTCGTTGTAATTCACCCGTTTGCCTGAGCGTGACTGGGCGTAAGGAGACTTGAACACGATCTGGCTGTCGTCATAAACCACCAGGAATGTCTCGTCGGGAAGCGTTACTCCGGCATCGGCCACGGCAATCGAAATGCCTGTTTCCAAAGGCTGGATGGCGATCGCCACGCCTGCGGCCTCTGGTAGCGGCACGTTGGCTTCGAATTGGAATTGTTCGACAGCGGTTTCGGCGACGGCCCGCAGTTTTTTCGTTACGGCCGGAACGGTCAGGGTGATTTTGCCCATCCCCAGTTCGTTCGTCTGAAAGGTGGCGACCTTCGCTCCATCGGCGAAGACTTCGCCTTTCACCCTGACCCCCAGCCCTTCGCCGTTCACGGCCTTGACCCCGATGACGCTGCGCCGTCCCTGCAGGTAACGCCCGCTCTCGGGCAGGAACTGCAGATCGACTTTCGTCTCGCTCTTGGTGCGGCGGAGCACTTCCTTCCGGAACGGGTTGCGGACGCCCAGTTCGTCGTAGGTCAGTTGGTCGGTATACTCCACAGCCACCAAATCGGCCAAAAAGTCGTCTTTCATCGGGTTGCGCAATTCAATGTCTTTGGCAAAGAGGTATTCCGGGCTGAAATTGAGCATCCAGTAGGAATAGGCGCGCAGGGTGGCGATACCGGTATTCAGGTCTTCGGTCAGCGGCAGATACCCCGAGAAAGCGCCGTCCTTGTCGCGCTTGACCTTGACGCGCTGCCTCAGGCGTGTCACTTCCTCCCGATCGTTCTTGATGTTCTTCTCGTATTTGGCCGAGATGAGTTCCACATAAAGATAATTGCACGGTGCGTTCGCTGCCAGCGAAGAAGCGTTTTGCAGATATCCCCGGAACCAGATGGTGTCGCCGATGTTGTAGACTTCCCGGTCGGTGTGTAAGTAGACTTTTTCGGGCGAGAGCAACCGCGACCATCTGGCGAAGATGTCTTCAGTCGTGTGCTGTGCGGAAAGGGTCTGGGCGACGGTAAGAAGCAGGAGAAAGAGGGTGATGCGTTTCATCGGGCAGCGATTTTATGCAAATTTCGCCAATGAAAACCGAAAAAACAAGAAACCGCCCCGGAAAACTCTCAGGGGCGGTTTCGATAAAAAGTTGTAATTCAGTCAGTTGCGTTCTCTTTCGTCCGGAAAAACTAAGGGGTTCTTCAAGTGACTGATAATCAGATACTTACTTCACAAACTCCGTGATCAGGTGGAACAACCGGTCGAAGTTGCTGTCGCGGGTGTTCTGGAAGTTGTCACGTGGCGTGTGGTAGTACTGGATAATGTTGCCTTCGGTTTCGAAGTAGATGCCGGGGACGCCTTTCTGGCCGAAGGAGAAGTGGTCGCTGTCGTCGTTCATCTCTTCCATCACGAAGTCGAAGGGCGGGTATTTGCCGTCGGCGTTGATGGAGCGGAACTGCTCCAGGCCGGCTTCGCCGCCCGGCGTGATCTGCGTGGACAGGTGGTCGGTGTCATCGGCCACCATATCGAGGTCGATCAGGTATTCGAGTTTGTCGAGCGGCAGACGGGGATTCTCGCAGTAGAAGAACGAGCCCAGGAGGTTTTCCTCCTCGGCGTCGACCAGAATGAACTGGATGCCGTGCCGCGGCCGGTTCTTGCTGAAATATTTGGCCAGCGTGACCACCATCGCGGAGCCGGAGCCGTTGTCGTTGGCACCCGGGAACACCTGGTCGGCGCCCATATAACCCAGATGGTCGTAGTGGGCGATGAAGGTGGAGTAAGTGTCGCAGTTCGGATCGGTGCCGGGCAGCCAGGCCACGACGTTGTGGGCGTCGCGGGTGGGCAGCATCTCGGCGTCGATGTGCAGTTCGATCTCACGGGCGTCGTTGGGGAACGATCCGTTCACGAACAGGACCGGGTGCGGGCTCTGGTACCAGGTGCGGGCCTTGAAGTAGGGGAACTGCTCCTCCTGCCGGAGGATGATGCCGCCGATGTTCTCGAGGTCCGTGAGCCAGGGCTTGTACTTGTCGAAGGGATCGGGCTGGACGGTCTCCAGATAACGGTTCCAGTCGATGACCACGAACTGGTCCTTGTACATCCCGCTGCTGAGGTGTTCCATAAAGCCCTCGCGGTGGTAGGCTTCTTCGTCAAGATAAGTGACCTTGAAAAAGCCGTGGCAGGTGGGGGAAAACTCCTTGGCGATGAAGTCGAAGGTCGGGGCATAGGCCACGCCGTCGACGGAGAGCGACATCGCGCCGCGCATCACGTTCATCGGGAACTGGAAGTGCTGGAGGTAGGGGAGATATTTCTCCTTGCCTTCCACGGCATTCCAGCGGCCCGCATCGGCCGGTTCCACGAGGCTTTTCTTGTAGGGCTGAACCGAGGCGTCTTCCGGGCCGGCTGCCGGGCAGGGCACGATGCCCTCGAACGAAGAGAGCTGGTCGATGAGATACTTGGCGGCGCGCACGTCGCCGTCGTGGTACACGCTGCGGCCGTTGTAGCGTTCACTGGAGATCTCCTCCAGCACGCCGTTGTAGTAGGCCTTGTAGTCCGTACAGCCGGCCAGGGTAAGTGCGCAGGCCATCATCATCCAGAAACGTTTCATGGCTGCGGGTTATTTACCGAGGGCCTCGGCCACGGTCTTGTACATCGATTCGCCGCGGAGCACTTCGCCGCGCTTGTAGATCGTGCCGTCGGGCGCAAAGAGGATCATGGTCGGAATGCCGACGATGCCGTAGGAATCGGTCGGAGTTTTGTCGTCGCCCACGAAAATCTGGTGCCACTTCATCTCTTTCTCCTCCATCTTTTTGGCGCTGGCGGTATTGTCGCCGTCGCGTTCCCAGACGGCTACGCCGAGCACCATGAAGTCGTCGCCTTCGAAGGTTTCAAAGACCTTCTTGATGTTGGGGATCTCGCCCATGCACGGGCCGCACCAGGACGCCCAGAAATCGGTGAGCACCCATTTGCCCTTGCCCACATAGTCGGAGAGCTTGATGTCGGCGCCCTCGGGGGTCTTGCCGGCGAAGTCGACGAAAGGCTTGCCTTCGGCGGTCTCGAGTTCGGCTTCCTTGCAGCGGACGATGCGGGAGATGCCTTCGTCTTCGCCCACGAACTTGCCGCACTTGCCGATGATCTCCTTGAGTTCGTCGAGCGGCAGGTCGTAGATGATGTTCTGGAGGGCGTTCTTGGCGATGTAATTGTCGGGGTTCTTGGTGATGGCGTCGAGGCTCAGCGCCTTCATCTTGCCGTTGATGTCGTCCGTCAGGGCGTCGACGGCTTCTTCGGACTTATCCTCGAGGGCCATGAATCGATCGCGGTACTCTTTGGCGATGTCCTGCATCTTCAGGTTGAAATCCAGGAAGTCGCGGTTGACCTGCGAGTCGATGGTGCAGTCGAGGGCGTTCTGGGCGAAGGTCACGGGGAAAGTGCCCTTCTCGGGGATCACGCCGAAGTTCCAGGAACGGTCGCGCTGCGGGCGGTCGTATTTGGCCGAGATGCGGTAGAGTTTCTCCGGATTGGCCGGGCCCTTGAGGGTGAAGGCGCCGTCGACCACGGCGCAGCTGTCGAGCAGATTGTCGCCGTCGTACAGACAGACGAGGGCGTTTTCGGGGAAAGTCTCGCCTTCGGCGACGGTGCCTTTGACGACGAATTTGTCCTGGCCGCAGGCAGCGGCAAGCAGCAGGACGACGAATGCGTAAAAGAATTTTTTCATGGAGCGGTTTTTTATTAGCTCATGCTGCCGCCGACGATGTCGAGAAGCTCGCTGGTGATGGCCTGCTGGCGGCGCTTGTTGTACTCGAGCGTGAGTTGCTCGAGGAGCTCGTCGGCATTGTCGCTGGCCAGTTGCATGGCGACGGTGCGGGCGGCGTGCTCGGCGGCGCAGCTGTCGAGCAGCACGGTGTAGATTTTCAGCAACAGGACCTTCGGGAGGAGCGCTTCGAGCACTTCCCGTCGGCCGGGTTCGACGATGAGTTCCTCATCGACGGCCGCCCCGTCCTCCTGCGGGAGGCTGTACGGCAGGTAAGCCTCGCGGACCGGCGGCTGGGCGGCGTTGGATTTATAGTGGTTGTAGAGAATCACCACGGAACCGATCTCACCTTGCGTGAAACTCTCGATCAGCTGCGAGGCCAGCTCTGCCGCCGGCTCGTAGGCGGGATGGTCGAGCATCGCGGAGGAGTCGCGGCGGGCTTTCAGGCCCACTTTCCGGCCGGCTTCGGCCACTTTCCGGCCGACCGGCCAGAAATCGACGTCCTTTTCAGGATCGAGCCCCTGTTTCCGCAGGGATTCCAGTTCGGTGAGGAGCGATTTGACGGCGGTGGCGTTGAAGCCGCCGCAGAGTGAACTGTTGGAGGAGAAGGCCACCAGGGCCACGCGCTTGCTCTCGTTGCCCGCGAGCAGCGGCGTGTCGGCCGCAGCGCGCACGCTGCCGTCGGTGAGCAGGTCGTGCAGGATCTCGTGGAGTTTGTCCTGGTAGGGAGCCATGCCCGCAATGGCCTGCTGGGCGCGGTGCAGCTTGGCCGCCGCGACCATCTTCATGGCCGAGGTGATCTGCAGCGTGCTCTTGACCGATGCGATCCGGGTCTTTGTCTCCTTGAGCGATGCCATGGCTACGCGTTGTTCAGCAGTTCGACGATTTCGGCCGCCACGCGTTCGATGGTGTCGGTGATGACTGGGTCGATTTTGCCTTTGGCGAGCGGATCGAGCACGTCGGCGCGGTGGTCGGCGCGCATCCGCTCGAGGAAGATCTTCTGGAATTCCGGAACCTTGGACAGCGGGATATCCTTCATCAGGGCCTTTGTGCCGCAGTAGAGGATGGCCACCTGCTCGCCCACGGGCATCGGGGCGTACTGGGGCTGGATGAGCAGCACGTTGTTCTTGCGGCCCTTGTCGAGGGTCAGGCTGGTGACCGTGTCCATGTCGCTGGAGAACTTGCTGAACGACTCGAGTTCGCGGTACTGCGCCTGGTCGATCTTCAGGGTACCGGCCACTTTCTTCATACTCTTGACCTGCGCGCTGCCGCCGACGCGGGACACCGAGATACCCACGTTGATGGCGGGGCGGAAGCCCTGGTTGAAGAGGTCGGTCTCGAGGAAGATCTGGCCGTCGGTGATGGAGATCACGTTGGTCGGAATGTAGGCCGAAACGTCGCCGGCCTGCGTCTCGATGATCGGCAGGGCGGTCAGCGAACCGCCGCCGCGCACCTTGCCCTTGAGGCTGGCCGGGAGGTCGTTCATCTGGGCGGCCACTTCCTCCTGGTCGATGATCTTGGCGGCGCGCTCCAGCAGACGGGAGTGGAGGTAGAAGATGTCGCCCGGGTAGGCTTCGCGGCCGGACGGACGGCGGAGGATCAGCGACACCTCGCGGTAGGCCACGGCCTGCTTGGAGAGGTCGTCGTAGATGACCAGGGCGTGCCGGCCCGTGTCGCGGAAATACTCGCCGATGGCGGCGCCGGCGAAGGGGGCGTAGTACTGGAGGGCGGCCGGGTCGGCGGCCGTGGCGGCCACCACGATGGTGTAGTCCATGGCGCCCTTTTCGCGCAGGATGTTCACGATGCTGGCCACCGTGGAGCCCTTCTGGCCGATGGCCACGTAGATGCAGTAGACCGGCTTGCCGGCCTCATAGTTCGCACGCTGGTTGATGATCGTGTCGACGGCAATGGCCGTCTTGCCGGTCTGGCGGTCGCCGATGATCAGCTCGCGCTGGCCGCGGCCGATGGGGATCATCGCGTCGACGGCCTTCAGGCCGGTCTGGAGCGGCTCGTTCACGGGCTGGCGGAAGATCACGCCGGGCGCCTTGCGCTCGAGCGGCATCTCCACCAGGTCGCCTACGATCTCGCCCTGCCCGTCGATGGGCTGTCCGAGCGGATTGACCACACGGCCTACCATCTTCTCGCCTACCAGGATCGAGGAGATGCGGCCCGTGCGGCGCGCCGTCATACCTTCTTTCACCCTTTCCGTGGAGCCCAGCAGCACGGCGCCGACGTTGTCCTCTTCGAGGTTCATCACCACGGCCATGACGCCGCTGTCGAACTCGATGAGTTCGCCGGCTTCGGCGTTGCTCAGGCCGTAGAGGCGGACCACGCCGTCGTGGACCTGAAGCACCTGGCCCACTTCTTCGTAGCGGGCGTCGACGTTGATGTCGTGCAGTTGTTTGAGCAGCAGCTCGGAAATTTCACTTGCTTTGAGATTGTCAACCATTGTTGCGTGTTTTTCTGATTCTTGTTTCCAGGTCCTTGCGGATCTGCTTGAGCTGGGAGGCGGTGGAGGCGTCGAGCCGCTTGTCTTCGACCTGGACGATGAAGCCGCCGATCAGGTTGGGATCGACTTCGGTCTTGAAGTCGACTTCCGTCAGGCCCTGCAGTTTCATCAGTTCGGCAAGCCTTCCGGCCAGGTCCGGATTTTCGGTGGCGGTGGTGAGCCAGGCGCGCGTGATGCCCTTTTCCTTGCGGTAGAGCACCCGGTAATTGTGCAGGATGGCCGGCAGGTATTCAACCCGCTTGTTGCGGATGACCAGCGCCAGGAAGCGTTGCATCGGCACCGACAGGCGCTCGATGCAGCCGGTCACGTCGTCGTTGGCCAGGACGGCCCGTTTGAGTGCGGAAGCATCTTCATACACCTTCTTCTCTTCGCCTGTTTCGCAGGCGAAGAGATAGAGGGCGTTGGCGTAGCGCGAAGCGATGAGTCCGGCGTTCATGGGCACTTCGGTTAATTGACTTTTACGCGGGAAGCGCGGGCCTCTTCGATCAGTTTGTCGATCAGCTCGCTTTGGCGCTGGGCGGAATCGAGGTGGCTGCGGACCAGTTTCTCGGCCACTTCGACCGACAGGGTCGCGACTTCGCCGGCGATCTCGCGCCGGGCGGTTTCCTGCTCGATGCGGATGTCTTCCCGGGCTTTCTCGATCATCGCGGTGGTTTGCTCCCGGGCCTGGTCTTTGGCTTCCTGGACGATCTTGTCGCCGGCCGTCGCCGCTTCGTTGAGGATGCGGGCCTGCTCCTTGCGGGCTTCCTCGATCATCCGTTTCTGCTCTTCAGCCAGCTCCTTCAGGGCTTTCCGGGCCTCTTCGGCATCGCGCAGCGACTGTTCGATGAGGTCGGAGCGCTTTTTGACCATTCCCGTAATGAGCGGGAAACCGAACTTCGCCAGAATGAAGAACACGATGGCGAAGATCAGCGTCATCCAGAACAGAAGCCCGAAGTCCGGTGTAATGAGCGACATGGCTTAGCCGGTAATGCCCAGCAGGCAGACGAGGATGGCGAACAGGCAGGCGCCCTCGATCAGGGCGGCGATGATGATGGCGGTGGGACGCATGCCGCTGGCCGCTTCCGGCTGACGGGCGGAGCTTTCCAGGGCGGACTTACCGATTTTGCCGATACCGATGGCGGCTGCGATGGCTGCGATGCCGGCGCCGATGGCGGCACCGAATTTTCCGAACGCCGCACCTGCGACGGCTTGTAAAATGATGGTTAACATAGTTTTGGAATTATTTAGTTGTTTCTATTTGTTTGTGTTCGTGTTCGGGCTCCTGGCGCGACAGGCCGATGAAGACGCTCGAGAGCATCGTGAAGACATAGGCCTGGATGAAGGCCACCAGCAGTTCGAGGATGTCCATAAAGACGCCGAAGAGGACCGAAATGACCGACATCGAGCCGTTGATAGCCGGGCCGAGCTTGGCCGTGATGAAGATCACCGCCACCACGCCCAGCAGCATGATGTGCCCGGCCAGGATGTTGGCGAAGAGTCGCACCATCAGCGAGAAGGGCTTGGTGAACATGCCGATGATCTCGATCAGCGGCATCAGCGGGACCGGCACCTTGAGCCAGGTGGGCACTTCGGGCCAGAAGATATCCTTATAATAGTGCTTGTTGCCGAAGAGGTTCACCGCCAGGAACGTGCAGACGGCCAGGAACAGCGTCACGGCGATGTTGCCCGTGAGGTTGGCCCCGCCCGGGAAGAACGGCACGATGCCCAGCAGGTTGTTGAGGAAGATGAAGAAGAAGGCCGTCAGCAGGTAGGGGGCATATTTCTCCCAGTCCTTGCCCACGCCTTCCTTGATGATGTCGTCGGTAACCATCGTAATGAGCATCTCCATCACGCCGGGGAAACCGCGCGGCGCTTCTTTCATCGGGTCGTGCTTGCGGTACCACCGGGCCGTGGACAGCACGAGCACGACCAGCAGAATCGAGCTAATGATCAGGCTGCACACGTTTTTGGTGATGGATATGTCGATGGGGCGCTTCCCCGTGGCGGCGTTCACGAGTTTTCCGTCCTCGTTGAGCGTGTAGCCGTGTTCGGCCATCTTGTGGGAGGAGAACACGTGGAGCCCGTCGTCGATGACGATGCAGGGCAGGGGAATCGAGATGTGGTGGCCGCGCACGGTGGTGATGTGCCAGTCGTAAGCGTCGCCGA
>JAEEGI010015719.1_pt1 | contig 15715 bp, 11 predicted proteins | sample 8958751 | NCBI WGS metagenome assembly JAEEGI01 (sample SAMN16246545, study PRJNA631951) | gut metagenome | biome: gut microbiome; feature: rumen; material: KS-attached | host: Bos | place: Iran: Karaj | collected 2018-10
ACAAACGTTACTTTCCCGACTTTGCGCGCATACGGCGCGGCCAGCGGGACGGCCTGTTTGGTTGTGATCGCATTCATAAACGAACACCCCTCTCTGAATGATTCCACCGAAATCGGCACCGCATTTTGAAAAACGGTACTGCTCGGAACGGTGGAATCATTCTAAAAGAGGGGTGCGGAAATCACATTGAGCCGGAATTGACCGGTAATTGAGTAAAAAACAGGCGGCAGCTTGAAAACAGCTGTCGCCTGTGGCATTAGGGGTATTCTTTTACAATGGAAGCTCTTGTCGCTTTGCGGTTAGCAATTCCGGTTCGTCGGACCAAACAGTTTCAAAGATTTTGAGAGCCCTCCTGAAATGCTCTGCAGCCTGAGTGCGGTTACCAAGGGAAAGGTTTAATCTGCCCATCGTTTCCAGAATAAAGGCATGGTCGAGGGAACCAGCGTTTTGCTTCCGAACGATATGCTCGATCTTTCGGAGGCCGGAGAGTCCTCGCTCCGATTCGCCCAGGTCGTTCAGCAGTACGGCGTAATTCAAGATTTGCGTAATACTGTCATGGCCACCGACCAGGTGGTATTCCTCCAGAATGGAGATCGCGGTTTCCATGTGTTTTCTGGCAGCGTCGTGCTGCTTTGCCGCCCGATACAAGCCTCCGAGGTTGGAGTTCAGGTTGGAAACCAGGAGGGCGTTGGAGGAGTTGACCTCCGGCAGCAAAGTTAGCGCTTCTTGAATCAGCTTGATGGCCTTGGAAGTATTCTTCTCACACGCAGCGCGGCAATCCAGCAGTATCGCCCGGTCCTTTACGCTGCCAGTGGCCGGATCATTAAGGAGGTTCTGCATTTCGTCAATCAGCCGCTTCATGACTGCTTCCTCATTATATTTCTCCGCGTATTGGAAAACGTCCTCCATCAGCAAAAGGAAGAAATCCGGGTCGTCCTTTGCGGCAAGGTCAAGGGCGTTCTCCACCGTCTGGAACATCAGTTTATAATACGGCACATCTTCTCCGTGGATCTGGCATGTCGCCCGGATGCTTTCCAGCAGAGCATGACATCCCGTTATGCTCGGAGACAATTCAGAAATCGCCACTTCCTGCATCATGGGGTGGAGGGCAATGCGGTTTCCGGGCTTTACCTGCAAAAAGCCAAGCTCCGCCATTTCATTCACGTCGTTCAAATCGCGGAAACCCATCCACCGCCCAAAAAGACGGGCGGGAACACCCGTCAGCGGGATCAGGGTCATGCTCTGCATGATCTCTCGCTGCGCTGTGGCCAGACGGAACAGAGCAAACAGCGTATGAATGTGGTCATAGTAAGTGGCACGGGTGCTTTTCCCGTCCTTGGAAACGCTGATCTTGTCCGTGGCGTCGAAGGATGCGTGTTCCTCACGCAGCTTTGCAAGGACCTTTTCCGGTTCCAGAATGCCTGTCTCCAAAAGCCGGGCGGCCAACTCCACCGCCAACGTATGACGGTGGACTATTTCTATGATCTGCTCGACCACTTCGCGCTGCTGCTCGGCACCAGAATAGAATCTGGATACAAGCTGAAATAGGACATTGCTATCCGAGATTTCCTCAACCGGCAGACAGCACAGCCCCGAAAGGTTACTTCTGGTCGTGAACAACACGCGGCAACGGTATTTCAGCACAATATCCAATACGGGATCGCTCATGGCGTTCGTGTTGAAGTTATCCACGATCAGCAGGTTATCGTCCTTGAGCGACCGAAGAAAACGGTTGTGCTTCCGGAAACGGGTGTCCAAATCGTCTTCCGGAAGATCGTCCGCAAAGATCAGGTTGGCGATATCCGTTTTCAGATCGCCCGTATAGCTGAGATAGAGGATGTTCGTGTACTCCTTCTTGTGCTCTTTTGCGTATGCCTTTGCCAGCTCGCTTTTCCCGATACCGGGGATGCCTTGCAAATACACCTTCCCATTGTGGATCAGGGCGTCATGGAGGGCTGCAAGCTCATTCTCCCGCCCGCAGAAATAGCGGCAGGTCTTGGGCACTCCACCGTCGATCACGAAATCTGCCAGAATGGGGGATAGGCTGCCGGAGGGCAGCAGATTCGGTTTGCGGATGTCGCGGGCGACAAAGGGACGGCTGAGACCGAACAGAAAAACGTCCGTAAGAAACGCAGCTTCTTCCGTTTTGTCCTTACAAGGGTAACGGCGGCACAACTCCGCCTTCTTGCTGTCCGAGATGCTTGTATCACCGAGCAGAAGCGCATGGATATTCTGCACGACCATTGCACTGTCGGAAAGGCTGGGAAGGATAGCATCCTCTATCGTAATCGCCAGTTCCTCGCGCTGCCTATGATCCTGATAGAAGCTGCTGATGGCAGGGCTGGGCTTGGCAAGTCCATTCAGCCAGCGGCTCACCAGCCCCATATCCAGATAGGTTTCCGTTTCTTCCAGATATGCGGAGAACAGCGCCTCCATAAACTCCATTTGGTTGTCGAAGCTGCCGTCCAGCAGATCGCTCCGTATGGCGGCGGCGATCGAAGCAAAGTCACAGCGTTCCATCATCAATGCTCCTTCAAGGTTTCGCTCAATTCACGGTCAATTCCGGCTCAATGTGTTTTCCGTCCTTCCCCGGTATTCTGACCGGGAACGGAAGTGGTGCGACTACTATTCCAGTATAACACCGCTCCTGTACCAAATAAAGGACAGCAGGTTCACCAAATTTGCATGACGGGTCTTTACAAATCGAGAAAGTTATGTCAAGAATATGTCATGCGACAACTGAATCTGTTGTTTGGAAAGGACGGTTATGAGAAAGTCAAAACAACAGGTCAGAATCACTGCTTTGTATTGCAGACTTTCCAGAGACGATGAGTACAGCGGGGACAGCGTGAGCATCCAGACGCAGAAGGCAATGCTCTTGCAGTATGCGGAAGAAAAGGGATTTCTTAACTGCGAATTCTTCGTGGATGACGGATATTCCGGGACGAATTTCAACCGTCCGGGTTTTCAGAAGATGATCAGCCTGGTTAAACAGGGAAAGGTCGGAACAGTCATTGTGAAGGACCTTTCCCGCCTTGGCCGAAACTATCTGATGACCGGAAACTACACGGAGGTGATCTTCCCGGAGTATGACGTACGGTTTATCGCGATCAATGACGGCGTAGATACTGCAGATGGCGACAACGAGTTCGCTCCGTTTAAGAATATCATCAATGAATGGTATGCGAAGGACTGCAGCAAAAAGGTCAAATCGGCGTTCAGAACAAAAGCGATCAAGGGAGAATACACCGGAGGTTTTCCTGCATATGGATACCGCAAGGATCCCGATGACAGACACCACCTGATTCCGGATGAGCATGCCCCCATCGTAAAAAAGATGTTCCGCATGGCTTTGGAGGGAACAAGCTGCTACCACATCGCGAAATGGCTGGAGGACGAACGGATTCCGACACCGCGAGCATTTCTGATGGACGAATATGGAAAGTATCACACGAACGAGCGAGTGAAGCACCCATATGCGTGGGTAAAAAAGACTGTTCACCAGATTCTGAGCAATCCAATCTACCTTGGGAAGCTGGTCAGTCTGCGGTACACGACGAGGTCTTTCAAAGACAAACGGATCATTCCGCGTCCTGAGACCGACTGGATCACGGTGGAGAATACACATCAGGCTCTTGTGGACCAGGAGACCTTTGACACGGTCCAAAAAAGGATATCTGTAAAGCAGCCGTGTACCTGGGAGAACTCGGACAATATGTACCGCGGCCTGCTGGTCTGCGGCGGGTGCAATACGAGTATGGTCTTTGCCGCCAGGAAAGGACGGACGTCCAAAGGACATTTCTGCTGCAATAAGCATCGCCGCTACGGTGGAAAGGAATGCTCTGCTCACTACATCACCCTGGAGCAGATCGAGGCCATTCTTCTGGAGGATATCCGCCGGCATGCAAGCCTTTGCCATGAAGACAGAGACGCTTATATCGCATTCCTTGTGGAAGCGTCCGAAAGAGGCTGTGGTGTAAAGTCGAAACAGCTTATGAAGGAGCTGGAGTCGTACAGAACCAGACTGGATCAGCTGGACATCATTCTGAATCAGCTCTATGAGGACCATGCGCTGCATAAGATATCGGATGACAGATATGCGGTCATGTCAGAAAAGTACAGCATGGAATATAGAGAACTGAAAGGGAAAATCGCCCAGCTTGAAACGGATCAGCAAGCCTGCGGCCAGAAGATCAGAAAGGCGAGCAGCTTCTCCCAGCTGATCGAGGAATACTCCGAAATCAATTCTCTGTCGTCCGAACTCCTGCACACGTTGATTGATCGCGTAGTCGTACACGAGAAAGAAAAACTGGATGGCGAAGTCGTTATGCGCGTCGATATCTTCTACCGGTTCATAGGGAAGGTCGGAGACTCCAGCGGGAATGATACGGTCATCAAACCGACGAAAAACGCAACGACAATGTTCCAAAACAGGGTTTTGGCGCAAGATGGTGCGCACTGAGAATAATATACCGGTCATCATCAAATACCCTTTCTGGCAGATGACGAGCGAGAATCCCAAAGCCGTCTATGCCTGTCTCAATTTCAGCGAAGCCTTCTGCCCCGAAAAGATCGAAAAGCAGTCCGTCTGCATTGACGGAGACTGCGGCGACGTCATCCGGCGGCTTTTGTAAAGCAGCGGAATCCAGGCAAAAAGCGGAGCGGTCATCTGCCCTTTGACAGACGACCTCTCCGCTTTTTCTTCCGCTATAGGGTCAGGGGCGCAGGGGCAGGGTGCGGCAGATTTCCTCCAGCGCCTCCAGACATACATCCGTCTCCTCCGCCGTGTTCCCCTCGCCGAAGGAGAAGCGCAGCGTACCCTGGGGGTAAGTGCCCAGGGTCCGGTGGGCAAGGGGGGCGCAGTGCAGTCCCACGCGGGTCTGGATGCCCCAGCGGCTGTCCAGCAGCCGGGCGGCTTCCGCCAGCTCCCCTTCCCGTATCTGGACCGAGACCACCGGCGCGCGGGAAATTGTGTCCTCCCGCCCGACGAGCCGGATGCGGGGGATCGCCCGGAGCCCTTCCAGAAAGCGGGCGGTCAGCTCCAGCTCATGCGCCAGCGCGGCGCTTCGGCTTTGCTCGCTCCGGGCCTCCAGAGCGCCGTAAAGTCCGTAGAGCCCCGGCATATTCGGCGTTCCGGCCTCGAAGCGGTCAGGCATGAAGTCGGGCATCCGCTCCAGGTGGCTGATGCTGCCGGTGCCCCCGGCGATCAGCGGCTCCATTTCCCCCACCAGGTCCGGCCGGAGGAGGAAACCGCCCGTGCCCTGGGGCCCCAGCAGGGTCTTGTGCCCGGTGAACGCCAGGGCGGCCAGGTGCATTTCCTCCATGTGCAGGGGAAAGAGCCCTGCAGTCTGGGCGCTGTCAACGATCAGGAGCAGATCGTGCCGGCGGCAGAGCTCCCCCAGAGCGGCGATGGGCTGCACCGTCCCGCAGACGTTGGAGGCATGGGTGCTGATCACGGCCCGGGTCTCGGGGCGGAGCATGCTTTCCGCTTCCTCCGGCAGCATATTGCCGCAGCTGTCGGCGGGGATCACATCATAACGAACGCCCCGGTCTGCCAGCTGGTTCAGGGGCCGCATCACCGCATTGTGCTCCATGGCGGAGACCAGCACGTGGTCGCCGGGGCGCAGCAGACCCTTGATGAGCATATTCAGGGCGGTGGTCACGTTGGCGGTGAACGCGGTGTAGCGGCAGTCCGTTCCGCCGAACAGGGACGTGACCGCCTGACGCAGGGAATACAGGAGCTCTTCGGCCTCAAAGGCGCTGCCGTAAACGCCGCGGTTCACGTTGCTGCCCACCTTCGTCAGGTATTGCACCATCCGCTCCGTCACCGCCGCCGGCTTGGGGAAGCTGGTGGCCGCATGGTCCAGATAGATGCGATTCGCTGCCATGGCTTATACCGTCCTCCCTGTATAAGAATCGGGCGTTCCGTCCGGCATGATTATACGTACGGGCGGAACTGCCTGTCAAGGGAAACGAAAACGGCATATTCACAAAAAGTTATACTTGCATTCACACAAAAGATATGTATAATATGTGATATGAGACCGGCGGATTTTCCGGGGCCGTCTGTGGATAATGACCAATTATTGGAATGGAGAACCGGCTTATGAAAGAAAAAAGAGAAACCATCCTTCTCGGCGGGGCGGGGCTGCTGATCGGCGTGATCGCCGTCCTGCTGGTCAAGCTGGGCAATCCCGCCAACATGGGCTTCTGCATCGCCTGCTTCCTGCGGGACACGGCGGGGGCCATGGGTCTGCATCGGGCGGGGGCCGTGCAGTATCTTCGTCCGGAGATCGTGGGCCTGATCCTGGGGTCCTTCCTCCTGGCGCTGGGGCGGAAGGAGTTCTCTCCGAAGGGCGGTTCTTCCCCCGTCACCCGTTTCCTGCTGGCCATGTGCGTCATGGTGGGGTGCCTGATGTTCCTGGGCTGCCCCTTCCGGATGGTCCTGCGCATCTCCGGCGGCGACGGGAATGCGCTGCTGGGATTGGCGGGCTTTGCCTGCGGCATCGGCGTCGGGGTCCTGTTCCTGAAAAAGGGCTACTCCCTGAAGCGGAACTATAAGCAGACAAAGGCGGAAGGCGCGGCTCTGCCGATCCTGACCCTGGCCCTGCTGCTCCTGGCGGTGATCGTCCCTGTCCTTTTCTTCGCCACGGAGGCCGGCGGAGGCCCCGGCGGCAGCCACGCGCCGCTGCTCATCTCCCTGGCTGCGGGCCTGATCGTGGGCGCCGTGGCGCAGCTGACGCGGCTCTGCATGGTGGGCGGCATCCGGGACCTGATCCTGTTCCGCTCCGTGCGCCTGCTCATGGGTTTCGTGGGCATCTTCGCGGCGGCTCTCATCTGCAATCTGGCCTTCGGCTTTTTCAAATTCGGCTTTGCGGGGCAGCCCGTAGCGCACAATGACGGGCTGTGGAATTTCCTGGGCATGCTCCTGGTGGGCTACGGCAGCACCCTGCTGGGGGGCTGTCCCCTTCGCCAGCTGGTGCTCACCGGGGAGGGGAACACCGATTCCGCCGTCACCGTGCTGGGCTTCCTGGCAGGCGCGGCGCTGTGCCACAATTTCTCCCTGGCCTCCTCGGCCAACGGACCCACCCTGAACGGCAAGATCGCCGTGGTGGTCTGCATCGTCATCGTCAGCATCGTCGCAGTTGCCAATACATTCGGCAAAGAGAAGGGAAGGTAAGCATATGATCGACGCGAGAGGACGTTCCTGCCCGGAGCCGGTGCTGATGCTCCGCAAGGCCATGACAAGTAAGGAAGCGAGCTACGAGATCATGGTGGACAACCGTGTCTCCGTGGAAAATATCACCCGCTACGGCCAGCATGAGGGCTACCGGGTGACGGTGGAGGACCGGGAGGACGAATATCTGCTCCGCCTGGAGAAATGATCTGCTTTGTCACCTTTTATTCCCATTTTGATGCGATCCGCATGCGGCGGCGGCTGGAGGGCCTGGGGATCGGCGCCGTGCTGATGCCTGTTCCCCGGGACCTGAGCTCCTCCTGCGGGACCTGTCTCCGCTTTGAGACGGACCTGCCGCTCCCGGATTTCCTTTCGGAGGGAACGGAGAAGGTGGTGGAGGCCCTGGGCGGAGGATACCGGGTGATTTTTTCGTCGGAGGAGGTCTCATGAGCGATATTCAGATGACCAAGCTGGCCAATTGCGCCGGCTGCGGCGCGAAGGTGGGCGCGGGGATGCTGGCCCAGCTCCTGGAGGGGCTGCCGGTGCGCCGGGATGAGCGGCTGCTGGTGGGCTATGACCGCAGCGACGATGCTTCGGTCTATTTGATCGACGAGCATACCGCCCTGGTGCAGACGGTGGATTTTTTCCCGCCCATCGCCGACGATCCCTTCACCTTCGGGCAGATCGCCGCCTGCAACGCCCTCAGCGACGTCTACGCCATGGGCGGCGAGCCCCGCCTGGCCCTGAATATCATGACCGTGAGCCGGGAGATGGACCGGGAGACCATCCATGCCGTGCTGCGGGGAGGCTATGAAAAGGCCTATGAGGCCGGGGTCATCATCACCGGCGGCCATACCATCGAGGACAGCGAGCCGAAATACGGCCTGGCCGTCACCGGCTTTGCGGACCCGAAGCGCATCCTGAAAAACTGCACCGCCCGCCCCGGCGACGTGCTGATCCTCACCAAACCCCTGGGGGTGGGCATCCTCTGTACCGCCGCCAAGGGAGACCTGGTGCCGGAAGCGCTGATGAAGCGCCTCCATGCGCAGATGATGACGCTCAACCGCGCGCCGCGGGACTGCATGCTCCGATTTGAGACCCACAGCTGTACGGACGTGACCGGCTTTTCCCTCATGGGCCATGCCTATGAGATGGCCTCCGGCAGCGGCTGCACCATCCATTTGCGGGCCGGCGACGTGCCCTATCACCGGGAGGCGTGGGAGCTGGCGGACATGGGCTTCGTGCCCGCAGGCGCCTACCGCAACCGGGATTATGTGGAGCCTGATCTCTGCTGGGCGCGGGAGATCCCTCTGCCCCTGCAGGATATCCTCTTTGATCCCCAGACCTCCGGCGGCCTGCTGATCGCCGTGGCGGAGAAGGACGGGGAAAGCCTGCTGCGGGCCTTGAAAGAAGAAACGGGCGGGGCTTCCGTTGTGGGTTATGTGACGGAGAAGGGGCCGAAGGCGCTGATCGTGGAATGATCGCAGCGCGGAAACAACAGAAAACATGGGGGTGGATCCGGCCCGGTGGCCGGCCCGGACTTCAAATCCGGTCGTGAGGCGGTTCGCGCCGACTCAGGTGTGTTCGATTCGCACACATCCCCGCCAGTCTGCCCCGGGGCAGCCGTGTCCTGCGGCTGTCCCGGGGATGGGCTATTTCCGCGAAGGAAAAAAACGTCGCTTGATCCGCCGTCAGGGGGAACTCTGACGGCTTTCTTAAGGGGGCCATAAGCCCCCAGGACCTGGAAGGGAGACGGCCGGAGATGGAAAAGCGCATCATCATGGGCACCGCGGGCCACGTGGACCACGGCAAGACAGCTCTTGTCCGCTGCATGACCGGCGTCAACACCGACCGGCTCAAGGAGGAGCAGGCGAGGGGCATCACCATCGAGCTGGGCTTCGCCCCCTTCGACCTGCCGGACGGGCAGCGCATCGGCATCGTGGACGTGCCGGGGCATGAGAAATTCGTCCGCACCATGCTGGCGGGGACCACGGGGATCGACCTGGTGCTGTTCGTCATCGCTGCGGACGAAGGGGTGATGCCCCAGACCCGGGAGCACATGGATATCCTGCGGCTGCTGGGTATCCGGCGGGGGATCGTGGCCCTGACGAAGATCGACCTGGTGGACGGGGAATGGCTGGAGCTGGTGCGGGAGGATGTGGCGGAATACCTGAAGGACAGCCCCCTGAAGGATGCGCCGGTGCTGGAGGTCTCCTCCGTCACCGGGCAGGGCGTGGACGCCCTCATCCGCGCCATCGGGGAGCTGTGCGTCGGCATCCCGCCCCGGTCCTCGGCGGGCGTCGCCCGGCTGGCCATCGACCGAGCCTTCACCATGGCCGGCTTCGGCACGGTGGTGACGGGCACTCTTTGGAGCGGCAGCATCCGGGTGGGGGACGCCATGGAGCTGCTGCCCGCCCACAAGGAGGTGCGCGTGCGCACCCTGCAGGTCCACGGGGAAAAGCGGGAAACGGTGCAGGCCGGGGAGCGGGTGGCCGTGAATCTGCCCGGCGTGGAAAAGGAGACCGCAGAGCGGGGCGGCTGGCTCATGACCCCCGGCGCCATGGAGGAGAGCCGGAGGATCGACGTGCAGCTGGAGCTGCTGCCCGACGCGCCGGAGATGAAGAACCGGGCCCGGGTCCATGTACACCACGGCACCGCCGAAGCCCTGGCCAGGGTGGCCCTGCTGGATCGGGAGAGCCTGCAGCCCGGCGAGAGCGCCTTTGCCCAGCTGGAGCTGGAAACGCCCCTGGCCGTCCTGCCGGAGGACCGGATGATCTTCCGCTTCTATTCCCCCGTGGTCACCATCGGGGGCGGCGTCGTGCTGGATGCGGCTGCCTCCAAGCATCGGCGCAAGCGCAGGGAGGAGGATCTGAAGCGCCTTGAAGCCCTGCAGAGCGGCGACCCGGCGCGCATCCTCGAAGCCGCCATGAAAAAGGACGCCCGACCCTGGACCCTCCGGCGCATGGGGGAAACCCTCTCCGCGGGGGAGGAGGAGACCGCCGTCCTGGCGGAAAGGCTGGCCTCCGAAGGCATCCTGTGCCGGCTGCCCGACGGTTATTGGATGGAGGCGTCGGCCCTTGCCGCGCTGAAGAAAGAAATGACCGATTGGCTGACGGGATATTTTCAGAAATATCCCCTGCGCTTCTCCGTGCCGAAAAAGGAGGCGGCGCAGGTCCAATTCCCGCAGACGGAGCCAAAGGAGCAGCGGGCGCTGTTCCAGCATCTGGAGGCGGAGGGGATCCTCCTGCAGGAGGAAACGGGCGTCCGGCTCCCCGGCTGGGAGCCCAGGCCCGACGAACGGACCCGCGCCCTCATGGACCGGCTGCGGGCATTATTTGAGGAAACGCCGCTGACGCCGCCTCGCTGGAGCGAGGCCGCGGCTGCGTTGAATATTCCCGACAGGGAGCAGAGCGAGATCATGAACTGGTTTCTCCGCGCGGGAGAGCTGGTGCGGCTGTCCGACGACGTGCTGCTTTCCCGCAGCGCGCTTGCCTCGGCGGAGGAGACCCTGCGCCGGGGCACCGGGGAGAACAGCTTCACCCTGGCCGAAGCCCGGGATCTGCTGGGCTGTCCGCGCAAGCAGGCCCAGCTGATCATGGAGTATTTCGATCAGCAGCGCCTGACCCGCTGGGACGGGGAAAAGCGCCACTGGCAGCCGTCCGCTCCCGGCGCTTCCGGGGATCAGAAGGGGAGGTGAGAGCAAAAGAGCGTACACACGGCTTTCGTTATGGAAGCACCGCTTTTCGGCGGTGATTCCGAAACTCAAAGGAGGGAAGACAACCATGAAAAGAAAAGGGATCCCGAGATTCCTGACGGTCGCCCTGACGATTTGTCTTCTCATCGGGATCATGGCCCCCGCAGCCCGCGCGGATGGCAGCGTGAGCTTCGGGACGGACGGGAGCGTGACCATCACGGTGATGAACCCCCTGGGGGAGATCACGCCGCCCGACAATCAGCCTCTGGCGGAGCGCCTCAGCTCCCTGGAGGGGAAGAACATCGCCCTCGCCTACTACGGCAAAGCCCAGAACCCTCATGCGGTCCGGGCCGTGGGCGAGCTGCTGGAGCAGGAATTCGGCGTCACGGCCGCGCTTTACAACATCGGCAGCGCAACGGGCGCGAAGCCTCTGGAATACTATGAGACCCTGGCCGCCTATGACGCCGTGGTGCTGGGTGTGGCCGACTGCACCCAGAGCGCCTGGTGGGCGGCCTATCACGCCAGAATGGTGGAGAAGCTGGGCACGCCCGTGGTGGTGCTGACCCATCCCCAGTATGAACGCTCCCTGGATACGGGGGCGGTGGACAACGGCTTCACCGGGCTCCGGCGGGCCGTCCTGGATGCGGGGCTCTACAGCGCGGGCTTCAACCAGATGAGCGCATCCTCCAACACCGATTTCCTGCGGAATACCGCTTTCGTCACGGTGACGAAGAATCTCCCCGTCAGCGTCTATGACCAGGTGAAGCAAGCCCTCACCGCCCCGCTGACGGAAGAAGAACGCAGCCCCCGGGCGATCACCCTGCGGGATATCACGGGCTGGACGGACGGGAGCTTCGACCCCGCGGCGGCCACCTTCACCCTGCAGGCTGCCAGCGAGGAAAGAGCCGCCCTGCAGTTCAACGAGCTGGCGGTGAAGCTCGGCTTCAGCGACGGATTGCCCATGGTGATGCCCCTGCCGGAGCTGGTGGACAAAATGCTGGCCGCCACGACCCGCGATAGAAACGACGTCATCGGCCAGATCATGCCCCGCGGCGGATACATCACCGTGGAAAAAGCCGCGGTCAACGCCGTTATGGCAGGCGCACGGCCCGAATACTTCCCCGTGATCCTGGCTGCGCTGGAAGCCTATGCCAGCGCCTGGGACGAGGGGAATCTTCTCTATCACGCGCTCACCTCCAGCGAAAACTATACCATGATGCTGGTGGTCAGCGGCCCCATCGTGGATGAACTGAATATCTCCGGGCGCTGGGGCTATATCGGCAGCGGCAACGAGGCCAACAATGGCATCGGCAGAGCCTTCCGCATGTGCGTGCGCAACATCGGCGTCAACCGCACCGGCGAAACGGACGGCACGGCCCGCGCCGGGCGGCAGAACGACATCGCCCTCACCGTTTTCGGCGAGGTGCCCGGCCTTCTGCCCCAGGGGTGGGAGGGCCAGAATGAGATGCTGGGCTTCCGCCGGGATCAGAGCACCGTGACCCTGCTGGGTTATACGGCCTCGACCATGTATGGCGCCAACGGCGGCGTCAACTCGTCCTTCGACCCCATGCAGGTGCTGACGAACATCCGCAACGCGGGTTCAACGAGCCTGGCGATCGCCACCATTCCCCGCAACGTGGCGGACCTGGCCCGCAGCCAGAACGGCATCAGCAGCAAAAAAGCGCTGCTGGATTACCTGCTGGAGGCCGGCACCGGCACCAAGCTGCGCAGCCGCTATCTGCTCTGGCCCGTGATCGTGGGCGATCCGGACAGCGCGCGGCTCTATAAGGATTCCGGCACCCTCTACGGGGTTTCCGCCTTCCAGAACCGGCTCATCACCGGCGCGACCCTGACCCGGGCCGGACGGGACGCTACCGCCCCCGGCGCGCCTGCGGCATTCACCGTGACGTACTCCGGCACGACCGCCACCCTTACCTGGGAGGCGCCCGCCAGCGACGGCGGAAGTCCCGTCACGGGCTATCAGGTCACCTGCACCGGCGGCGCCGCTGCCGGCATCCGGAATCCCGGCGGCGTGACGGCGGCCATCGGCGCGTCCATCGCGGTCCCCGCCGAGGCGGCGGGTTCCGCCATCCCCAAACAGGCGTCGGCATTCCCCGAGATCACGCGCGCAGCTGCGCCCGCCTGGGTGGGCCTCTCCGCGGATGCCCGCAGTTACACCTTTGAAGGCCTTGACCCGGATGGGGACTATGTGTTCGCCGTGCGGGCCGTGAACGGGGTCACGAACGCCGTTCAGGTCGTCGCCGACGGCGCGGAGTACAGGCTGGACACCGGCGAGAGCGGCCACGGCGCATGGGCCAGATAATCGGAACTTCTATTGAAGGAGATTCAGGAATGAGTATTGCAAGAAGAAACCTTCGGTCTCTGCTCTGCTTTCTGCTGGCGGCGGCGATCCTGTCTGCGTTCTTCCTGCCCGTGACGGTGAAAGCGACCCACACCTATCGCTTTCTCAATCCCCTGGGCACGGTGGAACCCCGGCTGGAAACCCCGCTGGCGGACCGTCAGGGCGTGATCGATATCCTCAACGGCACGGGTGAGCGCACCCTGCGCCTGGGGGTGGCCTGGTACTACAAGCCCCTGGACGCGGAGCCCCCCTATGCCATTGCCGAGATGCTCAAGGAAAAGTGGGAGAAGGAGCATCCCGGCCTGACGGTGCAGCTGGTCATCCCCGATCCGGAGGCCCAGGGCATCGGCTCCGAGCTCCCGGCGGATACCCAGTATATCCCCGCCGTGGGCCACGCCTGGAATATCCGGGCAGACATCGTGTACGACACCTGGGCGGAGAAGGTCGACGCCATCATCATGGGGGTCGGCGACTGAAACTGCTGCTCGTGGTGGAGTTCCACCCATGTAAAAGCAGTTGAATCCCGCGGCATCCCCTGCGCCTATATGACCACCTCCATGTTCCACCGCATCCAGAATCAGGGCTTCCGTGCCAACGGCATGTCCCTGGCCCGCCGGGTCGTCATGGACCATTCCCTGATGGCCACGGCAGAGCAGTACACCAGCGCCAACAACCGCCCCGGCCGCCAGGCCATGGACTACCTCAAGGCGCATGTGCTGAATACCACCGACTATGTGGATAAGGAGTGGATGGAGTTCGCCGGCGTGGCGGACAAGACGGCCCTTGAGCAGGCGGAATACGCCCTCACCGCGCCCCTCACCGAGCAGGAGCGCCATCCCAAGCCCCTGAATTACTACGACACCATGCAGGGCTTCGGCAACGACCGCTATATCGAGATCGAGGCGGAGAGCTATGCCGAGGCACAGCAGATCTTCAACCACATCGCCATGATGGACGCGGGCTCCGGCTACGGACCGGACCTTGCGCGGGTCGGCACCAACGACGGACTCGGTTTCTACGGAAACTTCGGCGACGGGCTTCCCCTGGTACCCCCTTCGGAGGAGCTTGTGCAGGAGATGCTGGCCGGTTCCGAGCGGGGCAAATACCCCAACGACGTGCTGGGCTGGCTGAAATTCCAGGGCGGCGCCATCACGGTGGAGAAGGTGGCCATCAACGCGGTCATGGCCGGGGCAAAGCCGGAGCATTTCCCGGTGATCCTCGCAGCCATGGAAATGCTGGCCAGTGGCTGGGACTACGATAAGATGTGGTACCACGGCCTGGGCACCGGCAGCGACAGCACCCTTCACATCATGCTCAACGGCCCCCTGGCCGAAGAACTGGGCGTCAGCGGCGACATGGGCTCCGACGGCGGCGCGGGCAACGAAGTCAACGCGGTCATCGGCAGAGCCATCCGTATGTGCATCCGCAATATCGGCCATATCTCCCTGGAGGTGGACGACCATCAGTACAAGGGCCGCGAGCAGGACCATATCCTGATCCTCTTCCGTGAGCAGGAGGAGCTTCTGCCCGGCTGGGACCCCGCGAAATGGGACGGAGACCCCCGCACGACGGAAATGTGGGTGCCTTACCACGTGGAGATGGGCTTCCGCCCTGAAGAGAGCACCATCACCATCTGGGCGGGCAACTCCACCGGCAGGAACGCCATCGCCGGTGAACCGTCCTTCTGGAGCGGTGCGAGCCTTTCCGGCACTAACGGCCTCTTCGGGGCAGATTCCTTCTGGGGCAGCGCCGTGGATCCCAGCGCCATCAACATGGCCGTCCTCTCTCCCGGCATGGCTCAGACTCTCTACGAATACCAGGGCATCCGCTGCAAGGACGACCTGCGGGCCACTGCCAAAAAGCCCAGCAATACCGTCGGCGGCGGCAACAGCGGCATGTATTACACCATCAATCCCATCGTGTCCGGCGGCGAGCTGAACGGAACCCGCCTGTATGGCAACTACAGCTTCTACAACCGCCAGAACCATCAGATCCAGCTGATTACCGGCGCGACCCTCACCAGGAACGGCAGGGCCAGTTCCGCTTTTGATTACGCCCACGTGGGCGTGACCGGGACGGAGACGGTCAGCAAAACGGTGTCCTACGCGCCGCAGCAGACCGAAAAGCTGCCCGCCGAGATCGCAAACGCCTATCCGGTGGGGACCTGGCCCCTGAGCGCCGGCTCCTATGACCCGGCCCTGGATGAATTCACCATCCTCAAGGGAACGAAGGTCTACGGCCTCTTTACCTCCAGCTACGCGAAGCTGGATCCCCCTTCCTCCGTGTCGGGCTACCGCGAGGCGGCTTCGCCGGAGACCATGGAAAACGGAGACTGGTGCCTGCTAATGGGCAGCAGCGGTTTTAATTACGTGTTGATCCGCAGTGAGGATTCGGGCGGCAGCTACCTGGTGCCCTCCTCTAGGAAGGCGGACGGGAGCCATCTTCCCTCCGCGCCGCGCAATGTGAACATCACCGTCACCGC
>JAEEGI010015721.1_pt1 | contig 15715 bp, 10 predicted proteins | sample 8958751 | NCBI WGS metagenome assembly JAEEGI01 (sample SAMN16246545, study PRJNA631951) | gut metagenome | biome: gut microbiome; feature: rumen; material: KS-attached | host: Bos | place: Iran: Karaj | collected 2018-10
CCTGTAGAGCCATTTCCGGACAAAAAATCGTGACGGACGCGACAGATCCAGCAGGGTCTTGCCGCGTCTGTCGTCTTTTGGCCATCCTGTCGCTATACGTCGTGAAGAAAAAGAACAAAATATTTGGAGCACCCGCAAAAAGCCCTTACCTTTGCACCGTCAAAACCGAACAAGCGGGGCTTGCAGAGGCAAAGACAAGACAATAACGTATAACAATCAAAAAACAAAAATAAAATGATTCGCATGTATTCGCTGATTTGCGGGCTGACCTTCCTGAGAGCCCAGGCACAGATGACACCCCGGAACGAAGAAGTTCGCAAGTATAGGAAAGAGCATCAAGATGTACCGCTAAAGCGGTAATTCAAATGGATGAAATGGCAAATAAGTTGTTCGAAAATGACAGTATGACGTTTTTTTCTTCGAATATTGTAAAAAAAATGAACAAATTATTTGGCGACAACTGATAATTTCCTTACCTTTGCAGCGATTTATGCCCAAAAATCAAGACATTAGGCAGACAGATTCAAACTTCACAAGAAATCAAATAACAAAAAACAAAACAATGAAAAAGATTATACTTCTGGCCACGATGATGGTGGCCGCAATGACAGCAAGTGCACAATATGATGCAGGTACCTGGTCTCTCAACCTTCGTTATGGTTTCTCCGGTGCAGCATTCACCAACACCCCCGACATCGAAATCTCGTCGGCTCTTGGCTCACATTCTCCCATTGTCCTGCCTGCAGGTACACTGGAAGCTTCGGCTACAGGTGGTCAAACCGTAGGTCTGGAACTTGAAAAGCAGCTGTCGAGCAAGTTCAGTCTCTCCTGTGGCATCGATTGGCTTTGGGCCGGTACCGGCTGGGAGGACCACAAGTGGAATACCAACAATATCGACTACAAGCTCGATGATGTTTCGATCAAGCTCCATTATCTGGCTGCTCCTATTACTGCCAACTTCTACGTATGGCGCGGCCTGGCACTCCATGCCGGTGTGCAGTTCGCCTACCTTACCGCCGCAAAAATGGAGGGCGAGGTGACCTTCGACAACGATGGTGACTACACCTTCAGCATGAGCCGAAGCTGCAAGTCCGACTTCAACAAGTTCGATTTCTCCATCCCCGTCGGCATCAGCTACGAATGGAAAAACCACCTCTTCCTCGATTCACGCTTCAACTTCGGTGTGACAAACGTCAACAAGGAGAAGACCCACGAGGACAAGGATATGCAGAATGTCACCCTGCAGCTCACCTTGGGTTACAAGTTTAACCTGAGCCGCTGATACCCGGGTGATGCACAAGCAACAAAATGACGATTCCGTTATAATATACCCATAAACGAACCTTGCCATTAAATGCATCCGCGAAGCAAGTATAGCTTATTCGCCAACCTCCTCCTGCTCGAATAGGGCAGGGGGACTTTGGCGTTATTGAAGGATGCGGTTCCGCAAGCGGAAAATTCTGGTCAAATAATACGAGCATGAACTTAAGAACAATCTTTTCATCACTTATCCTGCTGTTCACGTTTGCCCTGGCGGCGTGGGCACAGGATGAGACTATCGACTTCAGCGAACAGGGATTCACCAATGCCGAAACTGTGTATGAGGTATCTGGCGGAGGATGTCGCGTCACGTTCAACATCGGTGAGAACACACACGGGGCTTACCCCAAGTACTATGACAATGGCGAGGCCGTGCGCCTCTATGTCAACAATACCATGACCGTGACGTCCACCAATGGCAAGTCTATCGCCCAAATCAACATCGTTTTCGGTTCGGGCGATGGTCGCAATGACATCCAGGTCGGTGATGTCGGCACCTATGCCGAAGGAGTCTGGGAAGGTAATGCCAATTCGGTCACCTTCTCGATCGGCGGAAAAAATGGGCATCGCCGCATCCATCAGCTCCAGATTACCTACGAGAGCTCTGTCGATGCTCCCGTCATCAGTGGCGAAACGTCTTTCCAGAACTCCACCTACGTCCAGATTTCTGCTCAGACAGGTGCCGCCATCTACTATACTACAGACGGTAGTAAACCTACCGAGCAGAGCACAAAATATATCAACCGCTTCTCCATCAATACGACTACGGTCGTAAAAGCCATCGCCGTGATGAACGACATCAGGAGTGCGGTGACCACTACGAACTTTGTGAAGGATGCCGGACTTTGGAGCGGAATGGGCACCAAGAACGATCCTTTCATCATCGACAACACCGAGAAGCTCGACCAGCTCGCCTCACGTGTCAATGCAGGCGAAACCTACGCCGGTGCCTATTTCAAGGTGACAGACGACATCAGCTATAGCTATAGCTCTCCCTGGGATGATGTCACGAGCACCGAAAGCAATTTCGAAATCATTGGCGTTTATGAGAAACAATTCTCTGGCATCTTCGACGGTGGAGGTCACACCATCAGTGGCATTCGTTATTACAATCCCAACAAATATTTTGTTGGTCTTTTTGGTACGCTGGTGTCAGCTACCATCAGGAATCTGACGTTGGCCGATACGCGCATTACTGCCGATGACCGTTCGGGTTGCATCGCAGGTAATACCATGGGCGGAGTCATCGAGAATTGTCATGTGCTGGCCGATGTCTGCCTGCATGATAAGGGTAGCGGCTGTGACCACGGCGGCATCGTAGGTTATAATTATAGTACAGTCAGCGGATGTACAAGTGCCGCTACCCTAAGTATCGATGACGATAAAGCAGGTGGCCCCTATGGCAGCATCGTAGGAAGGAATCAAGGGCCAATCCGCAACTGCCTCTCACTCGAAGCCAAGCTGCCCGACGCTGCTCATATTTCCAATTGGCAGCAAAAACCTCTTGGCGCCATGGTGGGAGCGAACCAGCAGCTGGTGTCGGGTTCCCTCTATTATAATTGTTCTTTTGGCGATGCACCAGCCACCATGGGTATTGGCAACTTTACGAGCGCTAACTTAGGCAGCGGAGCCCTTCCCGCCCATGCCGTTACTTTCGATTGCGAAAGGCTGGCTGTCCTCTTCGATGGCGTCGAACCCGACCCCGAAGTGGTGGAGGTTTACGATGGAGGCCTGACATACAAGGGCAAGTTCTATGCGGCCGAGAACAAGGCGGTGACCTTCTCGCTGAGGACGCCCGAAGGCTTTGAGGTCAAGGAAGTGACGGCCTCCAGTGGCACAGTTGTCGAAAACGCAGACGGCAGCTATACGCTGACCATGCCAGCCGAGGATGTGGTCATCACGGCAAGTCTTGGAGCCACGGACATCGTTATCCTCCAGGATGGAGCCGATAATAGTACCGTCCTCACGACCTACGACGGCGTGACAGCCGATGTCACCCTTCAGGGCCGTACGCTCTGGAAGGATGGCAGCTGGAACACCCTCTGCCTGCCGTTCTCGCTCAGCAGCCTTGATGGCACGCCTTTGGAAGGGGCAACGGTCAAGACGCTTGAAACATCGTCTTTCAAACGTGGAACCCTGACGCTCAACTTCACCAAGGATGAAGAGAATCTTACCAGCATCGAAGCCGGTGTGCCCTACATCGTGAAGTGGACGAGTGGCAATCCCATCGCCGACCCCACCTTCGAGAACGTGACCGTCAGCAACACGTCGAGGCCCGTCACCACCGACGAAGTGTCGTTCGCAGGCCTCTATGCTCCCCTCACGGTGGGAGAGGAGAAGCCCGTAACCTACGCGGTGGCCGAACTCGTCGGCACGACTCTGACCTTCAAGGTGACCGACGTGGCACCCGACGGAGTGACATCGTGGGATGCCGAAGATACGCAGTCATCACCTGGTTGGAACCCTGCTTCAGGCCCAAAAACTATCAAGAAGGTTGTCTTCGACCCCTCTTTTGCCAACGCACGCCCGAAGAGTTGTGCCAGCTGGTTTAGTTATACTCAAGTGTCTGACTTCACGGGCATGGAATACTTCAATACGTCTGAGGTTGTCAGTATGCGTTGGATGTTCGCCAGTTGCGTATATATAGGTTCGATCGATGTTTCCCATTTTGACACGCGCAAGGTGACGGATATGGAGATGATGTTCTATTGCTTCGGAGGCAGGTTCCTCGACCTTTCGTCGTTCAATACGGCCAATGTTGAAAATATGAAAAATATGTTCAATGTTTGTCCCTATCTGCAGACTATCTATGTGAGCAGCGAATGGTCGACCGAAAAGGTGACAACATCGGCTTATATGTTCGAACGCAGCAATAATCTCGTTGGCGGTGCAGGTACCACTTTTGACGCTAATCACGTTGATGCAGAGTATGCCCGCATCGACGGCGGCACCAGCAATCCCGGCTACTTCACGCAGGGGACGAAGCCGACCTATGAACAGCCTGTCGGCGAAGAGGAGGACTACAGCGACCGCACGGTGCTCTATCTCGGTGCCGGCGACAAGCTCTACTATCCCACCGAAGCCATAACCATCGGCGCTTTCCGTGCCTATTTCAAGCTGCAGGGCGACCTGACGGCGGGCGATCCTGCTGAAGAGGCCCAGGACATCAAGGCCTTCGTCCTCAACTTCGGCGACGAGGAGACGGGTATCCGCGAGATCTCAACCCCTTCAAACCCCTCAAACTCCTCAAACTCCTCAACCCCCTCTTGGTACTCCCTCGACGGCCGCCGACTCAACGGCAGACCCTCGCAGCGAGGTATATATATATTTAAAGGTATAAAGACCATGATTCAATAGACGGGATGTCTGTCAGGACCTGCACACGGCCCTGGCAGACATCACACGTTATTCGTTAACCAGATCATTTTACCCACGACTATTATTCTATTTTTCACAATATAAAAACACATCTAAATGAACACTAAAAACACAATTTGTCTGTTGGCACTTGCTTGTGCATTTGCTACAGGCGCGAGAGCAGAGAACGAAGACGACTACAATCTTCCACCCTCCAAAGAGGAAGCTGACAGGAGAATTTCTGCCAGAGAGCAAATGACCAAAGCCCCGACCATCTACATCTGGATGCTCGACGCTGAAGTGGAGTATGACGAGAATAATCAACCCGTCAAGCCGAAGGAGTACAAGAACACCACGGGCGACAAGAACGACAACTATTATCTGGTCAAGCTGCAGGGTGGTTCGTCGTACGACACCCAAATCAGCAACAACATCATCGCCGAAAACCCCGATTGCACCAACAATGTCGCCTTGCGCCCTAACTATGGTCGATGGGAAACAAAGACCGACGAGTATCGCCTGGCACGCATCAAGGTGGTGGACGCAGCGGGCAGCATCAAGAGCCGCGACGAACTGACCACCATTCGTGGCCGTGGCAACTCCACATGGTCAAGTGAAAAGAAGGCCTATCGACTGAAGTTCCCGAGCAAGACAAAGTTCCTCGCCAAGGGTGATGGCTCCAACGAGTATGCCGACGCCAAGAACTGGACCCTGCTGGCCAACGTGGCTGACAAGTCGATGCTCCGCAACGCACTGACGCGCGAGGTGTGCCTCCGCATCGAGGAGAAGACCGGCGTGAAGGCCCTGCCCTTCTATCCCGCCTACAAGTTCGTCGATCTCATCGTGAACAACGTGTATGTCGGTACTTATCAGATCTCCGACCACACGCAGATACAGACCGAGCGCATCAACATCGACGAGGACAACGGTTGGTTCCTGGAAGGGGTGACGACCAATGAAGCCTTTGTCGAAGACGTAAATATTAAGATTGACGGGTTCGGTGATAGGGGTGCAATCAATATAAAGAATCCGGAAGGTGAATTCTATACCACGGAAGTGGAAAATGCCATAAAAGAATACATTCAAACCATTATCACTTGTGGAAAAACCACATACAATCCTGATTTTTCCGAGGCCACAGGTATGTTCAAATATGTCGATTTGGAGTCGGTCGTAGCCTATTTCATCGGCAATGAAATCTCTGGCAATTTTGATGGTCTGATCAGCAACTATGCTTATCGTGACATTAATCCCGGCGACAAGCTGAAGCTCGGCCCGCTGTGGGACTTCGACATCGCATACGGAAATTACGGAAATCTGAGCGAAGGCTTCATCTTCAACGCAGGTAAGATTCAGTGGGGTGTTATGCCCGAAATAGCAAAGAATTTGACACAGAACAGCCCCGAATTCGTCAACCGCCTTGTCGAATGCTGGGACAAGATGTATGACAATGGCTCGCTGACCGCTTATTTGCAAGGTAAGGTCGATGAGATTGCCGAATCGATGGGGGGCTCACGTTTCCTCAACTATACAGAAACCTCACAGGGTGGCGCTGGTTGGTTATTAAATACAGATTATCTTGGTTGGGGGTTGAAAACCTATAGCTCGTATGATGCGTCTGTTGCTGATGTGAAGAGTTTCCTTTCGACCCATATCGCCTGGCTTGACACCAACATCCGGGCACTTAAGGACAACATGGAGGCGTCCGACTACACGCACGATGCCACCTCCACCGCCACCAGTCTCGGCGATCATGACGGCAAGATCTGCAAGACTACGGTCATCAATCGCACCTTCACGGTCGGCGAATGGAACACCATCTGCCTGCCCTTCTCCCTGACAAAAGAAAAGCTGCAGGCCACGTTCGGCGATGACGTTGTCCTGATGGAGTACAAGTCCATCGCCAACAACCAGATGCAGTTTGCCGAAGTCGCCGACAAGCGTCTCGCGGCTGGAGTCCCCTACCTCATCAAACCCTCGAAGGTCGAGAAACTGGTGTTTGACGAAGTGGCCCTCTCTTGCCCAAATCCTGCCACCGTCAGCTATGCCGACAATACCGCATACGCCTTCAAGGGCACCTATTTCAAGTCCAGCATCGCCGATGGCACCACGATGCTGCTCGATGCCGCCAACGAGCAGTTCAAGGCCAACTCTTCCGTGAGCAGCCTCGACGGCTGCAGCGCCTACATCGTCTGCCCCGCTGGCACCACCACCGTGCCCATCTTCTCGACCGTTTCGTTCCCCGACGACCAGGACAACACGGCTCTGCTCGCCGACCTCAGCGGCAAGACCATCGACCTGACCCTCACGGGCCGAACCTTCTACCACGATGGCAGCTGGAACACCCTCTGCCTGCCGTTCGATATCACCGACTATACGGGTACACCGCTCGAAGGCGCTACGGTGATGCAGTTTAAAAAGAAGGATACTTCGTTCTCCGGCTCTACGCTCACCATCGGCTTCTCCGAACCGAACTCCGTCAAGGCTGGCAAGCCCTACCTCGTGAAGTGGACCGACGGTGCTGGCGATGTCAAGGATCCTACCTTCCGAAACGTAACCATCAGCGCCACCGAACCCGGCTCTTACGAAGCCACCGACGTATTCATGCTCGGCACCTTCTCGCCTGTCACCCTCAGGGCTGGCGACACCCAGAAGCTCTATCTGGGCGGTGGCAACACGCTCTATTACCCGCAAAACGATGTTCCTGTGAATGCTTGCCGCGCTTACTTCGAGCTGCAGGGTGAGCTTACTGCAGGCGATGTCGAATCATCGGACCTCGTCCGCTCTTGCGTGCTGAACTTCGACGGCCAGGAGACGGCCATCAGCGAAATCTACTCCGTCACCAAGGCTTCGGCTGTGGACAACTCATGGTACACCCTCGACGGTCGCCGACTGAGCAGCGAACCCACGGCACCCGGCATCTACATCAACCGTGGTCGGAAGATTATCATCAAGTAACTGAACTTCAACACGAATTAAGTAACAAGTCAGAATTAACTATACATTTTTTCTTTAAACACGAATTATCGCGAATTATCGTTAATTTTTCAGTATGTTTATATTGACCTACCATTCATACTAATAATTCATGTAAATTCATGATAATTCGTGTTAAGAAAAAGACACAGATAATTATCGTTAATTTTGGTTACATACTTATCACTCACAATGAAAAAATTCATGACCTTGGTCGCAGCCGCTCTCTTGGCTACGATGACCGCAGGCGCTCAGGACGAAACTGTGCAGCCCTATTTCGAACTGAACGAGTTGCCCGAACTGTATGAAATCATGCCCGCGCCTCCCGCATTCGATAGCCCCGAATTTGCCAACGACATTGTCCGCTATTGCTGGGGCAAGCAGCAGCGCATGGACCCCGAGCGCGTCGCTCTGGCCATTGCCGATGCCGAATGGGACGACCACATCAAGGTCTTCGGACAGTATGCCGAAGCCTTTGGCCTGACCATCACCCCCGAGGATACGCCCGAGATCTGGAAGCTGCTGGAGACCAGCCTCGCCACCACCGACCCCATGCGAAAGTATTGCAAGGCTCAGTATGGCCGTCAGCGTCCTTTCGAGCGTTTCGACGACGCCATGCCCTCACATGAGGAGGACGACCTTCGCGGCGAAGGCAGCTATCCCTCCGGCCACTCGCTGCGCGGCTGGGGTATAGCCCTGCTCCTTGCTCAGATTGCCCCTGCCCGTGCCAACGAGATCTTCCGTCGCGGCTGGGATTACTGCAACAGCCGTGTCATCGTAGGTGCCCACTGGCAGAGCGACGTCGATGCCAGCCGTGCCGCCGCCAGCATCGGTTTCTGCGCCCTGCAGGGAAGCCCTGCCTTCCGTGCCCAGATGGAAAAGGCCCAGGAGGAATATGTCGTGAAGACCGGCCAGACGGTGCCCGTCGAGGAGGTGGCTGCTTCCGCCCAGGCTCCAACGCAGTACATTTTCCGCATTGACGGTACCCGCACCAGCGAGCAGTCGCGCGGCATCAAGGTACAGAACGGTCGCAAGTACGCTACCCAGTAATTTCCCGATTCATCCATTCTGCTCAGGTCCTGTGGCGAAGGCTGTTCGCCTCTTGGCCGCACGCCTGGGCAGATTTTTCCTCTTTCTGCCGCAGCGCCCGGGCAGTTTTTTTCTCCCGTCTTTAAACCCGCTACCCTTCCGGCTATCTTAAATTAGATTCAAGATTAACACAACACGACGATACACTATGAAGAAACTATTCACTCTCCTTGTCGCCCTTTCAGCAGCATCGCTGTCGATGGCCTACGACTTCCAGGCAACGATGGACGATGGGCGCATCCTCTACTTCAACGTGCTTTCGACCAACGAGTGCGAAGTGTCGCGCATGTACTACACCGAACGCAATGCCTCCTACGTGAGCGGAAGCCTGGTGGTGCCTTCCCAGGTCACCGACGCCGAGGGTACCCGCTATACGGTCGTAGGCATCGGCAAGTCGGCCTTCGTCCATTGTCGCAGCCTCACTTCGGTCACGGTGCCCGCCACGGTCACCTACATCGGCAATGCAGCCTTCCAGAAGTGCCGTAGCCTCACCAGCGTCAACCTGCCCGATGGCATCAAGACCATCGGCGATGAGGCGTTCGAGGAATGTTCGTCGCTCACCGAGCTCACCCTGCCGCGTGGCGTCAAGAGCATCGGCTTGGAGGCGTTCGAGGACTGCGATGCCCTGAAGGTGCTCTATGTCAACAGCCCCGAGCCGCCCACCGTCGTTTCCTCGACGTTCCCGCTGGACGACAACGGCAAGGTGCCCTTCGCCCTCTATGTGCCCTACGGCACCTTCTCGGCCTACCGCAATGCCAGCTATTGGAATGCCTTCAGCGACATGCGCGAAGCGGGCAGCAACAGGCAGCAGAACACCACCACCGGTAGCCGCCCGACGGCCGGCACCGCCTCCACGCCCAACACTTCCGACAACCGTGTCAATACGGCTCCAGCGGGCAATTACTCGCCCAACGACTACTACGACGCCGATGACGAGATCAATGACCTGCAGCGCCAGATCATCGAGCTGCAGCAGCTGAACGCCCGCTACAAGGATGCCATCTACAAGGCCCTCTTCAGCTCGAACCTCGACGAGTGCCAGCGTGTGCTCAAGGAGGCCGTTTCGAGGGAATAGGAGCCTTCGCCCTACCGATAGAAACCGCCCTGTCCGTGGTCGCTTTGACCGGGACAGGGCGGATTTTGTTTGCGAAGTCGGCTCTTATTTGCGGATTTTCAGAACCGGCATGATGCCGTTGAGGGGAGTGTCGGGAAGGGTAACGACGAGGGCGTCACGGGTGCGATCGAATCTGACAGGACCGAAGCCGAGGAGCTCGACCTTCGAAATGCCCTTCGGGAAGAGCTTGCTACCCTTGGCAAGGCTTCGGACGATGACGGTGCGGTTCTCCGGCCAGGCAAGGGCGCTCACGTAAAGGTTCTTGGCCGTCTGCGTGAAGCGTATCTCGTCGCTTCCGGCCTTCGTGTAGTTGCCGTCGTTGAAGCCCTGTGCGTTGATCTGTATCGTCGATTCGGCAATGGGACCTTCGCCGAAGATCTTCCACGGGCGGGTGGCGATGATGCTCTCCTTGTTGATTCGCATCCAGTCGCCGAACTCCCTGAGGATGGCCTCCTCCTTCTCGTCGAAGGTGCCGTCGGATCGCAAGGGGATGGAGAGCAGCATGTTGCCGTTCTTCGAAACGATATCGACCAGCAGCTTGGCCACCATGGCGGCGCTCTTGTAGGTGCCCTTCTCGTAGATTTCCGTGTTGTAGTGCCAGCCGCCGATGCAGTTGCAGCATTGCCACGGCTCGGGTTGGATGGCGTTGGGTGCGCCGCGCTCCACGTCCCACACCAGGGCCTGCCGCTGCTGGTCGTTTTCGAGTATCTTGCCGAAGACGATGGCGCGGTTCCTGCCGCCGTTCATCGCCATGCTGTGGTTGTACATGTGCGCCGTGATCTTCATGCCCGCATCGCTCACGGGGTAGAAGGGGAGGACGGTGACGTCGAAATAGATCAGGTCGGGGTTGTAGCGGTTGATGGCATCGAGCGTGCGGTTGTAGAAGTTGGTCGCAAACTCCTGCGAGGGAGGGCACGCGCCATTGCCCCATCCCCATTGGCGATGTATCATGCCGTTCGCCCAGGAGCCTTCGCTCAAGGGGTGGTTCTGGGCATAGAGCTCCTGCGGGTCGTAGCCTTCCCACCACTGCCCCTTGCCGTCGTCCTTGGTCAGCCAGCCGTCGTAGGGCACGCCCATCTTGTCGCCCTGGGTGTCGTAGCGCCGCGAGGGTTCGTACCACGTCCAGGCATGGTCGGCGTGGAACGAGATGCCGAAGGGCAGGCCGGCCTTCTTGGCAGCAGCCGCCCATCCGGCGAGGATATCCTTGTGGGGACCGATGTTCATCGAGTTCCAGCGCTGGTACTTGCTGTCCCACAGGTCGAAGTTGTCGTGGTGGTTGCCGAGGGCGAAGAAGTACTGGGCACCGATCTCCTTGTAGAGCTGCACCAGCGAATCGGGGTTCCAGCGTTCCGCCTTGAAGAGGGGCAGGATGTCCTTGAAGCCCACCTCCGACGGGTGGCCGTAATGCTCGCGGTGATATTTATATTGGCTCGAACCTTCCTGGTATAGGCCGCGTGCCATCCAGTCGCCCGAGCCTTCGACGCATTGCGGGCCCCAATGTGCCCAGATGCCGAACTTTGCGTCGCGGAACCACTCGGGCACCTCGTATTGGCTGAGCGATTCCCAGGTGGGTTCAAACTTGCCCGTCGCCATCGGTTCTTCGTTCTCGAGGACAGGCACGGCATACTCTTGCGCCGCCAGCGTCGCCGCTGTGGCCAGGGATAGGAGAGTGGTAAGGAGTCTCATTGCGTTTTGGGTATATTGATTTCTTCGGCAAAGATACTTGTTTTTCTTTGAAAATGCAAAGTTTTTGTTTGTAAATCTGTTCTTTTTCATCATAAAGCACTCTGTCGGCCGACAGAGTGCTATCTCCGATTGCGGAAGCATCGTGACGGCCGACAGAGTGCTCTATTCGATTGGAGCAAGTATCGTGACGGCCGTCGGAGTGCAATATTCGATTGGAGGAAGCATTGTGACGGCCGACAGAGTACTCTATCCGATTGGAGCAAACATCGTGACGGCCGTCGGAGTGCTCTATCCGATTGGAGCAAGCATTATGTCGGCCGTCGGAGTGCTCTATCCGATTGGAGCAAGCATTATGTCGGCCGTTAGAGTGCTCTATCCGATTGGAGCAAACATCGTGACGCCCGTCAGAGTGCTCTATCCGATTGGAGCAAGCATTATGTCGGCCGTTAGAGTACTCTATCCGTTGTAGCAAATATTCTGTCGGCCGACAGAGTACTTCTTCTTAAGAGAGATTGTTCATGTCGCAAGTGGACATGACAAATGACACTAAAAATGAGTGAACTGCAACGAAAAACGAAGGCTTCTATTATGTAGATTCGAAAATATTATTATCTTTGCCCCAGATAACCATATAAACACAACACTTTAAAAGGACAATACTATGAAAGTTGGAATTCCAAAAGAAATCAAGCAGGGCGAGAGCCGTGTCGGCATGACGCCCGCAGGAGTGGCCGAACTTGTGAAGCACGGGCACACCGTCTTTGTACAGCATACAGCGGGCGACGGCAGCGGCTTCCCCGATGCGGAATACGTGGCAGCGGGCGCCCAGATCCTGCCTGCGATGGAGGAGGTCTATGCCGCTTCGGATATGATTGTGAAGGTGAAGGAACCCATTGCCCCCGAGTACCCGCTGATCCGCAAGGGTCAGATCGTGTTCACCTATTTCCATTTCGCGTGCGAGCGTGAGCTGACCGATGCCATGCTGCAGAGCGGAGCCGTCTGCATCGCCTACGAGACCGTGCAGAAGGCCGACCGCTCGTTGCCGCTGCTCATCCCGATGAGTGAGGTGGCAGGACGCATGGCGACGCTCAACGGCGCCTACTACCTGCAGAAGACCAAGGGCGGCAAGGGCAAGCTGATCAGCGGCGTGCCGGGCGTGGAGCCTGCCCGTGTGCTCGTCCTGGGAGGCGGCACGGTAGGAGAGGCTGCTGCGCGTATGGCTGCCGGGCTGGGCGCCGATGTCCTCATTGCCGACATCAACCTGCCGCGCCTGCGCCAGCTGGGCATGGAGTTGCCGCCCAATGTCCACACCATCTATTCCACCGAGCACAACATCCGCAAGCTGCTGCCTACGGTCGATGTGGTGGTGGGTTCGGTGCTCATCCCGGGTGCGAAGTGCCCGCATCTGATCACGCGCGACATGCTGAAGCTGATGGAGCCGGGCACGGTGCTCGTCGATGTGGCTATCGACCAGGGCGGCTGCTTCGAGACTTCGAGGCCCACGACGCACGAAGACCCCGTCTATACGATCGACGGCATCGTCCACTACTGCGTAGCCAATATCCCGGGTGCGGTGTCGCACACCTCGACGCTGGCCTTGACCAACGCCACGCTGCGCTATGCGCTTGCTCTGGCCGACAAGGGCTGGCAGCAGGCCTGCCGCGACGACCGTTCGCTCTACCTGGGCCTCAATGTGGTCGATGGCAAGGTCACCTTCAAGGCGGTGGCCGAGGCCTTCGGGCTGAAGTATGAGGCGGTGGAGCTGTAGGATGAAATAGTAACTATAATTGCTATAGTGACTATAAAAATCAGCCTGGTCCGATTTGCATTCGGGCCAGGCTGTTGTTTGGTTGTCTCCAATCTTTTTACTTCATCTCCTTGGCATTGCCGATGCAGGAGTTGGGCATCTGGATGTGGAGCATCTGGCAGATGGTGGGGGCGATATCGACGATGTAGGAAGGCTCGGAGGTCTCGCCGGGATTGACGTGCCAGCCGTAGAGCACGAAGGGGATGTGGGCATCGTAGGGGTTCCACATGCCGTGGGTGGTGCCCACGTAGTCAGGCTTGTCGCTCACGTTCTCCCAGCCTGCCTTGGGCACGATGAAGATGTCGCCGCTGCGGGCGGGGTTGTAGCCGTTGGCGATGCGTTCGCGCAGGAGCTTGGGCATGGTGGTGGTGAGGGCTTTCTCGAAATCAACCACATAGATCAGCTCGTCAATTTTCTTTAGCTCGTTGATGACGGCCTGCTTCACTTCGCAGACCTTCTTGCCGCTGGCGGCGATGTAGGCGTGGTTGAGGAAGATGCGTCCGGCATTTTCGCCCAGGATGACCTTCTCTTCGCCCTCAAAGCCGAATTGAGCCTTGACGGTCTCCTCAATTACCTTCATTTTGTTCCACATCTCGAGGCCGCCTGATGGGATGTTGTGCTCCTTCATCACGTTGGGGTTGTGGGCAGCACCGTGGTCGGCCGAGAGGAACAGGAGGTAGTTGCCTTTGCCCACCTTCTGGTCGAGTACCTGGAAGAAGTTGGCCAGCTGGCTGTCGAGCTCCATGTAGGCTGCCTGGTTCTCAGGGCCGCGTGTGCCGATGGCGTGGCCGATGACATCGGTCGAGGAGATGCTGATGGCGAGCATGTCGGTGATGTCATCCTGTCCCATCTGCTCGTTCTCGAGGGCGGCGATGGCCATCTGGAAGGTCTTGACGATGCCTTCGGGCGAGCGCTTGATGTCGGTGCCGGGCTTCACGCCAATCTGCTTGTTGGTCGCCTGCACCCATTTGGGGAGCTCGGTCATGTAGTAGGTGGAGCTGACGAAGTGTCCGGCCGAGCCGTCCCACCAGTATGCTGCGTCGGCGCCATGGCCGGCGGGCAGGATGGCAGCACGGTCCTTGAGGGCTACGCCGATGACCTTGGCCTTGTAGTCGGTGGCAATCTTCAGCACGTCGCCGATGCCCGAAGCGAGGTTGTTGCGGGGCGACATCTGTCCCTCCTTGCTGTTGGAGCCGACACTCTGCACGGTTTCGTCGCCGCAGCAATAGGTGCGCTTTCCGTTGATATAGAAGTCGTTGCCGCAGATTCCGTGGAGGGCGGGTGTGGTACCCGTATAGATGCTGGTGTGGCCGATGGCGGTCACGGTGGGCACGTAGTTGATCATGGTGTTCTCGAAGCTGAAGCCGTCATCGACGAGCTTGCGGAGTCCGCCTTCGCCATATTGGTCGTAATAGTAGTACAGGTAGTCCCAGCGCATCTGATCGACAACGAGACCTACCACAAGCTTGGGCCGCTGTATCTCGGCCATTGCTGACACGCATACCAGCGCGGCAACAATCATTGAAAACAGTTTTCTCATATTTTTGGGGTTTTTGGTGTTTTTTGAGGGGTTATATTGGCGATAGTGGCTATATTAACTATAGTAGCTATATTGGCTATAGGGGGCTATAGCGCTATAATTTGCTGCAAAAATACTGACTTTTTTCGATTCTTCCAAATATTTCGTTCGAAAATTTGCTTTTGACAAAAAAACTATCTATCTTTGCGCGGACAATTCTTCAATTAACAATTAATAATTAACAATTAACAATTGTCGGCTTGAACGGGATTCTTCCAGGCGAAGGTATCGTCCGCTAACTCCCGCTAACTCCTGCTAACTCCTGCTAACTCCCATTAACTCCTGCTAACTCCTGTTAAATAAATATCCTATGAAAACGATCTTCCGACTACTCTCCGTGAGCCTGCTGTCGCTGCTGGCTGCGACGACCGTTGCACAGAACCCTTACCTGCCGCTGTGGGAGGTCATCCCCGATGGCGAACCGTACGTGTTTGAAGACCCCGACAATCCGGGACAATACCGCGTCTATATCTACGGGTCGCACGACAACCTGGTGACCATGTACTGCGGCTTGGATCAGGTCGTTTGGTCGGCTTCGGTCGATGACCTGCGCCATTGGCGCTACGACGGGGTGATCTTCGAATCGAAGAAGGACGCCAACGGCAAACTGCTTCGTCCCGATGGCAAGGGCGACGTGCTGTTTGCCCCCGATGTCAACGAGGTGGTGGACAAGGATGGACGGAAGACCTACTACCTCTATCCGAACAACCAGGCAGGCGGCCGTCAGACGATGGTGGCCAAGTCGAACCGCCCCGACGGGCCTTTCGAGGTGTGCAACTGGAGCAAG
>JAEEGI010015723.1_pt1 | contig 15713 bp, 5 predicted proteins | sample 8958751 | NCBI WGS metagenome assembly JAEEGI01 (sample SAMN16246545, study PRJNA631951) | gut metagenome | biome: gut microbiome; feature: rumen; material: KS-attached | host: Bos | place: Iran: Karaj | collected 2018-10
TAATTGGAAATGGGGTTGGATTACTTTTTCTTTATGGTCTTTCTTAATTTTTCTTTATATAATGCATATTAATTGGACTTGGAAAATGCTTCTTTTATGCTATGATGCTGTTTTTAAAGGAAATTTTAATGATAGTTGTAAATTTAAAGTTGAAGACTCTGAACAACAATCTAAAAAAATTTATTAAGTTTATTTTAGTTTCTTATTTAATCTTACTTCACATTTAATATTTTATTTTTTAATTTTTTTTTACTTGTTTTTCAATTAGATGATTATTATTATTATAAGATAAACAAAAATGTTGAATTTTTTTTTCCTTTTTTTTATAATTTTTTATTCAAAAAATGGAAATAATAGTTTTAGATTTATTTTAGTAATATATTTAATATAATTAAATTTATAAAACAAATTATATTAATTAAAAAAATATATTCTTTTAATAAATTTTGGAAATTATTTTTGATGATAGAAAATTGATTCAAAAAAATGTTGTAGATATGAAGAATCATTCATTTCTATTATTTAAAAACAATTAATCAAAAATTTATTGATATAATATTGATTAATTGTTCTAAAAATAATAAAAAATAGTTTTTAATTTAAAATCTTTTTTAATTTGTTTAATTCATATTTTCATTACAACATTCCAAAAAATAATATAATGTATATAGAAATATATTTGAAAAGAAAAAATAAAGTTTAATAAAAAAAGGTATAAAAATAAAAAATAAATCTTTCTGATTTGATTGAAAAAACCTAAATTAATATTTAAAAAAATAATTACCCAATAAAAAAAAGGATAAAAAAAAAAAAAAGGATATATAAATTAAATAAAAAAAACAATGGCAGATGCTGAAATAACTACTACCAAAGATAATATTTCAACACAGACTTCATCACAAAATTCAAGTAATGATAATAAATTTTGTAAATGTATAAAAGAAAAATATTGGAAATTTCCATTATATACCTATTTAATTTTTGGAATAATAATAATTGTAATGATAATTATTCTTCCTGTTGTTTTGAGTGGCAAAAAACAACTTGAGCCCAATCCCGAGCCTATTTCTCTACCTATTATAATTAATGAAATAATATATCACGAAGATGAAATTAAAATTTATGAAGAAACTATATCAAAAAAATCTTCTATAATAATTTATAATAATAGTGAAATAAATCAAGAAAAACCTATAGATTATATTGGAGAATATATTTTTAATATTTACAATATTGACAATTCAACTGGATCTGAAATTTATTCTGCTTTTGTAGGTTTATTAAAATTAAAAGAAAAAAAAGGTAATACAGAAAATGATATTTGGATAAATAATATTATGAATAATGAAATTAATCTTTCTTTTCCTTTAATAAAATTTGATTTTGATAAAAAAGGTAATAAATTTAATTTTCAAATTCCTGAAAATGCAGATTTACAATTAATATCTTATGTAAAAGAATTTATTGATAAAATTATTCCTTTAAATGAATCAAATGAATATGAAATTTATTATAATGATGAAAAATCAAAAAAAACAAATAATTTAGATTACAAAGAAAGAATTGATAATTTTAATTTATCTGACGATTCTCAAAGTTATAATATTCATGTTGAAAATGGAACTATTGATAATGTTAAGAGTAAAAGAAAAATAGTATTAAAATTTGAAGATACAAAGGTTAATTTTGAATCTGAATTTGCTGGTAATTTTACTAATGAAACCCAAAATTCAATTGATAATATTAAGAAAAATTATATTAATGCTATAATCCAATGTTTCGAATCTATTGTAACTTTAAAATCAAAAGAAACAGAAGAAAATAAATCCAAAAATATATTTGAAAAAATAAATAAATTAAGTTATAAAGATTATAATTCTCCCGAATTAAAAGAAAGAAGAAGAAGGTTAAATAATATATTAAAGAATAATAAATTATTAACAAAAAATCAATTAAGAGAATTAGATTCATTCAATATAGATTATTATTATCAACCAATAATATTTTCATATCCACTATTTAAAACCACATTTTTTGATTCCAAAATAGGAATTTTTGCAAAAATTTCTTTTACTCCTCAAAATGGATTATTTGAAATTAAAATAGATATAGATAAAGATGGAGAAGAAATAAAAACTCTTCATACTGAAGAATATACTAATTTTGGTGATATTAATAGAGAAATTGATAACATTATTAATTATGCTGCTTATATTATTTCTCATAATGTTGAAATGAATATTGAAGATTTATATAAAGAATATAGGGATCAATTAATGAATAATTTAATTGGTTTTAATACTACTTTTACTAAATTTCCTGATGTTTCTCAAGTTTTTTTAACTTATTTAGACAATTTATTTATTCAAATTAAACATGGTTCTAACAATTCTTTTGCTACTCTTTATGAAAATTCAAGTAAAACTAATGAATTATTTGAATCATTAAAAAATAATATTTTTTATAAGGATGATAATATTATAAAAAATATAATTGAAATATCTGAAAACGAACTTTCACTTTTTTTACAAACATCTCAAAATATTTCTAATATAATTGAATCATCTAAAAATTTCTTCCCAAATATACATAAACTCGTAGATTATCAACTTAGTTTAATAGAGAAAGGTTATGATTCTGAATTTAATTTTGATATTTGTACTTTTTATGATATAAAAGACAATTTAAATGAATTAGAAAAAATAGTTAATAATTTTGAAAATGGAGTGAAAATTGCAATTAATTCAGAAAATTCTTCTTATTATAAATATATATTAGAAGAATATGATAATAAAATTAATCCAATTTTAATTTATTTAGAATATATTGCAGATATGATGAAAAATAATATTACTAATATTGTAGGACATTCAGAATTTTATGGACAAGAGTATGGAGATGAAAGAAGAAATCATATTATAAATTGGATTAACGGTTTAAGAGAACAATATCAAAGCATTATTAATAATATTTTTATTGAAATAAATGAAACCTATGAAATTAAAACAAATGATTTAAGTGAAAATGCAACTTTAATAATAAATCAATATCAAGACATTGAAAACAATGGAACTGAATTCATTGAAATGTTAAGAAATAAAGGTTTGATTACATATGATCAAAATTTTACAATTTACAATGAAGATATTAATTTAATTATTTCAATATATATGAATGCTTCTCAAATAAGGGATAATGCATATAAAGAATATATCGTTAAACCTTTAAATTTAATTAAAGATGATTTTGTTTTTACAAGATATGAGTCTTTCAAATATTATATTGATTCAATTATTAATAATATGATAAATGAAATTAAAAAAAATAATTATAACGAAGCAAATATTATTAGTGAAACTTTAAATGATACAATTAATGAAAAATATGAATACTATTTTAATTCCAATTTAATGAATTACATTGTATCTAAATATGATAATAAAAGTTTATTTGAAGAAATGGCTGAAAAATATTATAATGAAGTTATTCCTGCTTTTAATGAATTTAATAATTCTTTTTTTGATAAAGTATATAAATCTCATATTGAAGATTATGTTACTAGACCATCAGAAATTGAAACAAGATTAAGAAATTATGTTATAATGGAAGAAAATCAAATTAATAATTTAATTGAAGATATTAGTTCATTGATTATAAATAATATTAATAAAGAAATCAATGAAGGTTATGAAAAAGTTAATAATTTATTAAAAAATTATTTAGATTATTTCCATTCTCAAGTTCCTAAAGAAAAATATGGAATTGATGATAATGAAAATAATTATAATTTAATTGAAGAAAATTTAAAAAAAATAGGAAATAATAATTTACAAAAAAATTTATATAATAGAAAGAAAAGAGATGAATTTAATATAGAAAAATATTTTTCAAAAAAAGAATTTTATATAACAAATAATTTAGGAAAAATAATAGATGAAATCAGAAATTATTTTGATCAATATATTTGTCCAATAAAAGAATTTGTTTGTGCAGATGAAAATAATACTTATACATCATATTTATATTTAACTAATTTTCAAATTACAAAATTAAGAGAATCAATTTCTCATTTAAAACCTTTAATTTCAATTGTAGATAGAATGATTAATGAAAATTCTTTATCAGGTTTAAATATAGGAGATTTTGTAAAATTATTTGAAGATAATTTAAATTTTGGAGCAGATGCATTAATTGCTCAAATATTAGATTTTTTAAGTGAAATAAATAAAAATACTACTTTATTTATAAAAGATTTAACAGGAGGAATTGATGAAATTATTAAAAGTATATATAATGAAGCAGTTAATTTAGGTTTTATTAAAGGAAAAATTGAAGAAATTGCTATTTCTATATTTTACGATCCATCTGAAAATATAAAAAAAATGAAAGATTTTTTAAAAAATCCTTGTGGACCTCAAGAACAAATTATGCATATTTTTGACGAAGAAATTATATATTATGAACAAAAAGGAAGTTTCTATTTTGATCAAAACTCTTATAATGAAGATTATTTAAAATTAGTTGAAACAATAAAATCTAATTTTTATGATGAATTACATACATTTTTAAAAAATATAGAAATTCCTGATTATATACCAAATCAATTATATGATAAATTTGCTGATTATATTAATAATACTTATTCAACTTTAAAAAATAAATTTTTATTTTTGTCTAATATTACTGCTTTTGAATTTTTAGATTTAAATTATACTCTTGAAGAAATTATATATAATACCTTAATTGAATTAAAAGATTTACATTATAATGAAGTTTCCGAATTAATTGAAGAAATATATCAGAAATATTTAGAAATAGAAAAAAATGATATAAAAACAACATTAGAAACAAGATTTAATGAAACATTACAATTTCTTGATTCTCAATTCGATGCAACATATTCAAAATATGCTAATAGTTCTAAAGTTGGAACATTTACATTAGATAAATTAAATAATGAAACAAAAGAAACTATTATTAATGCATTTTTACTTTTTAGAGATAAAGCTGATGAAATATATAATAAAGATAATTTTATGAAACGTTTAAATAATACACAAGCTAAACGATTAGAAGAATTAATACTTGAAGTAAATTATGATGTATTAATGTTTAATTTCACTGGAAAATTAGATATTTATAATAAAAATGGAAATGAACGTTTAAATCAAGAAAAATTATTATTTTCTTCTAATATTCCGGTTTTATTTGTAAAAGGATTTAATCAATCAATTGAAACATTTTTAAATCGAATTGGAAAAGAATATTTAAATTCAATATTTATGTCTGATTATTTAACAAATATTGCAAATAATTTTAGAGAAATTACTATAAATGCAAATAATACTTATAATTATATGAATGCATTATTAGATGATCCAAAAACAAAATTATATAATAAAGTACTATCCCAAAGATTATTAAAAATTTATGGAGAAATCAGAAATGAAATTACTGAAGAAATTGAATACAAAATTAAAAAAATAATATATCCAAAAATACAAAAATTCCAAAATGAAATATTTTATTTAATACCTAAGAATTTCTTAACTAAATTATCGTCTGAAATTAAATCTGATTATATGAAAAAAACATTAGGAAAGAATAATATTTATAAATTAATTCCAATAAATTTCACAGAAGGATTTAGAGAAAATTTAACATTATATTTCAAAGAAAAATTTAACTTCGATCAATTAGAACAAGAATATACCAAAAATATAGAAAATGATTTATCAGAATTAAAAGAATTATTAACTGATTTTCATATTAATATAGGAAAAAGAACTTCTTCAGCTACTCTAAGTTATCCTTCTGGTTCAATGAATAGTATTAATATAGCTTTTGAAAATTGGAATAAAACTATTAAAAATTATAGTACTTTTTATTCTTTTGAACTTACAGATGAGAAAAAAAATTTAACTTCTAAATTTATTGATGAAAAGATTGTTTCTCCATTAATTTCAATTAGAACTTCTTTTGAATTTGAAAAAAAAAAACAAAATGATGAAATACAAAAATATATTGACCAATATCAAGTAAATGATATTGTTACTGATTTACAAGCAAATATTTCTATGGCAAGAATAAGTGAAGATTTAGAAAAAATAAAAAATATCATTTCCGAAGCAACGGATAATTTAACTAAGCAAATAGGAACTAAATTTTCAACTGTTGCTTCTGAACTTAGAAATAATTTTCAGGATAAATTTCAAGGTTTTAATGCAAAATCAATCAATTTAAGAAATTTAGAAGAAAGCAATAATAATTTTCATTATGATTTGGATACAATAAATTATCAAATAAATTTAATGTCTCAAAAATATTCTAAATTTAAAAAGGAAATAATTTTAAATGACACATTTACAAATATAACTTCCTTAATATATTTATTTAATAATGATATAAATAGAGCAGCAAATAGTTTAAATTATTATTTCTTAGCATATGAAACATTAATATCAGATTATGTAGATGCAAGTAGGATAATAAATAACTTAAGAAATCAAGCAAAAAATATTCAACTTTATTTAAGAGAATATTTATATCAAGAAAATTATAAGATAGAAGAAGCTTTATCTGTAATAAAAAATAAAATTGATAATGGATGGTTAATTATAAAAAAACATATTGATGAGCATTTAAATTTTGCTTTAAATGATACTTTTAGTAGAGTCTTTTCAACTTTGGAAAAGTTTCAAAATTCAAATAATAATAATCCTGTTATTAAACCTATAACTGTTTACATAAATAATAATAAAAATGAAAATGTTGTGATTGCTGATTTTAGTATTGATGATCTTAATATTGGTTATAGTTATTCAATTGAAGTTGTTGATGTTTATAATTTTAAAGTTAATATTGATACAAATATTGATATGAATGCACAATTAAATATTACTGTTGTTGATGTTTATAGTGAAATTACTAAAGGTAATTTGATTAATGGAAATATTGGTTTTGATAATATTTTTACTCTAAGAGATAAATCTCTTAATTCAACTGCTTATATTAAAACTAATGACTATGCTTATACAAAGGAAGACAAAGTTTTTAATCTTGATAATTTAAGTTGGAATACAAATAATACACAAAATGTATATAAAAAAGGAAATGATATTTATATTCCTAAAATGTTTAATAATGAAATTTAAGAATTTCAGATTTTATTTTTTATTTTAAAAATATATATTTTTTATTCAAATCATAAACTTCTCTTTAAGAAAAAATTATTGGTTTTAAATTTTCATTGGGTTATTAATTAAATATATAATTTTTAAAATATTATTATGGTTTAAAAAGTTAGTTGAATTAAAATTTTTTATATATTTTTATGATTAAAATTCAAATTTTGAATGGATTTCAAATTTGAATCACTTAGATTCATTTCCATATTTATTTAAATTTTTATTATTTAATTTTTTATGATTTTTGAACCCCCCAATTTTTTATTAAAAAAACATTATCATTGTATTATCATTTTTCCCTCTATAAAACAAAATTAAATATTAATAAAAAAGAATTATTGTTAATATTTTTATAGATATTGATTTTTATGTCTTTGATTTATCTATAAAAAATAAAATATTAAATTATTAAAATATATTAAATATTAAAATAATAAATAATAAAAATAAATAATAAAGTCATAACTAGTATTAAATGAAAATATTAAATAAATATAATATTATAAATAATATAACAAAGAAATGAATATATTAATTTTTTTGATAAATATTGTAAAAAGAATTTTATATATTAATATAACTTAATTAAACCATTTCTTAAACTTTATAAAAAATTCTACACCATTAAAAACAAAGATTTTTATTTAACTTAAATACAAAAATTAATTTTCCATAAATTAAAATAATTTTGTTTATCTAAAATCATAAAAACTTAAAAAAAGTAAATCATTTTTTTATAAAGAATACTCATTTAATAAATCATTGAGTGTATAAAAATTAAAAATCATTTAAAAAAATAAAAAAACTTTTTAATTTCTTTATTTTGAAAAAAATATGAGCAATAAATAATAATTTATAAATTTCTCCAAAATTTTGATATATAAAGAAAAATAATTTTAATCATATCATGTTAATTTCAGAAGTCATTTTTTTATTATTTTCACTTTTTATTTTAGTAACATCACAAGACACTATAACTTTAACAAATGAAATAAATAAAATAACAAAAGAGTTAAACAATAATTTCTATTATCATAATATTACTATTCCAAATGCTCTTGTTTTTGATTTAATTAAAATTAAAATAGATTCTCAATATAATGGTTATGTTTATGCAACTGTTTCTAATACTAATCCTTATTCAACTTCATATAGTCAACATAAATTTTTAAAAAATAATCCTTTAATTTATTTTTCAAGAAGTATAATTCCAAACAGACAAACGGTATATTTAGGAATTTATTGTGAAACAAATGAATGTAAATATGATTTAGAAATTCAAGCTATTAATTTAACTGATATACAAATGTATGATAATAGAAATTTCATTTTAAGTTCAACATATGATAAAAATGCTACTATAACTTATAATACAGATATTACAGATTTAAATACTAATAATATTTTAATTTCAATTTTAGGAACAGCAGTTATGGATATTGAAATGGATGTTAAATATAATAATATTGATGTTAAATCTTATAAAAATTTACCTAATGGAAGAACAATAATATTAAGTTCTAAATCTATTTCTTCTTTTTCAAATTCTACTCCAATAAAAATAGATTTAAATGTTCCTGATAATGAAAATATAACAATTATTAATAGAATTATTCCTATTAATAATAATAATAATTCAATAAATAATATAAATATATATGATGAAATTACATCATTTATAGGTGATAATTCATTAATAAAACAAGAATGTTTTAAAATAAATGATGATGTAAATGATAATAATATGATAATATATGGATATTCATCAAATGGAATATATGCTTTTCAAGCAAACGAGGAAACATATCAAGAAATAAATACAGGTAAAAATATATATGATAGTGATTATTATATATTTAATTCTTCTAAATCAAAAACATTTTGTTTACAACAAATAAATGATGATTATGAAGCAACATTTCATTTCCAATTATTAGATTTATCAAATATAGAAAAAGGTTTAAATAAAACAATGAGATTAGTAAGAGGATTACCATTAAAATTGTATTTAAATAAAAATCAATTTATTCCTCATCCAATAGAAACAATAGGAGTATCTAAAGAAAAGCAAATGATATTATTGGTTCAAAGATTAAAAGGAAATCCTCAATTATTCTCTTCTTCATGTACAAATACTATGTATTTTAGTTTAAATATCTCTGATTTATTCCCTCAAAATTCTTCATCCAGTTTTTATAGAAGAAGAAGATTAATAAGTACAAGTACTAAATTATCTAAAACTAAACCAAAATATACAGGAAATAAATTAAGATATGTTTTTAGAGCCAGTGATTTTGATTCATATTCTTCTTCATTAAGTAATACTTCTCAATATTATGGAATATTAGGATGTTCAAATGATGATGAAAATAATAATAATGGATGTGAATATACTATTGAAGCTTTAAGAATCGGAGATACTGAAATTATATATGAAAGTAGAAATAGTAATATTTTCAAAAAATCTGATGGTGTTACTAATGGAAATTATTTATATTATACTTTTTCAATTAATAATCCTAAAATTAAACATTGTTATGTTATTTCTCAATCTTTAAGTGGTGATAGTGATTTATCTGTTTTTAATGATAAAAAATTATCTAATCCTATTGGAGATTATATTAATTATGGTAATAAAGAATTTTACGATATTCATAAAATTGATGGACAAGATAATTTAATAGGAACATATTATGTTTCAATATTTGGAAATACTGATTCTTATTTTACTCTTCAATATTTAACTTCTGAAGATGATATTCAAAAAATATATATTGAATCAAATCATACTGAAATGGAAGCTATTAATTTAGGAGAAAAGAAAAAGATATATACTTTAATTAATAAAAATGTGAATACTTCAAATAAATATTTATTGAATATGAATATTTTAAATTGTGAATTAAAAGTAACAGTTAATAATATAATATATAATAATAATAAACATATTCAAATATATATAGATGAAAATAAAACATTATATGAAAAAGGAGAATATGATATAGATGTTGAATTAATAAAATTAGAAAATGGAAGAAATAATAATTATGAAAATTGTATATTTTACATAGGTGGATATGAATTAGCTCCAATCACAAATATTAGTATTGCTGAAGGATTAAATTATCCTTTTACTTTATCTAATAAAGTAGATAAGTTGAATTTTATATATTATTTTATGAATCGAAAAATGAATACAAGTACAGGTACAAATACAATTGATTTAGCAATATTAATAGATAAAATAGGAAAAGGTACTTTAAATGTAACAGTTTATAAAAATGGTTATACGAATAGTACAATTACTATTAGTGATAGAAATAATTTTAGAACATTCTTTGTTAAAGATAATTTATATATTTGTGATGAGTTATGTTATATTAATATAGAAGTTACATATTTAAATCCAACTTCTTCAGATTTAGATTTTGAAATAGAAATAATGGGTTCACAATCTTCACCTTTTTATTTACCTATTGGAGAATTATTTTTAGATATTATTCAAATTAATCAATATCAATATTATTATTCAGATATTAGAACTAAGAGTTATGGAGAAATTATTATTAATTTTAAACAAGGAAGTGGTCAAGTAATAGGTAAAATAGTAAATAAAAAAGACAAAGATGAAAATGCTAATTGGAATAAAAGAGTAAAATTACCTTTAATAGAAGATTTAAATAATAATAATAATAATAAAATAATTGAATTTGATTATTATAATAAAAAATTAGTATTCACTGAAGAAGATACTGAAAATTGTGATGATGGAGGATGTGAAATTTATATAGGAATATTACCTAATGATCAAGCATTATTGAGTGATGATTCTCCTTATGTTGATTATTCAATATTTATGAGATATGATGATATTTCAGTTCAAATACCTCAAAATGAATTTGTATTTGGATCTTTAAAAGAAAATGAAACAGATTATTTTTATTATAATGTAAGTAGAGATACTAATAAAATAATAATTGAATTTGAATCAGATTTATGTAGTTTATATGTTAAAAAAGGAAATGAAAAACCTAATATAAATAATAATGATTATGAAATAACTGGTAATAATAAAATATATGAATTAAATGCAAAAGATGGAGATATATTTTCTTTTGGAGTTTCAACTAAAAATTTAGATGGTTATTACAGTGCTTTTTATTCATTTAAAATTATTGTTCCTGGACTAACTGATTATCCTATTATTCATGAAGTAGATACTAATATAAATGAATATTGTGTAATTAATGATAATAATCAAAAATGTTTATTTTTAATTCCTGTATATGCTTATAGAATAGTTGATATGTTATATTTTTATGCTGAGAATATTGATTATCCTAATGATACTTCTATAAAAATATCTTATTTAGAAAGTAAAGTAGAAACAGTAGAAACAAGTACTAATTTAATTTCTTTATTCCCTAATAATACTGATGAAATGATATATTCAAAAGTAAATTCTACCAAAATCAATTCACTTTCTAGTGAAAGAGTATATTTAGTAACAGTTACATCAGAAAAGAAAGGAAAACTATTATTTTTAACTAATATTAATAAACAATATAAATCAACAAATCTTCATCCAAATTCTAAACAATTATTTTATTTACCATCATATCCTACTTCAAATTCAAGTACAAAATTTAATATATCAGGAAATGATATTTATTATTTAGAGGTTGTTGCTTTAAATGGAACTGGAAATGTTACTTTAATTTCAGGTGATCATATTGCAATTAATTCAAGTTTAGAAAAATCAATAGGAAGCATAATTAAACCTAAGTCAGAAAGTAATTCTAACATTGATGTTTATAGTAGTATTGGAGGAATTTATTTAATTTATTATATTAAATATAAATCTAGAAGTTCAATTGAAAATTTAGATGAAATTGAAGATCATAATTATCAAATCATTCAATATACAAAAAGAAATGATTTAAATATTTTCCCTATTTCTTTATTTTTACCTATTCAATCTTATATGAATGATGATATTGTATATAAAATTAGTCTTTCAACATCAGAGAACAAAGGTAATTATGATGTTAAATCATATATTGTTGATGAAAATTATCTTTTAGAAAGAAAAAAAGGAAAAAATCCAAGTGTAGTAAATTTCAGAGTAGGAGCAAATAGTTTTAATAAACCAAATTTAAATGGTTTTTATTCTTTTTCAAGTGATGATATTATTACAAATGAAAATCAATATATTCATTTATATATAAATAATGATTTAAGTGATTATTTCTATTAATAATTCAGTTTAAAAATTAATATTTTTCAAATTCATATAATGCTGTATTATTATATTTACAAAAAGTTAAATCTTATCAAAAATCAAATAATCATATTGAATTAACAATTCCTAAAGGAGAATATATACCATTAACATTACATAAATCTAAAATAAATTCATTTAAATTAGAAAAAGAAAATACAAGTGATAAAGCAATGAAAATTATTATTTCTTTATTAAATGGTTTTAATGTTATTTTTAGAAAATATAATGATTCTAATGAAAATGAATCATTTAATTCAAGTAGTGATATTACTCAAAATGTTGAAATTGAAAATGAAACAAAATATGGTAAACAATCTTATAAAATTAAAGATCTTGATAATTATACTGGAGTATTTGTATATATAGTTAATAATTCTAGAAGAAGATTTTTACAAAATAATATGAAAAATTATAATTATGTTAATATGAAATATAACTTTTATCCCAGAGAAGAAGAAATAATTTTAAATAAATTTAATATAAATGATAATACAATAAATGCTGAAAAAGATAATAATGATAATGTTATAGTTAAAATAAATCCAATTATTAATTTAAATTCAATAAAACATTAAGAGATACATCTTTCTATATTCTTAATATATATAATAAAGAAGATGTAGAAAGTGAAGATAATTTAAATTCAATATATTCAGAAGAAACAATTAAAAATTCATATAATAATGGAATATACACAAATAATAAAATACAATTTACAATTCCAAATACAACATTATCAGAAAAAGATTATTTTATTCAAATAAAAGCAGAAATAAACGAAGAAGGAGAAACACATTCATTAATATATAAACCATTATCATATAAATATAATACAACTTCAAAAGATTCAGAAAATATAACAGAAACAGATCAAGGTAATGATACAGATAATAATAATAATAATAATTATAATATTATTACTGTTGCTGAAGATAAGAAATCAAAAAATAATGGATGGAAAGTTGTTGTTATTGTTTTTTGTGTCATCATTGTTATTGTTGGTGTTATTTTATTTATTTTTAGAAATAGAATTTTTAAAAGAAATAAAAACAAAAATTATCAAACTACTGAAACTGGAAATCCAGTTGTTGTTAGATCTTCTGAAAATGAAAATGATGAAGAAAAACAAGGAAAATATAGTTCTGCAAGTTTTGAAGAAAAATAAATATGTAAATTTAACATTGCCATTTATCAATTTATTTAAATAACTCTTTTTTGAATAGTTTTTTGCTTTTATAATTTGTGAAATTTATAAAATTAATCTTAAATGTTTTTTTAAAAAGTTTTTAAAGTAATTTTTTTATAAATGAATAAGAATATTTTCAAGGGATTGCATATTTAAACTGATTTCATCAATAAAATCAAACTTTCTTTTTAAAGAGAGAATACTTGAAAATAATTTATTTTGATTTTCTTCATTAATTTTAATAATAAATTCAATAATATTTTCTTGTAAAATATTATTAATAAAAATCAAAGAACATTTATCCTGAATATAATCAACAATAAAATTTAATTTATTTAAAATATAGCAATCATTCTTTATTTTATTATTTAATTTATCAGTTCCATTAATTTTATTTTTTAATTCTTTTAATATTATATTACAATCTTCATTAATATTTTTATTATTAAGATTTTTTTTAAATTTCAATTGAAAAATATATCCAGTAGAAAAATCAATTTTTAATTGTTCTGGATTACCAATACATTCAAATTCGCCGTCTTTTAACCAAGAAACAGTATCACATAAAACTTCAGCTTCTTCCATTGAATGAGTACTTAATATCATATTATATTTGTATGTTAAATTTAAATCTAAAATATTTTTCCACATTATTCTTCTGCTTTCAGGATCTACTCCAGTTGAAGGTTCATCTAATAATAATATTTTTGGTTTATTCATCATTGAAATTGCAAAACATAATTTCCTCTTATTTCCTCCTGATAAATCCTTACATTTTGTATTTATATTTCTTGTTAAACCAAATTTTTCACATAATTCTTCTATATTTAAATTTATTCCTGTTAAACTTTGATAAATTTTAAGCATTCTTTTTACTGTTAATTCATCACAAAATATATTTTCTTGAGGACAGTATCCTATATTTCTTTTTATTGAATTAAAATTTTCTGATTCTTTATTAAATAATATTATTTCTCCTGAATCATATAATAATTCTTTTGTAATTAATTTAAATATAGTTGTTTTTCCTGAACCATTAAATCCTAATAATCCAAATTTTTCATTTTCTTCTAAAGCAAAATTTATTTTATTCACTGCTTTTATTTTTTTTTTGCAACAACAACAATTTTGAGAAAAAACTTTTTCTAAATTTTTTATTTTTGTTGTTGAAGAATAAGAATTAATTTTTATTGATTGTTCTTTTAAATATTTATTTGTTAATACTTCATTTTTTAAATTTATTAAATCTTTCTTTAAGTCTTCAATGTCGAGATTTGATTTTTTAGCACCCTCCGTTTTACAACAACAAATTTTTTTTTTAAGATATTCTTTCATTTCAAAAATACTTAAAATGATTATCATAACTAAAATTATAAATAATAATTCAAATGCATTTGTTTTCCATTTTTCATAATTATATGTCTCAAAATTATTAAATAATGAAAAGATAGTTATGTAATTACTTAGTGAATTTTTTTACAAAAAATTATCAAAAATTACCAAATATATCATCATAAACATTATATAAAAGAAAATTATAAAAGAATATTCAAATTTATCAGTCAAAAAACCACAAATATATGAAAAAAAATAATTGTTATGAAAAAAAAGAAAGTATTTAAAGAAACTAAAAAATTTTGATTAAATATATATAAAATAATAGAAAAGATAAAAATTATAATTAAGTCAAAGACAAAAAGACCTAACCAATAAAAAAATGGATTAGTTCCATTTAAATATACTATATGTTTTAACTTTGATATTCTCTCATCAAATGAAATTTTCATCTTAATCCCAAAGAAAGTTGAGATTGATATTATTAAATAAAAATAAAAAAGATATTTAAAATTTGAAATGTCATTATAATTATTATGTAATTTGACATATATACCAAATTCTTTTTCTGATATTATACTTATTAACATATTCATTAATTTTTCATTATATTCTTTTGAATTAATTATATTATATATTATTATTGCATTATTAGTAATATTTCTTTTTAAGAGAACACTTGATTCATGTTTATCATTTAATTTATTCACTGAATACCTTT